>Ga0180437_10003483_pt1 | contig 23420 bp, 22 predicted proteins | sample SS_ome_4_FD_132410 | JGI IMG/M metagenome (GOLD analysis project Ga0180437, IMG submission 132410) | Hypersaline lake sediment archaeal communities from the Salton Sea, California, USA - SS_3_D_1 metaG | ecosystem: Environmental > Aquatic > Non-marine Saline and Alkaline > Hypersaline >...
GCACCCGTCGGACAGCTTGTACATCGCGCCACGATTGAAGAACCAGTCTCTCTTGGCCGACACCGCGTAGCCGCCCGCGTCCTTCCCGTAGCTGCGGTCCTCCACGTGGAAGTAAAGGAACTTGCCGGTCCGCCGATCATAGCCGGCCGGTACCATCCTGCCCCCGGAAACCAGCAACCGGTCTTTCGTGGCCACCATGTAGCCCTGCGGGGCCACTCCCGCGAAAGCCTCGCTGTGGTGCTGCTGGAGCACGTAAACCGAGCCGCTTCCGCTGTTCGTCCAGACAACCTCCCCCGTTTCGGCGTCCAAGGCATGAATGAAGGTGCCCATGAACGGCCAGATGCTGGCCGCGAAGTAGATCGTCCCGTCCAGCAGAACGGGTCCGCCGCGGATGGGCCAGGTCGAGATCAGCCGCTCGTTCCCCAGCAACCTGCGGTCGGACGGCCCGCCGCGAAATCGCCACAGCAGCTTGCCGTTGGCAGCGTCGACGCAATAGAGATAGCCGTCGTCGGAGCCAAAGTAGACCATGCCCCGGTGGGCAATGGGGGCAAAGCGGACCGGTCCGTCGGTGTAGAACCGCCACTGTTCCTCACCGGTTTCCGTATCGTAAGCGGTGAGCGAGTCGCTGACCATCGAAGGGACAAACAGCATCGTGCCCGCGGCGACCGGAGAATAGGAAAGGTCGAATCGCAACCACGGCTGGCTGGCCGGCCAGGCCGGCCGCGGCTCGGGCAGGTGGCGCACCCACATCAGGTGGAGTTGCTGCGGGAGTTCCGCCGGGGTCGAGGCGCCGCGGCCCGCATCGTAACGCCATTGAGGCCAATCGCCGGCGGGGGCGGCGCTTGCCGTTGAGGACATCATGCGGGCAATGATGCCAACGATCAATAAAATGCAGACGAGCAGACACCCGTAGTAGAACGACGGTTTCTTGGTGACAGACACAGCGATCCTCTCTCGGTTCCGGTGCGAAATCGCGCGAGGCTATTCTCTCATCAGGTGCACGTCTTCCGGGGCAACGGCCAGGGATACCCGGTCGCCGACGACGACGCCACGATCATTGTATTCTCTTTTTCCCAGCGACGCGAGCAATTCCGTCTCCGCTCCGCACGCAACACGCAGCTTCACAACCGGGCCCAGTTCTACGATCTCCTTGACCGAGCCCTCCAGGATCGTGGATCCCGGCCGAATCTCGTCGGGTCGCGCGGCACTCAGCTGGATGTTCTCCGGCCGTATCATCACGGACACGGCTCCCGTCAGGCTGCCGGATTCGGGCGTTTGGGCGAAAAACTTGACCCCGCCGGGGACGACCACCTCGATGCCGTCGCCGGCCGCTCGGGCATCCGCGGAAAACAGGTTGCCGGCCTGGACGAACTGAGCCATCTGCGTGGTACAGGGTCGCTCGAGGATCTCCTGCGGTGTTCCCACCTGAAGTATCTCCCCTTGGCTAATGATCCCCACCCGATCGGCTACGGCAAGCATCTCGGCAAAGTTGTGGCAAACGTGAACGGTGGTGGTCCGGGTGCTGGTCTGCAACTGTTTCAACTGCCGGCAAAGGCCGTCGCGGGTCTGCTCGTCCAGCGCGCTGACCGGCTCGTCCAGCAAGAGCACCCGCGGCCGCACGGCCAGGGCCCGCGCCAAAGCGACTCTTTGCTGTTCGCCGCCGGAAAGCCTCCGGGGGAGGCGGTCGGCCAGATGGGCAACGCCCAGCTGCTGCATGAGCTGGTCGACTTGCCGGCAAATTTCCGCGCGAGGCACGCGGCGCTTGGCCAGGCCGAAGGCGATATTGCCGCGAACCGTTCGGTGCGGAAACAGCGCATAGTCTTGCGGCAGGTATCCGACGCCCCGGTTGCGCGGCTCCACGAGGGTCACGTCTCGCGTCACGTCGGGCTGGCCGATCCAGATCCGCCCGGAATCGATCCGGTTCAAGCCGCAGAGGCACTCGATCAACAGCGTCTTTCCCGACCCGCTGGGTCCCAGGAGCACGAAGTATTCGGCCGGATCGACGTGCAGGGAAACGCCGCGAAGGGCAAATTTTCCCACGGCGAAGTTGAGCTGCTCTACGTGGATCATCGCTGGCCGAGCCCCACGGTACGAACGGTCACCAAGGCCACCACGGCCAGAACGAGCATCAACACGGCGGCGGCCAGCGCGGTTTCAAGCCCCCCGTTGGACTGGTCCAGATGGATCATGGTGGGCAGCACCCGGTTGCGCTCCGCCGTGCCCACGAAAACCATCAACGGCCCGAAGATGCCGAACTCCCGCGTCCAGATCAGAATCCCGCCGACGATGATCCCGCGACGCGCCATGGATAAGGCCACGCGAAAGAAGGCGCCGGCCCGGGTACACCCGAGCGTCATGGCGACGTGCTCGATCCTGGGATCGATGCCGTCGAACGTCAGTTTGACCGCCCGGATCCCGAACGAGGCAGACACCAGGAACTGGCAGAGCACGATGCCTCGATGCCGGAAGGCGAAATCCAGCCCGATCGAATCGATCCAGCGCCCTGCCGTCGACTGGTAAAAGAAAACCAACAGCGACAGCCCCACCACCAAGGGCGGCAAGATGATGGGCAGATCGACGATCGAATCGACGGCGGCGTGGCCGGGAAATCGATAGCGGCTCAGCGCATAGCCCATCGGGATGCCGAACAGCAGTCCGACCGCGACGGTCACCGTGCTGGTCCTGAGCGAGAGCCAGACCGCAGCGCGGACCCGGGGCGAACCCAACACTTCGCGGAACGACGCGGCGTCAATATAGCCGACGTCGGCGATGAAGACGGCCAACAAACCGACCACGAACAGCGCCACAAAAGCCAGCATCGAGGCGGCAAACAGCCGGCTCTGCAGCCCGCTGACGGGTGTGGCAGCACGGGTTTCGCTCGAGCGGGAGACGTTCACGCGGGGGGGTCCGGGGAGGTCCAAAACATCCAGTATAAGCTACTTCCCCGGCAAGTGCCAGCACGCTCGAGGCTCGTAAGGGGGGGGCTACTCGGGGGCTGTCCCGATTTTCGCAGAGCGAAAATGGGACTGTCCCCCTCCGCACGCCGAGAGCTATTCGTATGCGAGTCCTCACTCCGGCGGGGAGGTCGTATAGTGATGCTTGTGGAATACCTCCTGTCCCTGCGCACGTTGACGTCTTCTTCGGCGATTGCGCTCTTCTTGAGGAGCTTGGACGTCTTGCGCCCAATGGCACAGAACTGGGGATCGCCCAGGCCCACGCGGACGTCGTCCCGGGTGAGGTCTTGAAGCGTGTGCACGCCCTTGGGGTTTCCGCTTTGGACGAGAATCACCGGAACAAAGTAACAAACCGGATGGCTCGACTTGATCAGTTCCTCCTGGTCGGCCAACTCGATGTAGTGCACGTCACCGGGCATGTAGAGGTCGCCCTTGCCGGTGAGCTTGATGCTGCTAAGCAAGACTTCGCTGCCGCGGTAGTCGCACGTGATGCTCACGCCGTGTTGACGCTCAAACTGTTCGACCAGTTCCGCCACCGGCGGCTTGATGCCCGCACCGCAGTAGAGCAGCGGCGGCTCGGGGGAGCAACCGAGGCCGAGATGAACCAGGATGATCAAAGCGAGCAAGACGGTCCGGTCGCCGTACCGGCGGCCGCTAAACGTTCGAGGACGGCGCGTCATGCCGATCTCTACTCCTCAGCCGCCACGGCCTTCACGTATCCGAATTGGGCAAACACTTCTTTTCCGTGCTTCTCGACGAAATTGAGGAACTCCTTGAGCTATGCCTTCTTTTTCGAGTAAGAAAGCCCCATTACGGACACGCGGATTTCTTCGTACTCGTCGGGCCCCGGCACGATATCGAGCACGTCGGCAAACTTGTTGGCCACGCCGTTCCACATGATCCCGACGTCCGAGGTTTTCAGCTTGAGTTGGTTGCCGACCAGGGCATGATCCCGGACCAGTCGATCTCCGACGTTCTTCATCACGTCGTCCGTGATCTGTTTCTCTTCCAAGAGCTTCATCACCATCTGGCCGCAGGTCGAATACTGCTGATCGGGCAAGACAACGGTGAGCCCTTCTCGTGTGAGGTCTTCAATTCCCTTAACGCCTTGGGGATTCCCTTTCTGCACAACCAACACCGGAGCCAGGAACCCCACCTCCACCTCGCGGCCCAGGGCGCCGGCCTCTTCCGTGTACTGCTGGTACGGGTCGTGCGTGACGAAAACGTCGCCGTTGGCCTTCAGCTTGACCTTGGGCAGGAGGTCTTCCGACCCGCCGAACGACATCTCCACGTGCTTGCCGGTCTCCTCTTCGTACCGTTTGGCCAACTCCTCCATCGGGTCGCGGAACGAGTTGCCGCAGAGGATTTCGAGATCTTACGGCGGTTCCGCACAACCGCACGTCAGTGCCATCACGCCGACCAAAACCACCGCCCACGTCAGACTTCCCGCATTTCGCATCGCAAAACTCCTTGAGAATGGTCCTCTACCCCATTATGGGTTAGGAATACCCAGTCGGACTGCCGAAGGAAATACCCTCGCCAGAAGGGGCAGGCTAGGACCGATCGGCGGTTGCGTGCTCGCCGTTGCGCGGGTACGGTTGTGCAGAATCACTTTGTCCGGGCACGCATGGCGGCGTCATGAACCGCGAGTCGCACGACCGAAAGAACTTGCTGGCGGTGAATCTCAGCCTGGTGGCCAACGTGCTGCTGGCGGCGCTGAAGACGGCCGTGGGCATCATCGGGCACAGCCCGGCGCTGTTGGCCGACGGGATCAACTCCACCTCCGACGTGGCCTACCTGGTGGTCGTGCGCGTCTTCATGGGGCTGGCCGGAAAGCCGCCCGACCGGGAGCATCCCTTCGGACACCGCCAACTGGAGAGCATCGCCGCGGTGGTTGTGGGGGCCTTCGTCGTGACCACCGCCGTGGCCATCTTCTGGTACGCGATCGACCGGGTCTACACGATTTTATCAGGGATTGGCGAGGAGTCGTCCGCCGCCGAGACCGTGGCCTTGTGGGTGGCCCTGCTGACCGTGGTGGTGAAGATCTGGCTGATGCGGTTGACCGGCCGTATCGGCCAAAGTACCAAGAGCATCGCTGTGTTGGCTTTGGCACGGGACCACCGCAACGACATCTTCTCCATTTCGGCCGCCGCGGTGGGGATTTTTTTGGGACAACGCGGCTACGCTTGGGGCGACCCGCTGGCCGCGGCGGTGGTGGCACTGGTCATCCTGCACACGGGAATCACGATCCTCCGCGAGTCGTCGGCCGACCTGATGGACATTTTCCCCAGCGAGCCCATCACGGCCCGCATCCGCCAACTGCTCGAAGCCGTTCCCGGCGTGCAGCAGGTCGAGGAGATTCACGTCCATCGGATCGGGTACTACCTGCTGGTCGACGTCACCATAGGCATCGACGGTACGCTAACGGTGGCCGCCGGCGATCAGATCGCCAGCCGCGTGGAAATGACGTTGCTGCAAGACATCGAATACCTCCACCGCGTCTCGGTCCATTACCATCCTAGCAAGCGCCGACGGCTGGCTGAGGCGGGCGACGGATCGAGCGAAACCGGCCAGTGAATTCGGGCCCTTCTTGCCGATCGGCCAAAAAGGTGTGGAACAATGGGCGCCTGATCGCGGGTCGCGGCCACGCCGACTGAAGACTCGTCCAGCAATGACTTCCGGTGTGCGGGAGGAGACAGTCCCCAAGTCGCGGCTCACTTGCCGATGCCGGGAATCTCGTACTGCGAGCACAGTTCGGCCACTTCGCCGCGGACCTTGGCAGCCGTCCGGTCGACGTCGGGAAGGCTGCGGATGACCGTGTCGATCCAGCCGGCGATGCGGTCCATCTCGGGCTCTTGCATGCCCATGGTGGTCAACGCGGGCGTTCCCATCCGCACGCCGCTGGTCACCGCCGGTTTGCGGTGGTCGCCGGGCACCATATTGAAGTTGCAGATGATGCCGGCTTTGGCCAACGCCTGGGCCGCGTCCTTGCCGGTGAAGTCGCGTTGGCGGAAATCGATCAGCAGCAGATGGTTGTCGGTTCCGCCGCTGGTCAGGTGGTAGCCGCGCTCGAGCAGGCGCTCGGCCAGCCGTTTGCAGTTCTTGACCACCTGCTCCCCGTAACGGCGAAAGTCGTCGGTCGCCGCTGCCTTGAACGTCACGGCCATCGCGGCGATCACGTTCATGTGCGGTCCGCCCTGCAGGCCCGGGAACACCTTGCGGTCGATCCGCTTGGCCAGGTTGAACTTGCTCTTGGGGTGATACTTCTGGTGGTAGCGGTCTTCGTTCTTCGAGAGGATAAACGCCGCCCGGGGGCCTCGCAGCATCTTGTGGGCCGTGCTGCTGACCGCGTCGCAATAGGGGACCGGATTCGGATGCACCCCGGCCACGATTAGCCCGTTGATGTGGGCGATGTCGGCCACCAGATAGGCGCCGACCTCGTCGGCGATCTCGGCGAAGCGGTCGTAGTGGAAGATGCGCGGGTAGGAGGTGCCGCCGACCATGATCATGGTGGGCCGTTCGCGTCGGGCCGTGTCGCGGATCAGGTCGTAGTCGAGCCTGCCGGTTTCGGCATCGGGGCCGTAGGCGACCTGTTGGTAGTCCATTCCGGAGAAGCTGACTCCCCAACCATGAGTCAAATGCCCACCCAGAGGGACGGGCATACCCATCACCTTGTCGCCCGGGCGGCACAGCGCGCGAAAGACGGCCTGGTTGGCCGGCGAGCCGGAATAGGGCTGGACGTTGGCGTGCTCGGCCCCGAAGAGCGATTTGGCCCGCTCGATCGCCAGGGCCTCGATCCGGTCCATCACCTCGTTGCCCTCGTAGTACCGGGCTCCGGGATAGCCCTCGCAGTACTTGTTGGTCAGTATCGAGCCGGTCGCCTCGAGCACGGCAAACTGCACGAAGTTCTCCGACGGGATCATCTTCAACGTGGTGGACTCGGCCTGGACCTGGGCCGCGATCATGTCGTAGACGTCGGGATCCAGCGTTTTCAGGTGAGGGTTACGTTCAGCGACGTTCGGCATGAAGGGGGCTCCCTGGAACAGACGGGAAACGCAAGACCGAGCAGATCGTTGGGCCCGAGCGCTCGGATGAATGTGGTCACAGATTCCGTTTCTGGCGACGCCTCCTACCCCTATGTTCCAGGATACCTTGGGCGGCACGACAAGACAACCCGCCGCCCAACGGGTGGGCAACGGCGGGGTGAAGTGGGCTTCAGGGCAGACGGGTCAGATGACGGGCGTTCAAAGCGCGGAACTGGTTGCCTCGTAAACGGTTGCGCCAAGACCGAAATACGGCGTATCGCGGGGCGCCGTACGATGCGGAGCAACGCCGCGATGGCCGTCCCGGGGGGATCCGACGCACCTCGGGTTGCAATTTGCGGGGGCTGCCTTACGATTTGGGAGACAAACTACCGAATCCCGCCCCTATCAGGCCGATGTCGTATCTATGCGTCTAGTGATGATCGGGACCGGCCCCTTTGGGGTGCCGAGCCTTCGCGGATTGTACGATACCCACCATACGGTCGTGGCCCTGGTCACGAAGCCGCTCGGGCGTCGGCGCGGCAGGCGACCGGTGTCGGTTCCCCCTATCCGCGACATTGCCCACGTTCACGGTACGCCGATCCTCGACCCCGTCGACATCAACAGCGAGCAGGCCCAGGTGGAACTGCGGCGTTGCGAGGCCGATCTGCTGGTGGTGTGCGACTATGGCCAAATCCTCTCGGCCGCCACGCTGGCCACCTCGCGGTTGGGGGGGCTCAACCTGCACGGTTCGCTATTGCCCAAGTATCGCGGGGCGGCCCCGATCAATTGGGCCCTCTACCACGGCGAGACGGAGACGGGAGTGAGCGTGATCCACATGACGCCCCGCGTCGACGCCGGGCCCGTGATGGCCCAAGGGCATCTGACCATCGAGCCGGAAGAGACGGCCGTCGAGTTGGAGGCCCGGCTCGCGGAAATCGGCTCGTGGCTGGTCCGCCGGGCGATCGATTCGCTGCAGGCGGGTGTCTGGGAGGCCTTGCCGCAAGATCCTGCCTTGGCTTCGAAGGCCCCGCGGCTGAAGAAGACCGACGGCCTGATCGACTGGTCACGGCCGGCAGCAGCGATCAAGAACCAGGTCCGGGCCATGGAGCCGTGGCCGAAGACCTACACCTTCTGGCATCGGCCCGAAGGCGAGCCGTTGCGGCTGGTGGTGGGGGGCGTTTCGGTAGTCGGCGGACCCGGGGCCGACGCCACGCCGGGGGTGGTCGTGGAGGCCTCGGGCGGCCGGCTGGAAGTGGCCGCCGGCGAAAGAGCCGTGTTGGTAGAGCGCATCCAGCCGGCCGGAAAACGCATGCTTACCACGGCCGAGTTTCTGCGCGGCTATCGGGTGAAGCCGGGAGATTCGTTCGCAGCGGAAGCCCGGCCCTGAGTCCGTAACTGCAAGAGGGGAAGGTCCCATTCTCGCTTTGCGAAAACCGGGGCAATCCCCAAGTAGTCTTCCCGCCGAAGTGTCAGTCGAGAAACCCGACCAGTTCCTGGCTACGGGCGGGCTGCTGGAGTTTGCGGACCGCCTTGGCCTCGATCTGGCGAATTCTCTCGCGGGTTACCTTGAAGATGTGTCCGACCTCTTCCAAGGTGTAGCTGTAGCCGTCGCCCAGGCCGTAGCGGAGTTTGATGATCTCCCGCTCGCGATAGCTGAGCGTCTTGAGCACCTTGTGGATGCGGTTTCGGAGCATGCCCTGGGCGGCTCCGATCGACGGGGGCTTGGCACAGCCGTCGGGTAGAAGGTCGCCGAAGTGGCTATCCTCGCTGTTGCCTACGGGCCGGTCGAGACTGATCGGGTAGCGGCTCATGGCCAACACGCGGCGGGTCTCGTCGATACACGTGTCGCTGGCTCGGGCCGTCTCTTCGATCGTCGGCTCGCGACCCAACTTCTGCAGCAGCTTCCGCGAGACGTTCCGCACCCGCGACATCGTTTCGACCATGTGAACGGGAATGCGGATAGTGCGGCTCTGGTCGGCCACGGCACGGGTAATTGCCTGACGAATCCACCAAGTGGCGTACGTGCAGAACTTGAACCCACGGCGATACTCGAACTTGTCCACCGCACGCATCAGGCCGGCGTTGCCCTCTTGGATCAGGTCCAGGAAGCTCAACCCCCGGTTGCGATATTTCTTGGCGATGGAGACCACCAAGCGCAAGTTTCCTTCAGAGAGTCCGCGTTTGGCGTGCTGGTACTCGGCATAGATCATCTTCAAGTACCGCACACGGTTGCGGAGACTGGTTGGCGACTCCTGCGTCGCCCGAAGGATATTTCGGTACTCGGTCAGCCAAGGTTCCCGTTGACGGGGACGGCCGCGTGTGCTGCGGTGTTCGTCGATTCGCGCTTTCAGTTCGTCGACCCGGCGGCTGAATTCCTCCAAGGTCTTGATCATCGGCTCGATGCGCTGCGTCCGCAGGCCCAACTCTTCGACCAACTGGACTGCGCGCCGTCGCCGTCGCCCCAGCCGCCGCCAGGCGGCCCGACGCTGCGCCGCAGGACGCATCTTACTGGTGGCGATACGATAGTCGCGTTGATTCCGCTTCAAGAGGGTGGCCAAGGTGCGGAGATTGTGCGGCATGCGCCCGAGAATCTGATGCTTCTCGAGTTGATCGGTCACCGAAACCTGGACGGTGCGATCGAACGGCAGTTCTCCCTCGTGGACCCGACGGAGGACCTTAAACGCCGTTTGCATCACGTAATCGCACTCGAGCACCTTGCGGCGGAACTTGGCCCGGGTCCTCTCGATCTGACTGGCCAGTGCGATTTCTTCCTGGCGGGTCAGCAAGGGAATCTCGCCCATCTGGGTCAAGTACATGCGGACCGGATCGTCCGACCACGAGTCGCTCTCGGCGACCTCGGCCAACGGATCGTCGGCGTAGGCCTCCACCTCATTTTCTGTTTCGGTGCCATCTTCCGACATTCCCGGCGTCAGCTCGTCCTCGGCATCGAGTTCGTCTCCCGAGCCTTCGGCCAACTCGATCGTCTGACCCGAGTTGGAAGGTGCGTCGTCTTCCAAGTCGTCCAACAATGCGTCGTACAAATCTGCTACTCCTCAAGTCACCCCAACGCGCCCGAAGGCGCCGACGGAGCAATCCCCAATTATCAATTATCTCACGGATGGTTTTGGAAAGCCACGAAATTCTACCACCAATTCACAGCGCCGCGGGCATGGTCGACCATTTGGCAGAGGATTACGTCTGCGGAAGGAATACGTGTGCCTCCCAAAGGCCCTGGATGCCCCAGATTGCCATCGGGCGACCGTGTAGCGCGACCGCGAAACTCGTTTCGCAGCATTCTCACTCTGCACCATCGAAGCGCAAACAGACGCGAAGAATCTGGGATCCGGCAAGCCTCAAGAGCATCAATCTGCTGGATGCGAATATCCCCTCGTTCCAGCAGGAGGGCGGGTGGCTATGTGCTTTCTCACCCCGCAGACCTTCTGATGCGAAGATTTATGGTCGGGAAACCATGGCATTCAATTGTAATCACTCGATTTCGGCAGTCCAGAGTCCGGTGGTCAATTCGTCGAAAATCTTCTCCGCAGCAAAAAAACCCCAAAAAACGCCAGAAAATGGGAAAACCAAGGGATTTGGAGGGCCGGAATCCTCCCAACTTCGATGTCACAACCTGCCGGAGCCATTATTCAAACTTGCTGCGCTGTTGTGGACACCACAGGCCAACCTCGCCAGAACCGTTCCGCGGCGGTAAACTTCATACAAAGGCAGGCGTGTTCTGTGGCGTCGCTCGGCCCCGGAAACCACTCAGAGGACAAGAGAATGAATGCGAGGTATTTATTGCCCTGCTCGTGTGGGGCCAAGATCCCGGTCGGGCCGCCACAGGCCGGGGAGTCGATTCAGTGTGATTGCGGGGAGCGGCTTCAGGTCCCCACGATGCGAAAGTTGGTTCACCTTCAGCGGGCCGAGCCGGAACCGGTCGGACGACGGCCGGGTGGGTCGTGGGGAATCCACCAAGGCCTGATGTTGGTCGGTGTTGTGGTCACGTTGTCGGCTTTGGTGTTGGGCATTTTCTTGCTGCAGTCTCGACCAAAGCCCCCCGTGTTCGACATCCCCGTCGATTCGATCCAGAAGGGAGTCCAAGGCCTTTCGCCACGGCAAGCCTGGCGACGTTGGCGGACCCTGCGGGCTTATGGTCTGGACCGTACTCCGCTGCTGGTTATCGAAGATCATGACAAGGCGCTTCTACAGTGGCGTTTGGGGATGAGTGTGGCCCTGGTGCTGGCTGCCGGGGGCGTTGCGTTATGTGTGATTCCGCCGTTGATCAGGGCCCGGCCGATTTCGGGTGGCCGCTGATCGGAGAGAACGGGCAACGTGATGGCTCTTGCGATAGAAGCTAACCGGGGTTCAATCCCGCAGTACGTAATCGTACTGGGAGGACTCCGCCGCGCGCCATCCGGAAAACAGGCGATTGCCGGTTGCCAGCCGTTTCAGTTCGAGGGATTCCTTGTCGGCGACCACGAACAGCCGTTTGAGCCAACCGGCGGCCGTGAGGATGTAGACGGTGGCCGTCTCCGAGATTCGCCAGTTTCGCCACCGATCCAGCGGCGGGTGTTCATCGAGCAGTCGGGCCATTCGCGGATCGGCCTTGCTGACCGCTTGGAGGTTCCGGCAGGCAACGCACCGCCTCCGTCGGATCGCGGCAGGTGACACCTGCTGCCGACATACGGGGCATTCGATCATCTCCGTCCGCAGCAGCAGGTCCCCGCTGACGGGACAAGTATCGATCAACTCCCGCACGACCCGGCGGCCGGTCGCCGAGCAGGTGAGCAGGTCGGCAGAAAGCACGCGGCGTTTGGTTTGGGCACACACCTCGATCTGCTGTGCCGCCGCGATCCGCCCGTCGTCGGTGGCGGCCAGATGGAAGGTGCTGACGGCCGTGTGAGGACAGGCGCAAGGCGGTGGGCGTAACGTGCGTGACCAGTCGGCAAATGACAGATCGACCGTCGCTTCTCCCACGGCAAAACGCAACTTGCCCTCGGCAAACTTGCACCACAAGGCCGCCGTGACGAGCAGTTCGGGCGGATTCTCGGCAGGGAACCGTTCGGCAGCCGCTCGAACGCCCACGTCCACCAGTTGCCCGACCTCCGGCTCAAACGGCCGCGGAGGCCTATCCAACTCGACCACGGCGTTCATCCCCAACGCTTCGACCATTTGGCCGTCGACTTCTTGCCCGGCGCCATCCAAGTAGATCACAAGCAACTTCTCGCCGTGACGGAAGTCGAGCCGCACAAAGAGCCGGTCTTCCAGCGTGCAGCCCGCCAGGTGCACGCTGCCCTCGTCGACGGTGTACGCCGGAAACAGCCGCTCGGCGACCTGGTGAACGCTGCACGGCTGATCGGCCGGAGCGACATGGATCACACGGCTGGTCGAGTCCACGACGGTTGACCCTCATTTTGGCTGGAGACCGCTCCCAGAATTGTATCACACCGGCACGAGTTGCGACAGGAGCAGGTCACCTCACTGCTTGCGCAACACATAGACCACGTCTTCGGTTGCCGCGTCGATCAAGACCGGATGGCCAATCTCGTAGGCGAAATCGTACGTCTCGACCAGTTCCAGTTGGGGAACGCGGCTGAGCAAACGGCCGAACTGGGGCCCCGTGTAGGTCCGGAAGATCATCTCCTCGGCCAAGCGAAACTGCTCTCTGGGCGTGTAGACGTCCACGGTCATTCCCAAGCGCTCCCGCCGTCGGCGCCGATCGACGTTGATCGACCACATGCGAGAACAGACCGCCAGGTGCCCTCGCCGAGCCGACCAGGACTCTTCGTCGCATGATTGGCCCCGAGCAGGAGTAAGATGGAACCCCAAAACATACAGGCCGCCGGCGGAAAGCGCGTTGGCCACGCACCGCAGATGGTCTTCTGCCGCCCGCTCGCTGGGTAGATGCCGGAAACTGTTGATCGTGTTGAACGCGGCGTCTGCTTTGCACCGCAGGCGAAAGTCGGCCATATCGCCCACGACGGCCGACCGCGGAAAGCCGTTGCGCGCCAGCCGCGCATTGCAGTACGCGACCGCTCTGTCGTTCAGATCGTTGCCCGAGACCTCGTAGCCCGCCTTGGCAAACTGGATCAACAACCGCCCGCTGCCGCAGGCGGGCTCGAACAGGCGTCTTACCGAGCGGCGGGCATGTTTGTCGAAACACGATTGGAGAAAGTGGAACTCCGCCTTCCAGTCGGATCCGAACAGCAGATCATAGTACTTCGGGTAGTCATACAGGTTCGAATCGAGGATTCTCATGTTGTACGATGGTCGATTGGAGCCACCACATCGGCCGCACACCAAACGGACGGTGGATGCCGGTCCGACGGGGTCAATTGTCTTGGGTTCCAGCGTGTTCGGTGAACCGTCGAAGAATACAGCGTACTATTTTCCGTCGTTTTCTGCCAACCTCGCATTCTCGTATTGCCTTTCCCGGCCGCGAGGTGTAACGTTTAGTGACCGGAATTTGGGTTGCCCCTTCTTCCGGCTCCTGAAGTGAGATGCGCTCTCCCTCATTGGTCGTAAGGAAAGCTGACTATGAAAGCCGCCTACATCGAACAAACCGGGTCGCCAAAGAATATCCTCTATGGTGATCTGCCGACACCTAAGCCGTCAGGGTCGCAAGTGCTGGTGAAGGTCCGGGCCGTGGCACTCAACCCGGTCGACACCTACGTCCGATCAGGAATGATCCAGATGGACCTGCCGAAGCCGTTTGTGGTCGGCTGTGACCTTGCGGGCGTGGTCGAAGCGGTCGGGCCTGATGTGGTCAGACTTTCCCCGGGCGACCGCGTCTGGGGGAGCAATCAAGGCCTCCTGGGACGGCAGGGAACCTTTGCCGAGTACGCGGCCGTCGACGAGTGTTGGCTTTACAATACACCTGAGGAAGTCTCCGATGAAGACGCGGCGGCCACCGCCCTGGTCGGCATCACGGCCCACCTGGGGACGTTCCGCGACGGCGGGCTGAAGATGGGAGAAACTCTCTTCGTCAACGGCGGGACCGGAGGCGTCGGATCCTGCGTGATCCAGATGGCCAAGACGGTCGGTGCCCGGGTGATCGCCACGGCCGGCGACAAGCAAAAGGTCAAGGCCTGCCGCGAGTTGGGGGCCAACTTGGCGATCAACTACAAGACCGACGATGTTTCTGCGGCCATCCGCCGCATAGCCCCCGACGGGGTCGACATCTGGTTTGAGACCCTGCAAGAGCACGATTTCGATCTCGTCATGGAGAACCTGAAGCTTCGCGGCCGGATGATCATTATTGCAGGACGCGAGTCGCGCCCTTCGTTTCCGATCGGGGCGTTCTACGTCAAGGACGCCAAGATGTTCGGCTTTGCCATGTTCAACTCGCCGCCTGAGGAACAACGCAAATGTGCCGCGGAAATCAATCGCTGGATGGCCAAGGGTAAGTTGCGGGCGAAGATCGATCGAGTGATGCCACTGGCCGAAACCGCCGCCGCCCATCGGTTGCAGGAACAGAATACCCTGAAAAAGGCCGGCACGCTGGCCGGCAAGATCGTGCTCAAGCCGTAGACAAAGCTCGCCGGCCAACGGATCGCATTCTGGGGCTGATCGGGCCGCAGATCCTACAGGGTCCACCCGTCACGATACTCGCGGCAGATGTACTGATCGGCTTCGGGGCAATTGCTGGCCTTGAGGTTCTTCGGATCCCAGAGTAGCTTCTTGCCCGAGCGGTAAGCAACGTTGCCCAGCAGGTTGTGCTCGATCAACATGCCGGAGTAGTCGAAGTTGCAGAGCGTCGGCGCGCCCGTCTTGCAAGCGTGAATCCATTCCTTGTGGTGTCCCAGGGAAGTCGGAATCGACGGCTCGGGCGGCTGGAAATCCTTGAACTTGTCTTCCGGCAGCAGGACGTGTCTTCCGTAGTCGGCCAGGAGCATGCCCCTCTCGCCCTTGAATAGAACGCCCAGGCCCCATTTGCTCAGATCGAATCCCTCGGGAGACTCGGGCCGTTGGATGCCGTCGTACCAGGTCAGCTTGACCGCCGGACGCTCGTCGGTGGCCGGATGCTCCCACGTAATGGTCAGCCATTTCGGGTTCGTGTACGGCGAGGCGACTTCCGGATCCCCATGAGCTTCGACCGTGGTGGGTTGCCGCAGTTTCAACGCCCAGAACGGCAAGTCGATCACGTGGCTGCCCCTGTCGCCCAGCGTACCGTTGCCGAAGTCCCACCAGCGGTTCCAGGTGAGGTTCCCCGGTAGATAGCTTTTGTTGTACGGACGCCACGGCGCCGGCCCCAGCCACAAATCCCAGTGCAGATGTTCCGGCAGAGGATCTTCGCCTTCGGGCAATCCGCCGCCGGGGCCATGCCGGCCGCACCAGGCGTGCGCTTCGCGGACCTCGCCGATCGCCTTCGATTGAATCAGTTCGACCACGCGGCGATAGTTGTTCCCGGCGTGGATCTGCGTGCCCATCTGCGTGGCCAATCGGTCTTTGTTTGCCACGTACGTTTCGCGCACGGTTCGGGCCTCGTGCACGGAATGGGCCAGCGGCTTCTCACAGTAGACGCTGAGACCACGCTTCATGGCCCAATTGCTGGCCAACGCGTGAACCTGGTCGGCGGTGCTGACCACCACGGCATCCAGGTCCTTTTGATCGAGCATCTTCCGCCAGTCAACGTAGGTCTTGGCTTGAGGGTGTTTCCCGGCGGCGGCCGCCAGGTAGTTTTCGTCGATGTCGCACAGCGCCACGATGTTCTCGCTGCTGACCGAATTCATGTTGGCACCGCCGCGGTGGTTCACACCGATGATACCGATGTTGAGTTTCTCGTTCGGCGAGCGGCCCTCGGCCGCCGCGGCGGATCCGGCCGCCCAGAAACTGGCGGCGGCCAAAGAACTGTTCTTGAGGAACTGACGACGATTGGTGTGCCTGTCCATTGCGGGACTCCTTGGGAGATTGCTGAAAATCGGTGCTATGGGACTTGCTCGGACCGTGGCCTTCAGCCTAGGCGACCCCGTCTGGGATGTCAACCGGCGAGGAGTAGCCTTTTCCCGCGCAAACGTTCGACCCCAAAAACGCACGCCGCCGACCGCCTGCTGCACCGATGCACGGGAATCGGTCAAGAAAAGAAAAGCGGCCACGCACAAACAAGCTCCCTTGTGCGTGACCGCCCCCAAATGTTTGCTGCGCCTACCGCAGGGTTAAATGCCGGCGGGTTGCTCCAGGCAGCGGTTCATGGTTTCCTGCAGCTGCTCGGGCAGGAACGGTTTGGCGATGAAATCCTGAGCCCCTTTCCGGATCGCTTCGGAGATCAGTTTCGTCTGGTTCAAGGCACTTACCACAACGACCTTGGCATCGGGATCGGACGCCATGATGTGTTCCAGCGCATACATGCCGTCGGTTCCCGGCATCACAATGTCCAACGTAACCGCGTCCGGACGTAACGCCTCGTACTGTTCCACGGCCTCCTGGCCGTCGCCCGCTTCCGCGATGATTTCCCAACCGTCGTCGGCCAGACTCTCGCCAACCATTTTTCGCATCAGCATCGAGTCGTCAACGATCAGCACACGTTTTGACATATTTCTGATCCTTTGTCTGCAAAACCCCAGGCCGGTTTCCTGCGACACGTTGTCTTTGTCTATCTGTGTGGCCCAGCAGAATACGCACCGGAAGCCAACCTACGTAAGAATGATAGGACAAAAAACTCGCTTACTTGCCGAAGTGTCCGCCCTCCATCGAGTCTTCCTCCCGTGTTACGGCGACGAATTCGTTCAGACCGCTTCAATCGCGCCAATCGGAACAGTCAATCTGAGCACGGAGTAAAAACCTCTACACGTTTTCCCCACGTGAAGTTGTCCTGCCCAATCGATCGATACTATCTTTGAAGTGGGCGAACCGCCGGCCGACGCGCGAGTACGAATCAGGCGGCCTCAGCTGCACGCCGGTGGCCAGGAGAGGAGGAGGTTTATTGATGGAAATCAACCGGAATCAGTGGTTCCTGTTCGGGCTGATCCTAGTGCTTCTCGGAGTACAGTTCCATCTAGTCAACTCGTTTGTACTGACTCCAGAAGTGACGCAATTCCTCGCCAAACAGTCAGGCCACCCAGTTGCTGCCGTGAATGCGAGTGCCCAGCTTTTCGCACCGGCTGCCAAGCCAATCATCAGGAAGACCGTCCAACCGCCCGAATGGCTCGGCTGGGCCCTGTTGTCCATTGGCAGCGTGCTGGTCTTGCACAGCTTCGGAATGAAGCGGCCTGAGTGACGGGCAGACCTGAGTGACGGGCAGAATCGGAATGCCCCGCAGTCCGGATCGGCAGCGACGCGTCGTCAACGCTTTACGGGATCCCGCCGGTGCGTTCGATCGGAAAAAAGCGGCGGCCTGTGGCTTGCTGCAATTCGTCGCGAACCGCACTGTAGGGGCGAATTCGAACCGTGCTCTTGGTGGCGTCGAACGTGCCTTGCCCCGGCACGCTCAGCCGCGCGTGGATCGCAGCATGGGACGCCACTTCCGCGTTGAACTCAGGGTGAATTCTTCGGAACGGCAACCGGTAAACGGCCCCTTCGGGGCCAAAATCCTCGGCGTGAACTTGCCGCGTCCAGCGCCCAAGATCGACAAAAGGCCCCGGGCGTTTCACGACGCCGAACCGTTGACCCATCAGGTTGACCTCCAGCGTTCCGCGGACCGGAACAACTGTTCCGTCAACTTCCAGTGGATAGACGTAAACCGTCAAACCGTCAACCTCGACGTCGCCGTTCCAATTGGCCACATGTGCGTCGACCTCCAACGAGCGAACCTGCACCCGTTTGTCCTTTCGGGGCGGCCTGGGGGCGGCTGTTGAGGTAGATCGCGGCGAGTCGGCTGAAGCCGTAACGATGAGTCTTTTCCGGCTTGATACGTCGGCGTTCTTCGTCTGTACAGGAGCGTCTTGTCGGACGGCCGCAACGATGCCTTGAAACTCATCGCCTGAGAGTTCTTCCCCCAACACGTGAACCTTGACCACGTGATCCCACCTGATCGGACGGAGCACCTCGGCAGAGCCACGCTGCCATCGCAACCAGAGTTGCGTCGAGTCGGTCCGAACGTCCATTTCGGCGGTGAACGTACGACCGGTCCGAACGTGGACCGTGATCGACGATTCCGAAGGAGCATCTCCCGCCAGCGCGAACTGGGTTGGCCGTGTGACGGGCAAGCCAATCACCCCTGCCAGCAAACCGCAGAGGATGCCAGTCAAGAACCTTGTGTTTCTCGACATGTCGAACTCGTGTGATGGGAAGAACCGGGGGGCAGATCAGGTTCCAAGTGGTATGGAACCAAGTGCCGCAAACCGTGTGCCCGAATACCAACAAGAAACCAGTTCTCGACGGCATCCGATTGTGCTGCTGGGACTTACGCAATGCGTGCCGCGCCAAACGCACGCCGTGCCGGCCAAGACTGCCGTTGCGTTAACACATCATGCTGGCCAAAGACCACACGCTAAGAACTCGTATGCGAATAACTTGGGGACTGTCCCGATTTTCCCGCAGAGAAAATGGGACTGTCCCCTTCGGAATCCGGGAAGTTGTTTCTGTACGAGTTCTAAATCCATCCCCGCAAGAAGAGAGCGGCCAGTGCCGGACCTCCGGGGGGCATTTAGAAAGGTTCGGGTGGTGCGGGCGAGAACGAATTGCGTCACGTCCCGCGGCACGGACTCCGAAGATGGAAGCAGCCGGCCAGCTTTGTCGAACCGCCAGCGTGGGTAAATCGGTTTCCCCATCAGGGTGGAGTGCAGCATGATCACCTCACGACCGTTTTGGTTCCGAGTTCGATCGACGTCGACCTTCAAGTGGCCATGGATCGTCTCCCTGGCATCCACAGCCGGCTTGTTGGTGGGGAGCGCTCTAGTCGGGGGGCAGCCACGAATACCACAAAAGACGGGCTTGGAGCGTTCCGAGGTGTCCTTGACTGGCAAATCGGACCAGACTCAGCGTGACCACCGAATCCGAGAAGGAACGGAGATCATCGATTCGACGGGGTATTTCCGAATGACCGGGGATCGCGTCACATTTTTCACGGACGACGGCAGCGGCCGATACGTGGCCTTGGAAAACCTGAACCTAGAACGTGTTTCCCGAGCTATTGCCGACAATCCTGAGCCGTTGCAGTGGACCGTTACTGGCACCATTACGGAGTACCGTGGTGCAAACTACCTGTTTGTCCGCCGGGCGGCCCTGAAGACTGAAGCCCCCACGCCAGCGGACATTTTCTGAGGATTGCCCCTTCTTCGCCTTGACGCCTACCTCGGCGGCAATATGATGGGGATATGAAGAGGGTGGTTGGCGAAGTAACTGGGGCCGGTTTGGGGGGCTGTTCCGCGTAAGGAGTTTTGTCGATGGCCGGATACCGACGACTGGAGGTCAACGAAGTTGGCGACGTAACCGTAGTCCGTTTTCGCGATCAGAAGATCATTGAGGACATCAACATCCAAGAATTGGGCCAAGAGATGTTCCGCCTGATCGAAGTCGAGAACCGCGAGAAGCTGCTGTTGAATTTCTCGTCCGTTGATTTTCTGTCGAGTGCCGCTCTGGGCAAGCTGATTACTCTGGATAAGAAGGTCAAGGGTCGCGGCGGTGTACTGAAGTTGTCCAACATTCGGCCGGAGATCTACGAAGTCTTCGCGATCACGAAGCTGAACCGATTATTTGACATCAAGGACGACGAAGCGGACGCGCTGGCGGCATTCTAGCGAGTGGCTGAGCCCCCCCTTCGCCTGCAACGGCCGAAACGCATGTCGAAAGAGCAATGGATCTGGCAATGTGATCGCGCGATTCCCAGCGACGTGGTCGTGGGCCGGCGTGTTTTAGAGGAGGTTCTAGAACAGCTCGGAGCGCGCCAATGGCGACGACGCGACGTTTTTAGCGTCCACTTGGCCATGGAGGAGGCCTTGGTCAACGCCATCGTACACGGTAATCGGCTCGACCCGGAGAAACAGGTCCGAGTTAGTTGCCGGCTCTCGCCGGAGGTGGTCCGTATCAAGATTACCGACCAAGGTGAAGGATTCGATGTCGACGCGGTTCCGGACCCGACCGATCCGGACCGGCTGGAAGCCCCCAGCGGACGAGGGGTGCTGCTAATAAGGTCGTTCATGTCGCGTGTGGAGTACAATTTGCGAGGTAACAGCGTCGTGATGGAGAAGGAGCGGGGGAAGGAAGCATGAGATTGCGGTGGGGATGCACGCTCCTTCAGGGGCGGTCCGTCGCTTGTCCGCACCGTGGCATTAGAATAAGATATACTCTTTTAATCCCCGATAGCTCAGTTGGTAGAGCAAGCGGCTGTTAACCGCTGGGTCCGAGGTTCGAGTCCTCGTCGGGGAGCTGTTCATTTGTACAGTAAGGCCGCTCGACCCGCGGGTTAACGCGGAACCGCCAGGAGTCGAGCCTCCTGGCGTTTTTCGTATATCCCTATGGTACAAAAGGTTTTGCGACGATTCAGGCGTCTCCCTCAGCGTCTTCAGGCGGGAGACCGAGAGCGTGCCACCGAGCCCGGCTATACCTAACTCGGGTGATATTTCGGGCGAAACGGCCGAAGACTCTCAGACTCTCTGGCGTTCGACGGCCGTCCGGTTAACGAACAAGTTCGTATCGGACCCCGAACGATACGCTCTCAGACTTTTGGGAAACCGCCCCGTGAATCCACTCGATCGCATCACGTTCTATCCCCATGGGGCGGGTGGCCAGCCATTCATTCGGGGGACGCGAGTCGCGGTGGGAACCATCGTCGGGCTGGTCTCCAAGCGCAGAACTCGGCAGGAGATTCTTGCCGACTACCCGAACCTTGAATCGGACGACATTTCGGCTGCGCTCTCGTATGCTGCTCAGCAACGGGACATGGCGCTGGCAAACCTCGACCTGTCGCCGGACAAGTTGGAGGTCTTCTGCCGCAAGTGGAGGGTTCAAGAGTTGTCGCTGTTTGGATCGGTGCTTCGTGACGACTTCGGCCCGGATAGCGATGTCGATGTCCTGGTCTCTTTCGCCGAGGATGCCCCATGGAGCCTCTGGGACTTCACCATTATGCGCGATGAGTTATCCGCGGTTGTGGGGCGTCCGGTCGACCTGGTCGAGCGTGAGGGCTTGCGGAATCCGTTTCGCCGTCATACGATCCTGGAGACCCGGAAGGTGATCTATCGTGGCGGAGCAGGATGACAACGCTTTATTGAGACCATCCCGTGCTTCTTAGCGTTGCCAGGAGATCCTTCGGACGATGGCCCCTGGCATTGGAAACTGCCAGGGTTGGCCCGGAAGGTCGCGTTGGGTGGAGTGAGGAGAGACGATCGTGATAATCACCGTGCTGCCGGTTGTCGTCTACTATCCAGCCAAGCAATCGAACGTCAGGGAAGTCCAATGTCAGAAGAACCGCTGATCGCTGTATTCGTCGATTTCGAGAACCTGGCAATTGGTGTCCGGAACATGAAGCCGGGGAAGTTTCAGATCCAGTTGGTTCTGAAGCGGCTCCTCGAAAAGGGGCGGCTCGTCTACAAACGCGCGTATTGTGATTGGAGCAACTATCAAGACGCGCTGAAGGAGTTTCACGCGCAGGGCATCGAAATGATCGACATCCCTCAGAGCAAGGTGAGTGGCAAGAACAGCGCGGATATCCGGATGGTCGTGGATGCCTTGGACCTCTGCTATTCCAAGCAACACATCGACGTGTTCGCCTTGATCTCCGGTGATAGCGACTTCTCGCCGCTCGTTTCGAAGCTGAAGGAGTACAACAAACGGGTCATTGGCTGTGGTGCCAAGAGTTCGACCTCGGACCTGCTCATCGCCAATTGCGACGAGTTCATCTACTACGACGACCTGATCCGGGCAGCCAGAAAGGCCGGAACTGCATCGAAGAAGGCGAAAACCGGCAAGGGCAAGAAACAGGAGGCCGTCGAGCGGGTCCTGGAAGTCCTGCCTTCGGCTGAACAAGATTATGATCCCTTGTGGGGTTCGACGCTCAAACAGGCTATCCGGCGCGTGTATCCTGGTTTCAATGAGGGTTACTACGGCTACAGGAGCTTCTCGGACTTGCTCGACGAACTCAAGGCCAAAGGGCTGATCGACCTCGAGTACGACGAGAGCCGAGGGAACTACAAGGTGCGCCGTAAGAACGGCTGACAACCTCTGTCCTTTACCGGAGGGGGAGACGCGTGGTGCAGAGGCACCTCTGCCTGTTTCGCACCGCTCGACAAGTAACGCTTGTGGGCAGAAACAACAATGACCGATGAAAAGCCCACGCCGGCCAATTCGCTATGCCATCTATACTCGTCAGTCAGTAGATGGCCTCGATGATTTCTCTTCTTGTGATGCGCAGTTCATGACCTGCCAAGACTGCGCTGAGCAAACGGGCGAGACGAATCTTGTTTGGTGCCAGCAGCGGTTTGACGACCTGGGGCAATCCGGTGCGACCCTGGATCGCCCAGGCATGCGGAAACTCCGCAAGGTGATTGATCTTGGCGGCATTGACCGTGTCTACGCGGTGGCGCTCGACCGCGTGACTCGGAGCATGCGCGATGCAATCTTGATTCTAGACGAGTTTGAGAAAGCTGGCGTCGAATTGCGACTTGTCCATCAGCCCGACTTGACTTCCGGGCCGGAAAACCGTTTCCTTAAGCACGTCCTTGCGGCCTTTGCGGAGTTCGAGCGAGACATGATTGCCACGCGCATCGCCGAGTCACGTGCCTACCTGAAGAAACACGGTCGCCGTTTGGCCGGCCCCGTGCCTTTCGGTTACGACGCAGATCCCCAGACCAAGCAACACGCGCGGATTCTCGACACGGCCCTGTACCAGGCAGCCCAGGATCAGCTCGCCGGGCGCCGGACGACTTCCAGCACCGACAGAAACAGAATGCCGTTTGCGCTGAGGGGAAAGGTCATTTGTCCGAAGCGCCATCGCCCGTTGGCCACCTACATGAACACCCGTGGTGGCCAAGGTGGAAAGCGGATCTACCGCTACTACCGATGCCGCTCAAATGCTGGTGGTCGCCCCCCGTGCAAGGAGGTATCCTACTCGGTGTGGGAGTTGGAGGATTGCATTGTTGAGTATCTCAAGCAAGAGTCGACTTGGGCCGACCTACTGGCAGACGCTGGGAAGCCTCCTGAGAACGCGACGGTTTTCGCTGAGACCTGGCGGTCGCTGAACCCCCCTTCGCAGGAACGCCTGCTATCGAAAATCATCGAGCGAGTCGAACTGCGCCGCGCGAAAACGGAGTTGGAAATCACCTTCGATCCCCGCATCGTCGAGGCCGTTTCCTCGGGAGAATAAGGGTTTTGGAGCCCTCGCCGTTAACCGCTCTGTCCCCAGGAGGTCAGATCGATTTCGAGCCTGCACCCCGCTGGCGAACTAGCCGGCGGGGTTATTCTTGCGCTTCTCCGTCGCCACAAACGGCGACCGTTTTACGCTTATCTGAGACGGATTGCGCCCGCCGCCTTCTTCGCCGCGCTCTCTCCTCTGTTAAACAGAATTGCGGCC
>Ga0180437_10003485_pt1 | contig 23393 bp, 24 predicted proteins | sample SS_ome_4_FD_132410 | JGI IMG/M metagenome (GOLD analysis project Ga0180437, IMG submission 132410) | Hypersaline lake sediment archaeal communities from the Salton Sea, California, USA - SS_3_D_1 metaG | ecosystem: Environmental > Aquatic > Non-marine Saline and Alkaline > Hypersaline >...
CCATTTAAATTTTCACAAATTTTCTTGAAAACAGGTTTTAAATGCATTCCAGTTACCAAATTTAGTTCGGTTGAAAGTTGCCCTAGAGCTTTAATTCCATTATCAAATTCAACAAGTCCTAAAGCATAAGACTTTTGTTGATTAAACTCCATTGGGGGGGCTTTTAAGATAGTATAAGATATCAATTTGCAAGTTTCACTTGTTTGAATTAATCTAAAATCCTGATATTTACAATTCAAACATCTTAAATGAGTGGTATGTTGTATTAATCCACAATTCTTACATATTTTTCTTTCTATCGTTTCTTCTTTCATTTATTATTCACATCCGCTCGATTATTATTGAGAGTATGCTATTTCCAAACCCTCCAAAATTACAAGCTATTCCAGTATTAGCCCCATCTACTTGTCTTTTACCTGCCTCACCCCTTAATTGCCAAAAAAGTTCTACTATTTGAGCCACACCTGTCGCTCCAAGAGGATGACCTCTCGCTTTTAAACCCCCCGAAGGATTAATTGGTAATTTGGCACCAATTTCGGTAAGACCTTCATGGGCTGCCTTAGCACCCTCTCCTTTCTTAAAAAATCCAATATCCTCACTTTCTACAGCTTCAAGGATTTCAAAAGCATCGTGTAATTCTGCTACATCTATATCTTTAGGTCTTTTTTTAGCCATATTATAAGCCTGCTCTGATGAGATACGTAATGCTTTAAGAACAGTAGGATCCTCTCTCTCAAAGAGGATATGTGTATCCGTTGCTTGCCCTACACTAGAAATTATGACTGGAACATCAGTATATTTCTTCGCAGTTTCAGCGTTACATAAAACTAAAGCAGCGGCACCATCTGATATTGGGCAAATATGAAATAATCGTAAAGGGTCTGCAATAATAGGGTTGAGCTTGTCATCTTCTAGAAATTCTTGTATATTATTCCAATTTCCCCTACCTTTTTGAATAGCGCTTTGCATAATATCCTCAATCGATTTTTGGAAATGAGCAATAGGATTCAAAGCACCATTTCTATGATTCTTAAGAGCTATATCTGAAATCCAATCAATTTTCGCATTATATTTCTCTAAATAAAGGCGAGTTAATAATCCCGCAAATGAGGGTAAGGTCGATCCGTGGATACGTTCTGCTTGATAATGTGTAATATTAGCAACTTTGGAAGTGACGAATCCAGGGATATCTATATGTGTCATTTTTTCTCCACCGACCACTAAAACTAAGTCACTCATCCCAGAAGCTATTGCTTGATATCCTAATTTTATCGCAGAACCTCCACTTGCAGGACCATTTTCCACATGATCTGCTGCTGCAGGTATTAAGTTAATACGATCTACAAGTGCATTAGCAATCCCAGTTATATTATTAAATTCTCCAGGACACATCGCTCCAACAAAGACAGAATCAAAATTATTTTCAATAGTATTTGAATTATTGAGAGCTTGAAGTGAAGCCTCAGATAACAAATCTAATAAATCTTTGTCTTTTAATACCCCAAATTTAGTATTTCCCACACCGATTATTGCTACTTTTCTCATATTAACCAGATTTTGCTAATTTAGATTTAATAATATATTTTATGAATTTTTATTAGATTTAATATTACTGTGAAAAGATAATTAGTGCATGATATCTATATTTTATTACTGTTTTTTAAACAAGAAATCGATAGTTTCAAATAATTTTCGGTATTTTTTACTATTGAATTAAATAGTGCCATACTTTTAAGAGAAATATTAATTTATGACTATAATTATTAACGAAGATTTATGTAAAGGATGCGGTTATTGTATTGAGATTTGTCCCGTTAATTATTTAAGAGATTCGAAGAAAATTAATAAGAAAGGGTATAAATTACCAGAAACTAATGAATCAAATTCTTGTACTTTATGTAAAAGATGTGAACTTCTTTGTCCAGAAATGGCTATTGATGTTGTAAAGGAGGAAGCCTAACATGAAAGCCCCAAGTATAGATGAAATTCTAGAGCCAAAGTTGCAATTTGTAACGGGCAATGAGGCGATTGTATATGGTGCTTTATTAGCAAATTGTCGTTTCTTTGCGGGATATCCAATTACTCCCGCTACGGAAATACTAGAACTTATGATGAAATATTTACCTATACTCGAGGATGGATATTGTATACAAATGGAAGATGAGATTAGTTCATTAGCTGCTATTATCGGGGCAAGTTGGAATAATTATAGGACCATGACTGCCACATCTGGTCCAGGATTTTCTCTTATGCAAGAAAATATTGGCTACGCATGTATGACAGAAACTCCATGCGTTATTGCTGACATTCAAAGATCTGGTCCTTCTACGGGTCAACCAACTAAAGCAGCTCAAGGAGATATTATGCAAGCAAGATGGGGGACTCATGGAGACCATTATATAATTGCACTATATCCAAATAGTGTTCAGGAAAATCTATGGTTAACTATAAGAGCGTTTAATTTAGCGGATAAATATCGAGTTCCTGTTATTCTTCTCTCTGATGCGGCTATTGCCCACACGAGAGAGAGACTAAAAATTCCCTTTCAAAAAGAAATTGATATTATTAAAAGAGTTCCAGTAACTATAGATAAGGAAAATTATCATCCTTTTAGGACGGGATATACTCTTCCTACAAAAGTACCAGAAATGGATAAATTTGGCGATAAATACCTCACCTATTTAACAGGTCTGACCCACGATTGGAAAGCATATCCCTCAACGGAAAATGCTGAGATCCATGAACAGTTAGTAAAACGGTTTTATGAAAAAATAGCAGATAATAGAGAAGACATTATCATCTATGAAGCTAAATATATTGATGAATCAGACATTATTGTGATTTCTTATGGTATATCTTCAAGGACAGCGCTCATGGCGGTTGAGAAGGCCAGAACTAAAGGATATAGTGTTGGATATCTAAGATTAATAACAATATGGCCATTTCCTCACGATGTTGTTTACGAACTATCTCAAGAAATAAAAAGATTCATTGTAGTTGAGATGAATTTAGGTCAAATATACCATAAAATAAAGGAACACGCGAGAGGTAATTGTGAAGTAGATAGGTTAAATAGTATTGGTGGCAATATCCCAAGCCCAAAATCAATTTTGAATAAAATTAAAAGTGCGAGATTAAGTGATGAAATCTTCGAGTGAATTGAGAAAAAAGTATCTAAGAGAAGATTTAATGCCTACAATGTTTTGTCCTGGATGTGGAAATGGACAAGTTTTAAACTATACGATAAGAGCAATTGATGATTTAAATATCCCTCAAGAAAAATTAGTTTTTGTATCTGGTATCGGTTGCTCATCAAGATTACCCGCCTATATAGAAGCGGATGGTATTCACACAACTCATGGACGCGCAATCGCTTTTGCAACAGGTATTAAAGTGACCAATCCAGATTTAAAAGTAATTGTCTTTACTGGAGACGGTGATCTAGCAGCAATAGGATTAAACCATTTTCTCCAAGCAGTACGTAGAAACATTGATATCACAGTTATTTGCATAAATAATGAAACTTATGGTATGACTGGAGGACAATTATCTCCAACCACACCAGTAGGGTATACTACAACAACTTCACTGTATAAAAATATAGAATTTGCCTTTAATTTATCTTTTTTAGCAAAAGCAGCAGGTGCAATCTACGTAGCGCGCTGGACTACAGCTCATTCCACTCAAACAATTAATTCAATTAAGAAAGGGTTACAGAAAAGAGGTTTTTCCTTTATTGAAATTATTTCTATGTGTCCGGTAAACAAGAAGCAATTTAAAGATCCAACAGAAAATTTAAGATTTTTTCTTGATAATACCATAAAGTATTCAAAGAAAGTGTTAGATGAAACTTCTGCTCGTGTATTTAATGATTATAATGAATGTTTTACAGCTGATTATACAGGAAAAATAATTATCGGAGAAATTACTGATATTGATAAACCATCATTTCATGATTTATACCATAATTTAAAAGAGAGGAGCCTAAATGAATTCTGGAACACAAAGGGAGAATGAAGTTAGTATTAGATTTTGTGGACTTGGTGGTATGGGGGTTGTGTTATCAAGTATAATTTTAGGCAAAGCTGCAATATATGACAATAAAAATGCAATCCAAACCCAATCTTACGGTCCAGAGCAGAGAGGGACTAGAGTTAAAAGTGATTTGATCATCTCTGAGTCGGATAATATTTCATATCCTACTGATCAGAAAGTAAATATACTCGTTGCTTTTAGTAATGATGCATTTCAATTTTATAAGGATAAAGTTAAAAAATCTGGGCTTTACTTTATAAATTCAGATTTAATTAAAGATATACCTAAACCTAATTCTTATACTTTAATACCTGCAAGTAGTCTAGCAGAAGAACTTAAGAACGAGAGGCTCATTAATATAATAATGTTAGGAGCCTTTATTAAGAAAACAAATTTAGTTTCTAACAAGGCAATTTTGGCATCAATTTCAAATTCAGTTCCCTTTCGCTTTAAGAAATTAAACTTAAAAGCGTACAAGCGAGGAAATGAATTTTTAGATTAAAATAATAAATTTTTAGTTTATTAAGAACTAATAAACTTACAACATTAAAACTATCTCTGCTTATTACATTTTTAATTAAATCCGTACAATACTAAAAGCGATAGGAACAATAAGTTCCTCGTATATAAAGCAAATCTAGTAATTTTTTTACTTATAATCCAACTTTTTATAGATATTATAAATGCATAAAGATTTATTCTAAGCTTAAATTACAGATCATATGATAAAGTTTTACTCTATCGAAAGTAATCAGATTATCCCTATCCCAGAATTAAGTTTTGAAAAAATTGTATGGTGTGATGCATTACAACCCTTAGAAAGTGAATTAAATGAAATTTCAACAAAATTTAACATAAATCTTGATGATTTGAAGGATTGCTTAGATGAAACTGAACGACCACGCTTTAACTATGATGTATTATTACATAACAACTTTTTACTTATACGAACTATACAAGATTATGAATTATTCTTGAATCGCCCTCCTACGACATCTTTAGGGATATTCATAACAAAGAATGGGAGGATAGTTACAATCCGAAACTCACTATCTCTTAATTTTGATAACATTATTGAGACCTTAAACCGTCGTAAGATAGAAAATAATTGGTCTTTAATTCTAGGAATTCTTCATATCTTAATAACACAATTTGACAAAATGTCTCAAATAATTGCGAACCACATTAAAGAATTGCAGGACCAAATTTTAAAAACTCAGAATGTTGGAGCAATTCAAAAGCCATTTCAGTTAAATTCATATGTGATTTTTTTTAATACCGCAGCATTGAGTAACTTAAATGCGATAAGAGCATTTTATCATAAAAATAAAGTGGTTTTTGATGAAAATGCTTATCTATTGGAAAATATTGATGACATAATTACGGATATTGAACAAGTTTATAGCTATTCCTCAATCTATAGGGATTTGTTAACAAATACACTCGATGCATATGCTTCAGTTATTAATAATAATTTAAGTATGGTTATGAAAGTTGTAGGATCCATTTCATTAATATTAATGATACCTACTATGATTGCATCTTATTATGGAATGAATGTTTTTTTACCCGGAGGAAATATTCCTGGAGATACTACAAGTTTTTTCCTAATACTAATCATTTCAATCGCAATCTCATTCTTAATCTGGATATACTTTAGAAAAGTTAACTGGCTTTAATTCTATAAATCTACTATTACTATTTAATTTAGAGTAGGGAAACAGTCTTTGGGATAAATAAAACTACTAACACATCAGAAATCCTTATTTCTATCTACTGGGACAAATGGGTTAAATATATAATATCGCAGACTTATAATGTTTATACTTCACACATTTTTTTGTTGATAATGAGAATAAATGTAACCTATGAACAGAAGTTTAAATTAAATATTAATACGGTATATAATTTAAGTTTTCAGTGGTTAAACGCTCAATATAAGTCAAAAATTAGAAATGCTAAATCTCCTAATTTTATTGAGGCAAAACAAGGCACAATGATGACTAATACTGGTCATGATCCTAATTGGAAAAAAAAAATAAGGATTAGTTTATATGAATTAGATAAAGTAACTACTTTAATCAGAATTGATGCTACTCCTTTATCCCGAAATATCTTAAGAATTGAAAAGTTGAGGAATTCCTGGTTTGAAGGATTATTTAAATATTTAATGAATACTCTTCAGAGCGCTGAAATCTCAAATTCGTCAGAAAAAAATATAAATATAGAAATTATTGAGGATACAGATAGAAAAAAGTGTCCAAATTGTGGAGAATCATTAGAATTAACTTTAACAGTATGCCCCTATTGTGGTATTATACTGAGATTATAATATTATGATACTCTTAATTTTAAACCTTTTATTAACTCCAACCAATATTAAACATTAAAAGGATTAATAATATTCCTGTATAGAAAGCAAAAACTGCTAATATTTTTCGAATAATCTTACTTTTGACTTTATTACTTAAATATGAACCTATTTGAGCCCCAATGATAGCTCCTAAAGTCATAATTAATGGCCAAAGGAAAGATCCGCTGTATGTTCCAAAAAGGGTATGAGCAATTACACCAATTACAGAGGTAAAAACCATAGCAAATTCAGAGGTTGCAGCAGCTACTTTTGGATTTACCCCCAGTAGCACCATAGTGGTAGTATCTGCTGTTCCTCCCCCCACCCCACCTAACCCAGAAATAAATCCTCCTGCAAATGAACTAAAAGATGCAATTACTGGATTGTTAACACCAAATTTTTTCGATTTTTTTGTTTCAAGTGTACTCTGAGATTTATTTTCAATTTCTAAAGTAGTGGTATCACTTTTTTTATAACCGTGATTATTTCTCCTGCGAAGTAGTAATATGCCTAAACATACAATTATTGCTCCACAAATTCCTGATAATATATTTCCGGTAATTAAAGTTGTGATCCAAGCTCCAACAAAGACACCTGGGAAATCCCATAAATTATATAAAATCGCAAGTCGATAATTTACTAATTTCATTTTAATATATCGAATTGAAGCGCTAATATTTAAACCAGTCATAGAAAAAAGGGATATTACAATTGCTTGTTTTTGAGTGAAGCCAAATATAAAAATAGATGCCGGTATGAATAATATACCACCTCCAATTCCAACAATTGAGGATATGATCCCAATCCCAACTCCTAATATTAATGCAAGTATAACAAATTCTTCCCCTAATGGCATCGTTTTCAAATAATGAAGTAAGATTAATGAATTTTAAGAATCGATATTCTTTGTAAAATATCTGTCCCAATATTATTGCAAGTTTTTTTATTTTTTTATGAATTAATTCTAAATTGATAAATTATGTTACATGGAATTCATTTTCTTCTTACTTATGTATGTAATTATGAATGCGACCATTGTTTCTTATATTGTAGTCCTCATTCTACAGGGACTTTTAGCTTAAAACAGATTAGTAATGTTCTAGATGAAGCCGAAAAGATATCCTCAATTGAATGGATCTTTTTCGAAGGAGGAGAACCATTTCTGTTTTATCCCGTAATGGTTGAAGGCGCAAGGTTAGTGAAAGAAAAAGGATTCAAATTAGGAATAGTAACTAATTCTTACTGGGCGACAAATGTAGAGGATGCGGAATTATGGCTTAAACCATTTATTGCAATAGGGATGGATAATTTGAGTATTAGTGATGATTCTTTTCATTACAGAAATGATGCAAGCAATTTAGCAAAAAATGCTATAAAAGCGGCTAAAAATCTTAATCTATCAATGTCTACTATTTGTATAGAAAAACCAGAAATTCAAGGAACATTAGAAAAGGAACAAGAGAAGGGTTTTCCTGTTGTCGGAGGTGGAGCAATGTTTAAGGGAAGAGCAATAGAAAAATTAACTCAAGGGTTGCCAAAACGTTCTTGGGAAAGCTTAATCAAATGCCCCTATGAGGATTTAGAAAATTTAGGTAGAGTCCATATTGATCCTTTTGGAAATGTACAAATCTGCCAGGGTTTAAGCATTGGAAATGCATGGAAAACCCCCTTGTCGGATTTAATAAATAAATACGAAGTAAGCGAACATCCAATATGTAATCCTTTAATTAAAGGGGGTCCCGCTGAGTTATCAAGGAAATTTAAGGTATTATCTCAAGGAGAATATGTTGATGAATGTCATTTTTGCTTTTTAATACGTTCTGAATTGATTGATAAATTTCCACAATATCTTGGACCAAGGCAAGTATATGGTTTATTATAATAATAAAAATAGATGAGTAATATGGTTAGTAAAGCAGAAATAGATAAATTGGCCAGAAGTATAGCTGATGAATTCTTAAACGGTAAAACTACTTTAAATAAGATATTTGAAAAAGTAAGTCCAAAATTGAGTGAACTGGAATACAATTCTAATGGAACTGCTTTAAGAATGTTAAGTGAAGAAAATCCAAAGCTACTTTATAATCATTGGGATTTCTTCCGTGATCTTTTACGCGCTAAAAACAACTATTTGAAAATGCACGCGTTATATATTATAACAAACCTATGTAAAGTTGATAAAGAAGAAAAATTTGAACGGGTGTTCGAAGACTTTTACGACCTTCTTGATTGCGAAAGCCTTATGATTGCAAATCATACTGCATTAGTTTTTGGTAAAATTGCTAAAGCAAAACCCAAAATGCGTGATAAAATAACTGAACAATTGTTTAATATTGATAGTACACATTGGGAATCAAAAAAGAAGGATTTAATTAAAGGATATGCGATAAAAGCCTTCTCCGAATATTTTGAGTTGGCTAAAAATAAAGATGCAATATTAGATTTTGTTTCCAATCAATTAAGCAGTGAAAGTTCTTCAACGAAGAAAGAAGCGATTGAATTTTTAAAAAAGTTTAAAAAAAGTTTTTGAAACTTTTTTTTTGTAATTTATCTCCAATTAAAATTAATAATATATCTTCTCAACTTAACAAGTTTTAAAAAAGAGAATTTAACTATGAAATAATATTATAATTAACACATAAATTAATAAAGTGAAAAAGATGGCTGATTTTAATCCCAAAATTTTAAGTAAAGAAGAATTAAGCGGTATTTCTGCTGGTGTTAATGAGGAAGAGTTGTTAATTTTTGAGGATCATTGTTTAAATGTCCATTATGAGTCTAAAATATTATTAGAAGCTAAGGAACCAGGATCTCCTTGGGTTATTGCCAAGGATTTAAAAACCGGTCAGGTTTCAGAATATCTTGATTGCACCTCTCAAAATTGGACTTTAGCGCTAGGTTTTGCTAATCCGGATGTGAATTATGCTGTAACTGAACAAATGAAAAGATTAACCCATGTTAAGTCGAGTATTGTTTCTCCAGCCCGGGCTAAATTTGTAAATAAACTAGCTGATTTATGTCCTGGAAGATTAAAGGGAGGAAGAGTCCATATCAACAATGAGGGAGGTAGTTTAGCCATTGAGGCTGCTATTAAGCTAGCATTAATCGCATCAAAAGATGGTGAACAAATCTTAACCTTTAGAGGGGGGTATCACGGTAATACCTTAGCAACTCTAACCGCATCTCAGCCTATTCATACAATTACTCGGTTTAGACCATTTGGAATCGATGTGTTTGTAAGAGTACCACAGCCTTATTGTTATCGATGTTTATGGAATTACAAAGAGGGTTTCTATGGAAAAAAAGATCCTCATTGCAATTTAGAATGTTTTGAACTGGTAAAAAGCTACTTAATGGGATTAAGTTCAAGAAAATTAGCCGGAGTTTTACTAGAGCCTTATCAAGCTGCGGGAGGTCATATTCCTTTTCCACCTAAGTTTTTAGTTAAATTAAAAGAGATTTGTGATGAAGAGAAAATCTTTCGCATATACGATGAGTCTCAAACTGGTGTGTGGAGGACTGGTAAATATTTCACTTTAACTGAGAAGTATGAAAAGGAATTGGGATTAGATGTTTCACCAGATATGATCTGTTTTACTAAAGCTATTGGGGGAGGTTTCCCGTTAGGGGCCATGGTTGCATCAAATAAAATGAGAAAGAGATTCACTCCTTCAGAAGATCATACTACTTTTTGTAATACTCCCATAAGTTTAACTGCAGGATTAGCATCTATTAAAGTAATTGAAAAAGCAAATTATGGTGAGAATTGCGAAGAAAGAGGTAAACAAATTACCAAAAGATTAAAAGAATTGCAAGAAAAATATGAAGTAATTGGAGATATAAGAGGGCCAGGTCTGTTTATTGGTATAGAAATAGTAAAAAGTCAAACCAGTAGAGAACCATATAGTGAATTGATGATGGAAATGATTGCTGAAGGTATAAGACAGAATATATTTTTTGGTCCAAGTATGCCTTACTTAACCGGAACTGGTAAAATACTCATGCAGAACTTGATAAAAATAAAACCTCCATTAATAATTTCTGAAGATGATGCGGATCTTATATGTGATAAATTTGAAACAGTATTAAAAGAGGCAAAAAAAAATATAAATTGACAATGATCTCCTTCTTCTTTTATTGATTAATCATTAGTTTAAACATCAATGAATATCGCTGGCTTAAATGGCATTGCTTTTGCTGCCTTGTTTTTTGGATCAAATTCAGAGTTGAGAATAATTGAAAAGCCAACTTTCTTTTCAATATAATTTTTATAATCCAATAATAATTGTATTTCTTCATTCTGAGGAATCTTTGTATTGTAGTTCCCTGATCTAATTTGACTTTTAACAAAAGGAATTAGTTCCTTATTCTTAATCATTTCCTGATTATTTTTTAATACCATAAGTGTAGTATCGAAATCACCTTGTTTTGAGAATATAATTTCTCTCACTACTTTTTTCCAATTTGGAGCAGTATATAAAAATATGCCATCAAAATCCTTAGATCTTACAATCTTAAGAATATTTTGTATATCTTCTATAACTTGTGAAATATAATCAAATTCGATTTCTAATTGTTCATTGATATATTCCTGATGCCAATCACTCCAAATACTTGTAGAAATGTAATTATTATTGCCAGCAATATTCCATAGCTCTTCTGTTAAATGTGGTATTGTTGGGGAAAGCAATTTTAACCAATCTTGGGCAATCAATTTGAATAGCATAAAGAATTCTTTATCAGATTCTGAAAATTTCTTATAATCTTGTATTAAATTGAATATTTCATAAAATGAAGTCTGTAAGTATTTCCTTAAATTAAAATTTTCAAGATGCTTTTCTGATTCACTAAAAAGTCTAACAATTTTAGATAAAACAACTTTTGAATAATTTGATTGTAAATTCTCTGTACCAGATTCTAATGTATTTAATTTTTCAAGATTTCTAACCATAAATGTATAGAACTGAGTTATATGTTTTTCCACACTTCTAATTTGATTTTCTCTAAAATCCATATAGATTCCTAAATCCGCACCATGAGAAATGTAAAATCTAAATAAATCCGCAGAATATTTTTTATTTATTTCTGCTATGGAAATTACATTTCCCTTTGATTTTCCCATTTTCTGCCCTTCTATAATAAGTGGTTCTATCAAGGTAATAGCTTTTGGCCATAGTTCTTCTGGAAATATCGCTACATGATGAAAAATATAAAAACTTAAATGATTTGAAATATGCATTATAGCGGTGTGTCTATGATCAACAGGATACCAATAATGAAATTCGACTTGCATTGCTTTCAATAGTTTTTCTCCAATTTTAGTTTTCTTGGATATTATTTTTGAATCACCATGGTTTAAAAAAATTAAATCGAAAATTTCGGGAATTAGTTGTTCTGGTTGAATATTATTAATTTTTAATAGATGAGCGACTGTGTAAAAACTCATATATATTGTAGAATCACTCAATGATTCGACGATCCAATCTTTATCAAATGGTAAAGTTGTTCCTAGTCCTCTTTTACGAGCACAAGGTCTTTTTTCCAGCCAATGAAAAGAATTAATGAAGTTTTGGCGATATTTTTTTGGTTCGATTGTCATATTATCTAGGCATTTAAATGCAAGTTCCTTCCAATTAGACGCGTTAAAGTTTAGAAACCATTGATCCTTCAAAATAGAGACTTCAATCCTTTCCCCACATCTACAATGTAAATCTTTAGTAATAGGTAAAAAAAGTTTATCAGCATCATCATGATCAATTAAATCCTTAACTACTTGAGTTACTGCCTCAATAACGCTTAGGCCCTCATATTTTCCGCAATAACTATTTAATATGCCATTATAGTATTCATCTTTATAATTTTCAGAAGTTGCTTTATCTAGTTCCTCTTTATCAAGCTGACTTTTAACTCCATACCTCTCACAATATATCTTCGCAGGAAAATCAGTAAACCCTTCCATATTGATTATTTTAATTGGTTTAATATTCTTAATCTGGGTTTTATTAAGTCGAAACGTCTCAATTATTTGTTCATTATGTTGTAGTTCGATTAAAGCGATATAGTCATAAGGAGCATGTGCTGGAACAGAATATACTACCCCTGTAGCTATGTTAGCATCCACAAATTTGCCTGGAAGAATAAAGATTTCCCTTCCTCCATTAAGGGTTTTTACCATTCTGCCAATAAGTTCGCTTCCCTTCAACTTTTCAAGAATATTAACATTTTTGTTTTGATTATTCAGCAATTCTACTGCATGTTCTGAGATAATCCATTTTTCTCCGTTCACCTGAGCATATACGTAAGTACTACTTGGATTAACCCAGATATTAGTTACCCCATAAATTGTTTCCGGTCTTAATGTTGAGGCCACAAGATAGCCATCATCAAAAGGAAATTTTATTAAAATAAACTCATTAATTCCTAAATCAAGTTCATCTCCACTTGCAATATCATCCTCCCCCACAGCATTATTACAGCGTGAACAAAAAAGAATAGGATATTCTCCTTTCTCAATATATCCTTTTTCCTTAAATTTTTGAAATTGCCACTCGATTAATTTATTATATATTGGGTCACCTGAAGTAAATTCTCTTCGCCAATCGAGACTCATACCAATTGCTTTCATATCACATTTAATCACATTTGAAAAGTATTTAACAATATTCCAGGGTTCTTTAAAGGATTTAACGATTTCATCAACAGTTTTATCATCTTGAGTATGTAATTCAACATATTCTTTCATTCTCGCTATCATATTTTCCTCTTCTCTTTCAATAGAAGATGAGATAGCTAATACGGGTGTACCTGTTATATGGAAAGCCATAGGATATAAAACATTGTATCCCTTTGCTCTGTAATACCTTGCGAAGATATCTCCATTTACATAACTCCTTCCATGACCGATATGAGATGGGCCAGAAGCATAAGGATAGGGTGAGGTTATAAATTTTTTCTCGATATTTTTATTTGGATTTGCTTCAAAAATTTGAGATTCTTCCCAAATCTTTTGCCATTTCTTTTCAATTTCTCGAGGCTTATATTCCATTTTTATTTCCTTCCGTCATTTTAAAGATAATTTTACTTTTTATCTCGGAAAGAACCCATACTTGACTTATTTCACTATGCTTGCGAAAGAATCCAAGCAATTTTTAAAAGAAATAGTTCAGTTGGATTCTATTCGCTTACAATAATAATAATAACACTGCCAATAAATCTCCCAAGAGGAAATTCTTACATATTACTTGCTTATATGCAGTGTTAATAATCATCATTAAATTAAACAAATACAAACAACTATAAATATTTTATTCAGAGATTTTTAATTACTTTAAAGAGAAATATTAAGTTGGACTAATCTTAAAATACTGAATAGAACCTAATCTAAAGTCAAAATTTTCTTTCTGGTAAGAAATAATTTTAATAAAAGGCTGAAAATTCGCTAAAAAGAGAGAAATTCCTCGTATGACATAATTACTAAGCAACATTTTCATTGGAAAAAATTGCACTAGTCCATAATTTCCACGAACTTCCATTAATTTTCCGATTTCTACATTAAGGAACTTAATAGTTTTAATATTCTTTGCATCGAAACCAGTATGAAAATGTATTATACCATTTTTATATTGGGGAATACCTCCATCGATAATATAATTAATATTTCCAGAGTTACCTCTTACGCCATAAATAGGTTCCATATAAAGATAGAAATTTTCAGGAAATCGACAGAGAATGAATTCTTCACAAACAAATTCTATTTTAATTGGAATTTGCTCATAATTATTCATTTGTTGAGATATGTTAGTAGTTCGCTCTCTTTTAATGTTCAAATCAAAATTATACCCCCCTTTTGCTCTTAAAGCTTCATCTGGTCTTTTTAACTCCAGATGTATATGTGGACTAGACCAAGGAGCAAAGTAACCATTCCTTATGGTTTCTCCTAAAGGATCTCCCACTTCTAGTTTTTTTCCTACATATAAATACGGTTTAATATGAAGAATCTTAAATACTGTGTTTTTATCATCGGGATTTTGTATTATCGTGAGATATTCCTTATCGATCCCACCCTTGAATCTGGGTCTTGGAGCTTGCAATTCCTTGATCTGTAATACCTTACCTGAAATAGGACTTGATACTTGGTAATTATCAATTGTAATTTGATCATAGATATCAATAGCTACAGCCTTTTGATGAGCATAATAAGGTGAGGTTCCAATACTAAAATGACTACTCGAAGGTATTGAAACCTTCATAAGCTCGGTGTCTACAACTGAGTAGTACTTAGTGTTCCTTTTTTTAAATTCGTTCATTGATTTTATGTTTTTAAGTTAAAGGATTTTAATTAAATAGAATCAAAGATTTCTTTGGTATAAAATGAATTGAATTATAATACATTTATCAAAATAAGTATGAGATGTTAAAAAATGGCTAATATGTATGAGCAAATCGCAAAAAAAATGGGAACGCCTTGGTCAAATGAGATGGAAGAGATTCTAACAACTCTTTACACACCCGAGGAAGCTGAAATACTCTTAGTGTTTAATGGCCCATATTTAGATCGTTTCACAGCACAGAAAATAGCAAAAAAGGTCAAGCAACCTAATGATAAGATAGAACCCATACTAAAGGAAATGAGTCGAACTCAAAGGTTATTTTCAGCTAAAAAAGATGGTGAAACATTCTATTCTATGTTTCCTTTAATTCCGGGTCTTTTTGAATTATACTTTTCCAACTATAAACGAGCTTCAGAAGAAGAGGAAGATGTTTTGAAGTTGTTTACTGAAGAATATGAAAAATATTATAATAAAGGTTATGTAGTTAACTCTTTAAGTTCTTCTTATCCGTTCATGAGAGTGTTTGTGGAGCAGGAATTAATAGATGAAACGATTATTGGGAGGGAAAGTAAACTCTTAGAAATTAACGAAGAAGTCGAAGTTATAAAGAATAGAATTTTACCTTTTGAAGAAGTGAGGAATTTAGTAGAGAAGTCACGTAGGATTTCAGTTATGGATTGTGCTTGCAGAACCCATATGAAGATATATAACAATGGTATTCCTGTAAATGATTATCCTATAAATGTATGTATGAATTTTAACACTTTTGCTGATTACTGTATAGAGCAGGGTTTCGGAAGAGAATTAACCAAGGAAGGAGCACTTAAAACCTTGGCAGCAGCAGCCAAAGCAGGGTTAGTTCACACAACGCAAAACGTAACCGAAAAAATCTCGTTCATATGCAATTGTGATCGTGATTGTTGTATTATGCTACGGGGTATTCGACAGTTTAATAATCCAAATATGGTTGCGAATTCTAATTTTCAACCAGAATATGAGAAAGAAAACTGTATCTTTTGCTTAAAATGTACGGAAATCTGTCCAATGCAGGTGATTAAACTTATTGATGAAGATAGCGAAGATCAACGTATCTCAATTAATATCGATAGATGTATTGGCTGTGGTGTCTGTGCCTTCAACTGCCCTGAAGGAGCATTATCCATGATAAAAAAGTTTGATAAAATTCCTGTAGAAAATATGATAGATGCTTTAACTAAAACTATAGAAGGAAGGATAAAGTAAATTTTGACTGGTTTTTTATTTTTCTATTTTTCTAATAACTTAAAGGATAATAACCATAGTTCTTAACTGTTGAAATCATTGTTAAAACATTCTCAAGTTTACATGAATTAGTAATGTCCGTACAGGCACTCATAATATAACCTCCTCCATTTCCCGCATCTCTAATACAATCTTTTACTTTATGGCGAACCTCATCTTCAGTACCATAAGGAAGTAATTGAGATACATCAATATTGCCAATTAGACATAATTTATCTCCATAAGTTTCTTTCAAATGCTTTAAATCCATACCTGCCATTGGTTCTAAAGATTCCACACCATGGAATCCCGCTTCAATTAATCCATCAAAATAAGGTTCAGTGAATCCATCTGAATGAAATATGACATATTTTCCTGCTTTCCGAATTTCATTAATAATTTTCTTATATGCAGGAACAATTAGTTCTCTATGGTATTTTGGATTTATCATGGTGGTATTCTTTAAGGCGGTATCATCACAGAGAAAAAACACATCAAAATCTGTTTCAGCCCAGAGTTTAGCACCATTAACACCAATTTTAGTTCGAAGATCAATATATCTTTTGATTTTACTTTTGTTTTTTCTTATTAATTTTATTAATAACCCTAGCCCAAGACCTTTCCAAAGAGGTTCTAATATCGGATATAAATGAGCACATGGAACAAACTCATCCGTAGGAAATTTATCTAACTTTTTATTGATTTTTAAGGCAAAATCCGTTGTTTCATCCCATTCTATGGAATAATAAGTATCATAAAAATAATCAGCCATCTCTTCAGTTTTTATATAATTCTCCAAATACCAAGTAATATCCGATTCAAAAGGAGGGTATTTCATAAAAATACATCCATCAAGGTCAATAAATCTCTCAGAATTATCTAACTGAGGCAAAGGATGTTCTTTCAAATATCCTTCCGGAAGGTTCATAGGAAAGGCATCAAAACCCCACTGTGAATCAAACCCTAACTTTTTTGCGAAATTAAAGTCTTTATAATAAAATACGTATTTTCTATCTTTTTTAAAATCACTTCCCCAATATTCTAAAAGACGATTTCGGAAAGTGGGCATAATATCTTGGCAAAAAAGAGGTATTTGGTCTGGCTCTTCTCTATTCAGAGCTGTTATAACCCTATCTCGCGAATTCATTATTTTAAAAATTATGATTTTAGTATAAGTATTGAATTATTTCTTATAATATATATAGAATAATAAAAGAAGTACGAGAAATGAACAATAAAGATAAAGATCTATTTATTGTAAAAAAGTTGTAGTATAAAATAATGAAATGAAATCTTTAAAGCCTAATTTAGCTCATATTGCTTTTTACTATTTTTTTTTAAGAGAAGTATAGATTCTTCTCTCGCTTTTAATATTTGTTTTTCACTTATTCCCTCCATTTCTTTAGAAGGTAATATTTTGTTTTTCAATACCTTCTTATATAAAAGATATTCGTCCTTACGACTAATAAATGGGTCAACCTTCTCAAAGTGAATAAATTCATCTATGTATGTATTTTTTCCATTACAATTGCCTTCAGTTAAATCAAATCGAAATTGATTATATACTAAAAAGCAATGAACCATAGGGACGTAAAGTAAGTCATATTTTTCTAGAATATCACTTGTTCCGGTTGAAATTTTTTCCGTAAGTTTATATACTCCCACGTACTTAAATAGCGGAATCCCTAACTCTTCAGCCAAACCTGCGATAACAGCATGCTTTGTTGTACAAGTTCCCATCTTCTCTTTAAAGAAAATCATTTTATCATCATAATCAGAATTATAACCATAATCTGTATCATGGACATATTTACAGGCTTCTTTAAATGATTTTATATCTAATTCCAGAAATTTTCTTGATATAATTCCAAGAGGCTTGATTTCAGCATCTGGAAGATGATCGTACGAATCCATATGTTAGGATTAGCAAATTAAGATATTTTAAAATCTGTATTATAATATATAAAAAATATTGACAAATCTACTTTCGACTAATTTAAATACAGCTATCTCAATGATAAAAAGTTTAATAAAAATTAGTTTTATACAGGGATATTGTTGATATCCAGACTTTCTGGAAGGATATTTCTTCGTGATAACCAGGATATTTCATGTCTCATGTATCTCCATGAAATCTCACATTTTTCACTCTGACCTTCTATTTCAGTTTCAAAATCCCAAGGATTTACAACTACTAAATCTCCTTGGCGAATCCATACTCGCTTTTTAATTTTACCTCGAATTCGTCCTATTCGATGTTTACCATCTTCGCAATATACTCCCATGCGCTCTTGACCATAAATATCCGTTACTCGCCCAAACATTTCCCCATTTCTTCGATAAGGCATTTTTACTCGAGTAACCTCAGGTTGGTCAGAGGAAGAATACCTACTCCGACCTCTTTTTTTTTGATTTTTCTTCATTTTTGGCATAATTTTCAAACCATATTATTGTTCTGAGTAAAAAGTAATTCAATATCCTAATCCGGATGAATATAATGAATTAGAAAGATTGGATCCTAAAAAATTAAAATCAGAAATCTTTTCTGTTATTTAATTTGTATAAAAACAAACCAAAATTTTAAAAAAAGAACCCAATTTTAGAAAATTACTTCTATTTAACTTATATAACGATACACTACTTATTTATGTTTAGGCTTTGTTACATAAGTTTCCATTAAAACAGTTTAGCTTTAATTATTATGTATAATGAATTTTTCAATTCTCAAAGTACTCATTTTGAGTTTTTGATGTTGTTATTTAATATTTTTAACAATTAATACTATTAATTTCTTAAAATCTTTATCAGATCTTTTTGTCCTAAAATAGCAAAATTTATTATTCTTAAACTATATTATTTAAATGTGTTTCTTTGATGAAACATTTAATTTAAATTTGAAAATTTGGTTTTAAAAGTGGCAAAAGGAACAGTAAAATGGTTTAATAGCCGAAAAGGCTATGGATTTATAAATTCTGAAGACGGAACTGATGTTTTTGTCCATTACTCTGCTTTAAGTGGTAGAGATGAGGAATATAAAACATTACATGAAAATGATAAAGTTGAGTTTGAGGTTTCCGAAGGACAAAAAGGACCTCAAGCTAGTAATGTAGTAGTAACCGAAGAAGCTCCACGATCTGAATATGGTCGAGGATTTCGGATTTAAGTTTCAAGAATATTATAAATAATAAATATAGAATTATAAATAGGAAATAGTAATTAGTAAAAATCTTTTTTTGCAAGTTATCAAACCTATCTTTTTTTTCATTTATATCAATTAAAAGTGTGTTAATTCATTTCTTGAAGATTTGCGATAGCTACACAAATGCTAAAATTTATTATTTTTGCTTGATTATTTTCTATAGTTCAATTCGAACTAATAATTAATTTTCAAATATTAGAAAATTGGTTTTAAATTTGACAAAAGGAACAGTAAAATGGTTTAATAGCCGAAAAGGCTATGGATTTATAAGTTCAGAAGACGGAACTGATGTTTTTGTCCATTTTTCCGCTTTATCTGGCGGAGATGATGAATATAAAACATTAAATGAAAATGACAAGGTTGAGTTTGAGGTTACAGAAGGTCAGAAAGGACCTCAAGCGAGTAATGTAGTAGTAACAGAAAAAGCTCCTCGACAATTTAACTCCTTCGGTAGAGGTGGAGGCCGCGGTGGCGGTGGCGGTCGAGGCGGCGGAAAGCGAACTCCTCGTTATTAGATGTAAAAGTAAGTAGGTATGAACTAGAAATAAATAATAATATATAGGCAATAGTAATAAGTAAAAATCTCTTTTTGCGAGTTATCGAACCCTATCTTTTTTTTTGATTTTATCTTTTTTTTTCATTTGTTTTAATTTGATTAATGCACTTAATTTTAGAAGAATAATTAGAAAATTAGCTACGGATGAATTTAATAATTAATTCCGCGATTTCTTCTCCTTTATCTTCCTGTAGAAAATGACCTGCATCCTTAATGGTGATATGCGGTTGATTTTTTGCGCCTGGAATTTTTGCTTGGAAACGTTTCTCTCCTCCTCGAGTAATTGGATCTCGGTCGCTAAACATAGTTAAAAGAGGTTTAGTCCAATGAGCAAAAACTTGTTCCCATACTTTATTATTTTCCTTGAGTTGAGTAGGAACTAGGCTTGGCATTATTCTTGTTCCCGCTTTATAGCTTTCATCAGGAAAAGGGGCATTATAGGCATTTAAAACTTCAGGAGATAATACAGTTTGTGTGCCAGATTGTATAATATCTCCTATAGGAAATTCTGGAGTAGTTCTAGAATATGCAACCCAACGAATGAATGGTTTCATTGAGGCTTCTTCAGATTCATTTCCATTAGCAACGATTAAAGGAACTTTACCTTCCCTCCAAACTGCATAACGGAATAACAAAGGAAATATATGTGCTTTAATACCTTTAAACGCAGGTAAGCCCGTATTAGCGACAATAATCTTGCTAAATCTTTCAGGTTGATCAGCAACGACACGGAGCCCAATTAGGCCACCCCAATCTTGGCAGAATAAAGTTATATTTGTCAGATTTAATTCAGTGACAAATTTGGTAAATATTTCAACTTGAAATTTATAAGAATAATCCTTCATTCGCATAAGTTTATCAGATCGCCCAAATCCTATAAGATCTGGGGCGATTACTCTATACCCCGCATTTACTAAAATAGGAATCATCTTGCGATAAAGATAGCTCCACGAGGGTTCCCCATGCATTAAAAAAATTGGCATAGCAGATTTAGATCCTTCATCGATATAATGAATACGTAAGTTATCTATCTCTACATAATTAGGTGTAAAAGGAAATCCGTGTAAATTTTCGAATCGATTATCTGGAGTTCTTATTATTTTAAGCATTTAAATCACTAATATTATTTTCTTTTTACAAAATTCTGATTTAACAATAAGATTTCATGGTATATAAAAAAGAAGAAACCAGATGTATTAAGTCTAATGATACGGAATGTACTACTTTTTTTAATTTTATAGCAGAAAATATAAAATCTATTTTAAAGTAGAGTAGCTAATTAAGTGTAGACAGGCTCTTATAAATCGAATTCTAATTCTGGTGGATTTGAATTCATTTTAATCATAATGAAAGCAAGAACTAGATCAAATAGAAACAGAGTTGGGATTGGAATTAAAATTGGAAGCAAATTTTCTCCTTGTGAATTAAGAATATACATAGCCGGAATAGAAATTAGCAAAACCAGTAAATCAGTAATAATCCCACTTATGATATAGTACATAGTTCTTATTTTTCCAATTAGGAATATATAGGTTACAATTAAAAATAAGGTACGGATAATATTATAAGATGTGTAATACCAAAGCGGGCGAATGAATATAAAATATACTTCAGGAATATCAAATCTAACATCCCACAGCATTGCTACAAGAGAATTTGGGCCGGGACCTAGATCAAAATGATAAGCATAAGGTACAAGAAAGATATATAAAATAGCAATTATTTCGAGTAAGAGTAATTTGGATTTTAGCATTTGTATTAATACTCTTGTTTTGTTGGACTGCATTCTAATAACGATTGTCACTTAAAAAATATATATAATATTGATGGAAAATGCCCAGATTTCATAAAATCTATATAAATGATTAAAAACTATATCGCGGATATAGAAATTAAACATTCTATCCTAATTTTTAGAAAAAGGAATACAATGGATAAAATGCGTTTATAAAAGATTTATCATATATATTACTCTTATTAAGGGTACTTTAATTATTGTCCAGATTTGCCCTAATTATTAGGAACTATCGAAAAACTTCTTTAAATTAGTAAAATCAAACTTATTGAGGTTTATGTTACATATAGCGACTTTTTAAGAATCCTATAACAGACATATTAATAAAAGCAACAATATTTAGCACAATTTCGTAAATTAAAATTGAAAAGTCTATAGGTGCACTATTCTGTATTAAAATAGGAACGAAAAATCCCATAAATACCCAACAAATATATGTTAAATAATACACATACCTAAAATTTCTTTTGTATTTAGACATCTTTATTGATTGATCTGTTTTTGTAAGAAGATATAATGCTGCTTTTCCAATATCGGAAAAGGTGTATTTGGATTTTTTTTGAACGACAAATTCGTTCATGCTTTTAAGATGATAATACCCCTGTGAAATACTCTTGGGACGGTGTTAAGCAAAAATGGAAAAAAATCCTTGACAAATTTCCAGTAGAAAAGAAAGTAAACGAGATTCAAGGATTTGATATTACACCGATCGCAGGTCGAGACACCATCGAACCTGGATGGCAAGATATTGTAGCACAATTTGCGAACGTAGTTAAGAACCTTTAACACGAGGTATATGATATCTCTAATTTATTGCATACTCGTGTTTCGACTGTGTCAAATAAGGAACTCCTAAAACTTAAAGCCTCTTAAAAGACTAGATTAGAGTCCAAAATTTTAAACATCCAAAAAATTATTTAGAATTTTAGGAATCCATTTCTTCCCAAATGAGCATATTATGAACTTTTCTCGAAGTTTTTTTTCTTAAACTTGTATGATCCCGATGATAAACTATTAATTTTGATATTTCATGATTAAAAATCTCTAATTTTCATTTTTTTTCCATATTAGTAAACATGCTTTTATTAGCGCCCCAATCTATAGATTTATTAACATATAAAATTTTGATTAAAAAGAAGTGATGAAAAATTATTGAAAAAATATCTGGGTTTCTCTTTTTGTTTATCATAATTACAAACCTTGCAAGTAGTATTTTTGGTTATAAAACTTTCGGTGATATGGACTCGGAGGCTCAACTAAAGAAAATAAACAAGGATCCAACAAAATTTAAAGTTAGTGTAGTTTTGATCCTCATTGAGCACCTTAGCATAATTTCTCTTGCTATAACGTTGTTTGTTTCTTTTAGTCTGTATAACATAATACTTGGAATTATCTGGTGTGTCTTTCGAATAGGAGAAGCCTTGATCCAAATTTATGATAAAAAAAATTACTGGGGACTCCTCAATATAGCAATAAAGTACTCAGATACTAATGTTGCTGAAAAAAATGTGTTAATTGATTTAGGCCGTAGCATTCTCAAAGCAAAAACTTCTAGATTCTCATTTGCACAAATCTTATTCTCCATAGGTACTCTCGCATACTCAATCCTATTTGTTACATATGAAGTTGTACCAATAATTATCGGTTGGTTTGGAATTATCGCTAGCATTCTCTATGGTCTCGGTAATGGAATATTTCGTATAAAAGCTAACTTTAAAGTTTTGTGGAACATCGGAGGTCTATTAATTTTTCTTTTCGAAGTCGTATTGGGAGTATGGCTGTTAATATTCTAACATGTATAATAATATTACTTAAATAAGTAAGGATATATGAAACCTAGATATGATTCTTATTGTGGGTTGTAC
>Ga0180437_10003486_pt1 | contig 23387 bp, 19 predicted proteins | sample SS_ome_4_FD_132410 | JGI IMG/M metagenome (GOLD analysis project Ga0180437, IMG submission 132410) | Hypersaline lake sediment archaeal communities from the Salton Sea, California, USA - SS_3_D_1 metaG | ecosystem: Environmental > Aquatic > Non-marine Saline and Alkaline > Hypersaline >...
GTTGTCGTTCTTCTAGTTGTCGTTCAGATTCTTCAAGAATTCTTTTTCGTGATTCTTCAGCATCTCTTTCGTCATCTGAATTAGATTCATAATTAGCTCCAAATTCTGCTGCGTCTAAATCAATATCCTGGTCATCATAAGAAATAGGAGTGAAATCTTCGGTAGCATATGGATTATAGCTATATCCTTCATCGGAGTATGGGCCGCCTCCTCTTTTCTTTTCTTTTTTTTTAACTTTCTTTTTTTTCTTATTTTTATTTGAATTAGTTTTTTTATATTTTCGTAATTTTAAACTTTTTTTATTTAAATTATTATTTTTATATTTATTTTTAACTGAGAATGGTGACAAATTTCTTTTTTTATTAAATTTTTTATAACTTTGATTTTTAGTTTTAATAATTTTAGAAATTTTATTTTTTGTTAATTTCATTTGTATATAAATAGAACTTTATTTTTTCTTTATTTACTTATATTAAAGATGTCTAATTCAAATTGTGGCTCTATTACAGCTCCAATTAATTTAACTAATGATTCTAAAATATGTGAAGGATCTTGTAAATTTCAAGCTTTATATGAAAATGAAAAGATGCTTGCTCAGAATAATAATCATTATATATCTGTAAATTATCAGACTGCTGCTAATGCTCCTAAAGCTAAATTTAATGATGAAGAATATAAAGTTAAAGAAATTAGAATATTTAAACAATCAGTTCATAAATATTTTAATCAATACGCTCCTGGAGAGATTTTAATTATTCATCAAAATACTTCTAAACCCAATCAATTATTTATTCTTAGTATTTCAATTAATATTTCTAATTTATCAACTCCAGGTACTACTCAATTAACGGCTCTTATAAATGCAACTAGTGATCAAGCACCTAGATCTAGTTTATCAGCTAATAATTCATCAGGAAGTGAAGAAGTCTCTCCTCCATTTGATCCTCAAATATATTTTGATTTAATGAAATTTATTATTCCTGGAGGATATTATTATTATCAAGGAACTTTTTCTTTTCAAAACTCTTTAGGAAGTTGTAATACACCAAGTCATATTATTGTTTATTCTCCAGATCAAGGTTCTGTTAATATAACACAAGCTAATTGGAGTATTTTAAATGCATTAATTGACAATCCAATTTCTGCTAATTTTCCTCTTTTTGAATCAGCACAACTTTATATTAATGATAAAGGCGCTTCAGGACAGGAAGAAGATATTTATATTGATTGTCAACCAGTTGATAAATCAACAGATACAGTTTATGTTCCTCAAAAAGGTTTTCTTTCAAATTTTGATGAAGTAGGAGAAGAATTAAAAAAAATATCCACAGGTCCTATCGCAGGAGGAGTATTAGGAATTTTATTAATTTTAGGTTTATTTTATTGTATTAAAGGATTATTATCATTATTTAAAAATATTGGATTTAAAGGTAAATTTTTTCCTGATGGTATAGAATTGGGAAGTGTTAAACAAAATGCACCATTACCATCTTCTTGAAATGTAAAAATTAATTAGATATATTTATATAAAATAAATATAAATATAAATAAATGTCTATAGAAATCTCAGTCTCTCAAGAGTTAAAAAAAAATTTTAAATTAGATGACAATATATTATTACAATATAATGGTTGTTCAAAAATTATTGAAGCTTTTCAAAAAACTAATTTAGAAGGTAAATTTGTTCCTAATTTATCTATTATGAATAATAATACAGAATTAGGATGTACTATTACTATTTGTAGTAATACTTCTAAATCAAAATTACAAAAAATATGGAATACTATTTTAGAAAGTTCAAATAATAATTTGTTTAAAGATAAATATTCTTGTGCTCATCTAAAAATTGATGGTCAATTTAATGGATGTATTTTTAATTATTTAAAAGATGATAAATGTCCTCATAAAGATGATTTTTTATAATAAATTTTCAGCATTATGTAATTTATCCGTTACAGCTGAAAATGAAAATTCTTCATTTGAATTTGTTATAGGTGGTACCATTTTTTGAACCATATTTTCTTCTAAACTTACTGAAGGTTGTTTTAAATTATATTCCATTACTTCTGAATCAACATCAGATCTATTTAAATTTAATAAATTATTCATTTTTGTAATTTCACTAGGAAGTACTCCATTTAATCCGTTTTTTGATCTACTAATTAATGTTAATGCAGCTAATGTTGCTAATACACTAATTATTGGATTTACATAAAAATATAAAGAAACTACTAAAATAAATAAGATTGCCTGAAATATACCGTTATTTACTAAAGGTAATAAACTATATGGAACACCAATTGGTAAAACAATAAAAATAAGTAATAAAACACTTAATAAACTTTCATGAGCTTTTGTTGTCTTGATAAAGTCTTTATAGAAGTTCATATAATGTATATTTATATAATTTTATAATTAAAATTGAAATTAAAAGTTAAAAATAAATTTTCATTATATTTAATGAAACCTAATTATTTAGGTCAGAAAGGCTATTCTATATATAAAAAAAATTTATCAATAGAACAACAAAATGATCTCAGGAGAGAATTAATGGTTCAAGCTAAAGTTCCAAATTCTCCTGTTAAAACCGAACCTTTTCCTATATATCTAGAATCTACCGAAAAAATATATGTTCCTAGATATTTTGGTTATAAAAAATTCGGAAATTGTGATATAAAAATTGAAGATGGAGAAGATATTGATCTTTCTTTTAATGGAACTCTGAGAGATTATCAGGAAAATATTGTTAATAAATTTATTAAACATATTACTAAAAATGATTTTATTGGAGGTGGTTTAATTGATGTTCCATGTGGACGAGGAAAGTGTATGTGTAAAAACACACCAATCATTATGTATGATGGATCTATTAAAATGGTTCAAGATGTAAAAGTTGGAGATCAATTAATGGGAGATGATTCAACTCCTAGAAATGTTTTAAGTTTAGCAAGAGGGAGAGAGACAATGTATGATATAATTCCTAATAAAGGTGATAAATATACAGTTAATGAATCTCATATTCTCTCTTTAAAATGTTCAGTTAATCATAGTAAAAAATATAAAAAAGGAGAGATTTATGATATTTCTATTAAAGATTATTTAAATTTACCTAAAAGTTTTCATGGACCTGGAGGACCTTTATTAGGATATAGAGTCAGTGTTGATTTTCCATATAAAGAGGTTGATATTGAACCATACTTTTTAGGGATATGGATAGGTAATGGTGCAAAAAGAAATTTAGGAATTACAAATATTGATATACCAATTATTAATTATTGTTATGAATATGCAAGAAGATTAGAATTAGATATAAGAAAATGTGATAGTAATGCAACAAGATGTCCTAGCTATTTCATAACTTCTCATAATGAAAAACCTAATTCGCTGATTGAATCATTTCATAAATATAATTTATTTAACAACAAACATATTCCTCATGATTTTAAATGTAATAGTCGTCAAGTTCGTTTAGAATTACTTGCAGGAATTATAGATAGTGATGGGTCTAATCATTATGAAAATTACGATATAATTCAAAAAAATGAAAAATTATTTGATGATATAATTTATTTAGCAAGATCTTTAGGTTTTGCAGCTTATAAAAAAGAATGTAAAAAAAGTTGTATGTATAAGGGAGAGAAAAGGGAAGGAACTTATTATAGAACAACAATTCATGGAAAAGGACTTGAAGAGATACCAGTTAAATGTGAGAGAAAAAAGGCAAAACCTAGAAAACAAATCAAAGATGCTTTAGTCTCAAGAATAAAAGTAATTAAAAAAGAAGAAGATAATTATTATGGATTTGAGTTAGATGGAAATCATAGATATTTATTAGGAGATTTTACAGTTACTCATAATACAGTAATGGGTATTAAATTAATAACATTAATTAAAAAGAAAACACTTATAATTGTTCATAAAGGTTTTTTATCAGATCAATGGATAGAGAGAATAAAAGAATTTTGTCCTGAAGCTAAAATTGGATTAATTCAAGGACAAATTATAGATATTGAAAATAAAGATATTGTTATTGGTATGCTTCAATCTCTCTCAATGAAAGAATATCCTCAGGATTTATTCAAATCATTTGGCTTCTTAATATTAGATGAAGTACATCATATAAGTTCAGAAACATTTAGTAGAGCTATGCAAAAAATAGTCACTAAACATTCATTAGGTTTAAGTGCTACAATGAATCGCAAAGATGGATTATCATTTGTATTTAAAATGTTTTTAGGGGATGTTGTTCATAAAGAAAAGAGAGATGATGGAACAGAAGTATTAGTTAAAGCTATTAAATATAATAATCCAGATCCAGAATATAATGAAGTAGAATATGATTTTAGAGGAAATGTTAAATTTTCAACTATGATTTCTAAAGTTGGAGAATACAATAATAGATCAGAATTTATTTTATCTGTAATGAAAAATGAATTAGAAAAAAATCCTAATCAACAAATATTATTTTTAGCACATAGAAAATCACTCTTAACCTATATGTTTAAAGCAATAGAATACAGAAATATTGCAAGTGTAGGATTTTATATTGGAGGAATGAAGGAGAGAGATCTAAAAGAAAGTGAAAATAAAACTATAATTTTGGCTACTTTCCAAATGGCTGAAGAAGGATTAGATATTAAAACTTTATCATCATTAGTATTAGCAACTCCTAAAACAGATATAGTACAAGCAGTAGGTAGAATATTAAGAATTAAACATGAAGCTCCATTAATTATAGATATAGTAGATAGTCATGAAATTTTTGAAAAACAATTTAATAAAAGAAGAGCATTTTATATTAAAAATAAATATAAAATAATCCAAACAGATAATGAAAAGTATTTTGAAAATAAATATGATATAAATTTTGATCCATCAGTTCAAGAAGTTAAAAAAAATAAGGAAAATAAATGTTTAATTAAACTTTAATTTTGGTGGACATTTTGCATAAGCTTTATGAGGAATAGGATTTGCTAATTTTCCATAATCAGTAGGATCTGTATCATTAATAGTATATCCTTGTGAATAAGGTAAATTTTCTAATTGATAATCTAAAACTATTTTATTATTAGTATCAGACGCAGGTCCAAATCCTAAAGGTAATCTACTACCTCCTTTCATTTTTCTTTTAGACTTTTTATGTTTTCTTAAACTTTTTCTTTTTTTGGAATATTTATGTTTTCTATGTCTTTTTTTTGATTTTTTATGTCTTAATTTTCCTGCTTTTCTACTTTTTCTGTATCTATATCCTCCTGTTTGTTTAAATAAATTATTTTCAGAAAAAGGAAGATTTATAGCTGCATCTAAAGCAGATAAATTATTAACTGAACTAGAAGGATTAGTTACCCATGGTGGACTTCCTCCACAACCATAATTTAAGAACGCATTTGCAGGATTACTAGGAACTACACCATTACTTGCTGGAATATTAACATATTTAGCAGCAGGTAATATAGGACTATTTTGATCTAAAGGAGCTGCATTTCTTAATGAAGAAGGCATCTATAATATATATAGTTATTTTTTTAAAATTTCATATAAGGTTTTTCTAGAAAAGGGAGATTCATTTGATAATTCTATTGGTATCCATTTTTTGAATTTTGAATTATATTTACATTTAATTACATATTTTTTATTAAAATTAACATATTTATTATGATCTATATTTTCAAATTCAGTTTCACTATCACTTTCTTCTAATGAATCTAAATTCTTATTTTCTTTTATATTTCTAAATAAGCTATTCATAAATACACTGGTTTTATAAGAATCTATTAATAAAATATCATATATATAATTTTCATTTTTTAAATAAATATTATAAATATCATCTTGAAAATCAGCTTTAATAGAAAAATGTCCATAAATAATATTATTTATATGAAAATAGCTTTTTCCATAAATTTCTGATTTATTTTTTTGAATATAAATTATACTGTTTGTATCATATATTGTATTATAAAATTCGTTTTCTATATTTTTAATTGAATTAATAATTTTAGGTAATCCAATAATTACTGAATTTTTATGAAATAATATTTGTTTTATATTATTTTCAAAAAAATCTTTAAAAATAGTTAATTTATTCTCAAAATTATTATTATATTCTAATTTTCCTTTATAAAATATTATATCATATAAAGTTATAAATAAATTTTTATTTTCTTTTTTAAAGAAAGAATGACATAAAAATATAGTATTATTCAATGCCAATTCTTCACTAAAACAACATGATAAAATTTGTAAATCTATTATTTCATTTTTATTTAAAATTAATAATACAGGTAAAAATTGTTTTTTATAATGAGTAAACCATAATAAATTTCTTTTTCCATTTGGAATTAAAAAGTAATAATCTATAACATTAAAAACTTTTTTATAGATTATTTTTTCTTCTTTTAAGTTAAATTCAGGAACTTTTTTTAATATTTCTTTTTTTTCTAATTCATTAAACATATTTTTTATATATATTTTTCTTTTTAACTAAATTATATTAATTATTTTAATTAGATCCTAAATTATTTAAAAATTTTTTAAGTTCTAATTTCATATCATCATTATTTTTTTCATCTTTTATTAAATTATTATTATTATTATTAATTAAATTATTAGATGGTAAAATTTTATCAATATTTGGTAAAGAATCAATATTACTTGTTGTTATTGGTATATTATTTATATTATTTTCTTTATTATCTATAATACTAAATATTTCTTCATAATTTTTATTTGGTTTATTAATAAAATCTTTAACTTTTGGAGCTGTTAAATTATCTTTAAAATATATAAATAAATTATGTATTATGATAATTAATATAAGTGAAATAATAATTGAAAATATTATTCCAAAATCCATATATTATTAATTTACATTTCTTAATAAAGATAAAAACGTATCTAAAATTTGAATATTAAATAAATCCATATCCTCTACATTTATTTTTGAATTATCATTTATGTAGAAATATATATCAAATAATTCAAAAATATTATTTTTATAAATATATTCTATTTTTAAGCTAATCTCATCTAATTTATTTAATTTATATTCTTCTATTTTAATATTTTGTATATTATGATTTATTGGAATATGATATTCTTTATTATCTATTTTCCAATAACTTTTATCAATTAATAATTTAATGTCTTTAAAATCTAATATAGTTATAGGTATATCTATTGGTTTAATTTTATAAATTTCTTGATTTTTTATTTTTAATATATTTTTTTCTGTTAATATTAAGATTTTTTCTTTAATATCAAACTTATATTCATCTAATTTCTTTAAATTTAATTTATTTAATTCTAATTCTTTTATAAAAATTCTCATATATAATATCTGGAAAAACTATTTAAACTTATTCACAAAAACAAATTTAATATGACTAAAATAATAATTATTGAAAAAGAAAATTGTAAAGAAGACTCTATTGATGATATGAACAATTTATTTAAAAAATGTAAATTTAAAAAACAGGAAGATTTTTTAGAATTAATGACTTGGAATTTTAAAAATTATACATTAAAATTATTTGGTAAAGTTAAGGGTAAATCTCATACAAAATTTTTATATAAATTTCCTGATTTTGAAAAAAATATTTATGGAAATATTTCAATTATATGTTTCTCTAATGATCAATATTATGATTTAGATCTTAATTTATGGAATGATTTTTTAAATAATTTTAGTAAAAATAATTCTGAACTTGAATTAGAAAATAATAAAAAAAATGAAAATTTTGATGAAACTATATTAGAAAATGAAAATGAAGAAGAAGAATTAGAAGAAGATGAAGATAAAGAAGATGAAGATAAAGAAAATTTAGAAGAAGAATTAGATGAAAAATTAGAAAATGATAATAAAGAAGCATCAGATGAGGAAGAATTAGATGAAGAAGAAGATACTGAAGAATTTGAAGAAATTTCTAAAGAAAATAATAATAAATTTGATCTTGAAATAAATGATGATATGAAATATTATTCTGGATCTGAATTAGCTGAAGATCAATATTATTATACAAGTGATGAAGACTAATTTTTTAAAATAAATTTATATTATTTAAAATAATTGAAATAATATAAAATTATAATTACATTCTAAATATGAGAGAAATCAAAAATCCTGAAAATTTTAGAAATAAAATGGCCCAAAAATTATTTCAAAAATTTAAAGAAATTAATCCTGATTTTAATAAACAAAGTGTTTCAATTAATTTAGAAAAAGGAATATATAATAATTGTCTTGAAATAGCTACTAAAAAAAAATTAGTTAAAAAATGGGATAATTCTTCATTTCTTAATCTTTATATTACCAAATTCAAATCTATTTATTATAATATTACTCTTGACTTAATTACAAAATTATCACATAAAGAAATTAAACCACATGAAATTGCTTTTATGACTCATCAACAATTACAACCTGAAAAATGGTCTAAACTTATTGAATCAAAAAAAATTAAAGATGAAAATAGATATGCTCCCAAAATTGAAGCTACAACTGATTCTTATACTTGTAGAAAATGTAAATCTGATCGTTGTTGGCATTATCAATTACAAACTAGAAGTGCTGATGAACCTATGACTACTTATGTTACATGTTTAGAGTGTGGACATAGATGGAAATGTTAAAACTATAATATTTCTAAATCTTGTAAAGTCCAATATTCAGAAGCTCCATTTGCTAATGGTCTCCTAATTATAAATGGTATTACCTTTTCTTTTAATTCCATTTCTGCAATAATATATGAATCAATAATATTTTCATTTAATTTAATTAAAGGTTTTGCTCCATTATTTAATTGTTTTGTTCTTTGTCCTAATACTTTTGTTTTTTCATATTTACTTAAGATAGGATTAGTTCTATGAAATTGATCAATAATATTTCCCTCACTATCCTTAACTATTTTACTTAATGTCAAAACTTCTGCATAATTTTGAACTATTTCTTCTTGATGATTATCTAATATATAATTATTTGTTAATTCTTCATCAAATTTTTGTAAATAATTTTCATCTGAATCACTATCTTCTTCTTCTTCTGCTTCTAAAACTTTTTCATCTGTTAATTCTTTTATCCCTTCTTTTTCTTCTTCATCATCACTATTACTTAGTTCATCATCTTCATCATCATCATCATGTGGTTCTTCATCTATACCTATTTCACTATAATCATCATCATCAGCTTCAGCTGCATCTAAAGCATCATTTAAAGAATATTGTTCTTTGGGTTCTACAAAATTATAACTCATCTTATATTATTATAATATTTACATTTTAAATATTTCAATTTTAATTTAAATTTGTTCATCAATTTTCCAAACTGTATTACAAACTCCACATAAATATATATATTTCATATTGGTATCATCATATCTTATATAAATTACTTCTGAATCTGGTTGTTTTGCTGCTTCACATAAGGAATTTGGACATTTAATCATTTTAGTTCGTGGTAATGTAGGATCTAATTTTGTATAATCATTAATTATATGCGTATAGCTATTTGTTTGATGTTGAATTTGTGTTTTACTTACACACACATTTTCTTGTGTAATTAATGAATCTTCATGACCACAGTTTCTACAATAATATATTAATTTATTAGCATTTTCATCAGCAATTCTAATATAATACATATTATCACATTTTTCGCAAAAATGCATCTTATATAATATACTATATTAATTATTTATATTTCAATTTTTATTAAATTTAATATTAATTTTATTAAATTTATCTAATAAATCTATATAATCTATTTTACATTTTAATTTATAAATTATTGTATCTATTATTTCTATATTATTATTTTTAGATAATTCTGAAAGATCATTAATGATTTTATTTTTATTATCTTTAAAAAAAATATTCATTTCTGGTAAAAAAATTTTAAACTCTTGAGAGATTTTTTCATTTATTAGTTGATTATAAATTGTTAAATTATAATTTTGAAATTTTATTATTTTATTGTATTTTTCTACATCCGGATGTTCTTTTTTTACTCCTGGTTCATTTAATAATGGATTCTCATTTAATATTGATACTAAATATAATAATATACTTCTAATATTTTGACATGATGACCATTGTTCTCCTTTCCAAGTATTTAATATTGATAAACAAACTTTTCCATTTATATATAAATTTGGATTAAATCTTGTAAAACCATCATAAGTTTTAAAAATTACTATTGGAGGAATAAAAGGATATTCCTCACTAAATTTAAAAGTAAAAAAATAAAAACCATCTTGATATGGTGTATTTTCTGGACCTATAATCATTGCATAACCTTTTAATAAATTATCTTCATCATGTTTATAAAAAATTCCATTTTTTTTTAATTCATCTTCTTCTTTTATAACATTTTTAATATCTTTTACTATTCTTTTCGCTGTAAATTGAGAGATTGAAACTATATTTTTATTATTGTTCATTTCTAATATAAAAATATTTATCTTTAAATTTTATTTTTAAATCTAACCTTTTACCAGTTCTATTATAAATCTTTTATTTAATTTACTATAAAATATATAAAAAAATTGAGATAAAAATTTCTCAAAAGAATATATTAGATGACTCAAAAAAATATCTTCTATCAAGACTATTTAACACAGTTTTTGACAAACAAAGGAGATCCTTATACACATACTAGAATTGGTAATAAAGAAATGGGAATAAATGGAGGATCTTTTCAAATTAATACTTCTGAAAATCAAAATTTTATAGAAAAATATAAAGAATATGTCTTTAAAAAAGGAAAAATGGAATATATGACAGAAAAACAAATTATTGAAAATGGGCCATTATTAGTTGATATTGATTTGAGATATAATCCTGATATACAAGAAAGACAACATTCACCTGAACATATTGTTGATCTTATTATGTTATATGCTAATAAAATAGCAACTATTTTAAAAATACAAAATAAAACCAGAATACCAGTTTTTGTAATGGAAAAAAATGAAGTAAATATTTTAGATGATAAAACAAAAGATGGTATTCATATTATTTTTGGAATATCTATGCATAAAGCTATACAAGTATTATTAAGAGAAAAAGTGCTAAAAGATTTAGTTGATATGTGGGACGATTTACCATTTACAAATAATATTGAAGATGTTATTGATTTAGGTATAGTAAAAGGTTATGTAAATTGGCAATTATATGGATCTAGAAAACCTGGAAATAAACAATATCTCTTAAAAAATATATATGAAATTATTTATGATTCTAATGATGATGACTGGACAATTGAAGAAGAAGATTTAAATAAATTTAATATTTTTACAGAATTTAATAAATTATCAGCTAGAAATGATAAATGGGAAAGTTTTGAATTTATTGATTCTGAAAAATCTAATTGTCTAAAATTAATAGATGATTTTGGTACTAAAAAAAAAACAACTTTTATTAAACCTACTAATAAATTAAATAATAATACTGAAATTGATTATTTAAATATTAAAAGTCAGGCTGTTCTTGATCAAGCTATTAATCAATTATTTGAAACTATTAATTGTTCAACTGATTATGAACTAAAAGAAACACATGAATTTGTAATGATATTACCAAAATCTTATTATGATTCTGGTTCTTATAATAAATGGATTAGAGTAGGGTGGGCACTTAAAAATACTGATCCTAAATTATTTCTAACTTGGTTAAAATTTAGTTCACAATCTAGTGAATTTACTTGGAGTTCTGTAACTGAATTATATAGTATGTGGCAAAATTTTGATTATAATAATACAGATGGTTTAACATCTAGATCTATTATGTTTTGGGCAAAAAATGATGCATTATTAGCTTATAAAAAAATTAGACAAGAAACAGTAAGTTATTTTATAGATGAAACCATTAAAACAATTACAGAATGGGATCTAGCAAATGTATTATATCAAATGTATAAAGATCAATTTGTTTGTATTAGTATTAAAAATAATTTATGGTATGAATTTGATAATCAAAGATGGAAAGAATGTGATCAAGGTAATACATTACGACTTTTAATTTCAAAAAGAATGCACGATATTTATGTTAAAAAGACTTTTGATACATATAATTATATGCAACGATTAGATCAAGGAGATGCTGAATATGAAGAATATAAAAGAAAAACAAATAAATTATCTGAACTTTGTACAATTCTTAAAAAAACTAATTGGAAAAATAATATTATGAGAGAAGCTAGAGAATTATTTTATGATAAAGATTTTATTAATAAATTAGATAATAATCCATTCTTATTATGTTTCTCTAATTATATTATTGATTTTAAAGAAAAGAAATATAGAAAAGGACAACCTGATGATTATGTTTCAAAATGTACTAATATTGATTATTTAATTAATCTCTCTGAACAACAAAATAAATATAAAGAAGAGATTGAAAAATTTATGTTAGAAATATTTCCTAATGATGATTTGCGAGAATATATGTGGCAACATCTTGCTTCTTGTTTAATCGGTACTAATGAAAATCAAACATTTAATATTTATACTGGTTCTGGTTGTAATGGTAAATCTAAATTAGTAGAATTAATGGGTAAAGGTCTTGGGGAATATAAAGCAACTGTTCCTATTACTTTAATTACACAAGGTAGAAAAGGTATTGGTAGCACTAGTTCAGAAGTTGTACAATTAATGGGTGTAAGATATGCTGTTATGCAAGAACCATCTAAAGGAGATAAAATCAATGAAGGTATTATGAAAGAAATTACAGGTGGTGATCCTATTCAAGGCAGAGCATTATTTCAAGAAACTATTACATTTATTCCTCAATTTAAATTAGTAGTTTGTACCAATACATTATTTGATATTAAAAGTAATGATGATGGAACTTGGAGAAGAATTAGAGTTTGTGAATTTATGTCAAAATTTTTAGAAAAACCATTTAATGATTTAGATAAATTTCCAAAAGAAAATTTCCCTTATCAATTTGAAATAGATAAGAGAATAGATGAAAAATTTAATAAATGGGCTCCAGTTCTTATGAATATTCTTGTTAATATTGCTTTTAAAACATTAGGTAATGTTAAAGATTGTAAAATTGTAATGGGTCGTAGTGAATCTTATCGTGAAGGTCAAGATTATCTTGCAGAATTTGCTAAAGAATGTATTGTTAAAGAAACAGGAGCAAAAATTAAGAAAACTGAAGTAATAGAAGAATTTAGAACCTGGTATACTTCTAGTTATGGAAGAAATTCTATTCCTAATTCTAAAGAAATTACAGAATATATGGATAAAAGATATGGAAAATGTAGTAAAGGAAGATGGTATAATGTTAAAATTAATTATGAAGAAGAAGAAAAGGAAGAAGGAGATGGAGATTTATATTAAAATTGTTGATATATTAAACTTTTTAAAATATATTTAAATTGATTTTTTTTATTTTCTCTTTTACGTCTTTTTAATTTATAGTTTTTACATGTAATGGATAACTTCCTAATAATTGTTGTAATTTTATTATTAAATTTTGTATTATTATTGTTGAATATTTCATTATTAATGGAAAAAATAAATATAATAATATTAAAAATAATGGTATAATTTTCATATAATTTTCTTCTGGAATAAAATTACTTATTAATATATATACTAAAAATATCTCATAATATACAAAAAGTATATAAGTTTGCCAATCTTGATTACTTGTTTTAACCATAGATTTATAATAATTACTTCTTGTATTTACATTTATCTCTGTATCTAATTTATTTATCTTTTTTTCTAATCCTGATAATTCTTGTAATCTATCTCCTAATAATTCCTTCATTCTCATTATTGCCATTTTACGATCATTATTTATTTCTATTTGTTCTGTTATTTTCTCTCTAAAATCTAAATTCTTTAATATCATTGTTTCAAAATCTTCATTTACTAACATATTTTGTAATTCTTTAAATTCCTTACATATTTGATTATCCGTATACATTGGACATTGTTCTGCTACTACATCATAGAAATTCTGATTTGCACTTACTAATCTTCTTGATGCTGTATTTATCTTATTACTATCTTGAATTGATTTTGCATATTTTGCATGAGCTCCTGTTGGTTTTCCTAATACATTTGCATTCTTAGCTAAATCACCATTCACTCCTGATACCTCTCCTACCTTTTTTATTGAATCTGAATATATTTGTTGCATTGCTGCACTATCATGTACAGTCTTAAATGCTGATGCTGTTGCATTATCTATATATGGTGTAACTGCAGGATCCATCAATGTAGCTGTTTTTTTTGTTGCTGTTTCAATAGAATCATGAAATTGACCTTGTCTTTTATTCATTTCATCTCTAGTTATTCCAAAACCTATTTGTTTTGGTGCTAATGGTCCACTTAAATTTGTACCTGGATTAAAAGGAACTCTTTCACTACTTGTTACTGCCATTCCTGGTAATACATCTGATGCTGGTGGCATTGGCATTTGTCCTGAATAATTTTTATAATTTGGACCTAGTGGTGTGGATGTATCTGCTGGTCCCTTATTTATTGCATCACTTGGAGTACTCATTCTGTTATTATTTAAATATATTTTATTATTAATTTTAAAATATATTTATTGATCTGTATAAACTGTTTGCCATCCTGCATGAAAATTTTTACCTTTTCCACCTTGTACCCATTCTCTCGTACCTCCTTGAGCTGCACCTTTTGGATTTGGATCTGGAGTTATACATGTTCCATATTTTTTATTCCATATTGTATTTGGAGGATCACAACAATCTTCTCCTATACAATCTACACCTAACTCTTTTTCTAATTTTTTTAATGCATCTTCTCCAAATTCTGAAAATTCATTACCTAAATCTAATGCATCTGCTGATTGTCCTCTTTCATTATCTTTTACCTCTTGAGCATTATATCCTACATTTATCTCTCTAAAATTCATATTATCTCTATTATTTAAATCATAAACTTTCATTATAACCATCACTACTCCTATTAATAATATTACTCCTCCTATTCCATAAGCTATATTATTTGATATTATACCTTTATTTGCTAGAATTGTTAGTAATAATAACGGAATCGCAAAATAAATTATTAATTTCATTAAATCTGTCTGTGCTCTATATTTTTCTGTATAATAAGTATTGATATCTATCATTCGTAATTTATCTATATTATTTTGTTTTAATCCTTCATATGCTCTCTCCGAATTATTCACTTCATCTTGTAAAATATCTGTTATCATTATTTGATTTACTAAATTATTACTTGCTTGTCTTAAATTATTTCCTAGATTCATTCCTTGTGATGCTGCTGCCGCCATCGCTTTATTTTGTGTATCTACATTCGCCGATAATGCTGCCTCATAATTTGCTATATCTGAAGGACTTAATCTACTTGCTTGTGATGCTAAATTCTGAGTTAATGTCTGATTCATCGCATTTAAATCTTGTAATGTGCCTCCAACATCTTGTAAAGCTTCAACTGATAAATTACTTGTATAATTTTGCTGATGATTATTTGTTAAAGCAACCATATATATATTAAAAAATATTAAAATATTATTTTAATATTTTCATTAGGTACTATTCATATTCTATTTTATAAAATCAAAACCTTAATTATTATCTTATTTTTTTATTTTTCTTCCAAAATGAATTGCTGCTATTATTATTCCTATTGCTAAAATAGTCCAAAGTATAAAATTATAATTATCATTTATTAAATTAAATGTTGAATCCTCTATCTGTTGACTTAATGTTTCTGGAACATCTCCCTGTTGACTATCTATTTCTTGCTCTATATTTTTTAATTTATTCATTTCCGTAGTTAATAATTTATCTTTACTAATTAATTTTTGATAAATCGCTTTTTCTTTACCTTCTAAATTCGTTACTAATGTATCATATTTATCTGCTAATGTAGCTAACTCATCTTGTAAAGATTTTAATAACATTTCATCATTATTTATTATTTTTCCAACATTACATAAACTTAAATCATTCGTTTCCTCTAAATTATAATATAATTTTGTATTAATATCTCTATACTTAACTGTTGAAGATGGTTTCGTATCTGTTAAATCTGGTATTGCGCTTGTTATTAATGGATCTTTTACCGAATTTGGACATGTATCAGCATTATTTATATCTGGAACTCTTAAATTAAATTTATTTGATGTTAAATTTGGTCCAAATATTGCATTTACTGCTTGAGCTTCTATTAATTTTGTTGTTGTTGCTCCATTTGCTTCCGGATCTCCAAAAATAAAACATTGTTTATCTTCTGTATAATCATATGCTTGACACCCTGCTAAATCATTATAACACGCTTTTGCACAATTCATTTCATTATCTGCTGTACTACCATATTTAGCTCCTACATTTTTTATCTTATCTGTAATACCCATTTCTTTTGCCCATCCTGGTATTATTGAAGGATCTAATGTTCCTGGTGTTTCTATAAATTTTGCTGGACCTTTAGTTTTATAATATAATTTATCTTCTGGATATAATTTTATATTATATGGGGTTTTTGCACTATTTTGATCTGTTGAATATTCTATAAAACCCATCCTACCCAAATATTTATTTGTTATTGGTCGCATTGTATAAACTAAACTATAATTACCTGTAGAACTACCTAAATCTCTACTTGGATTTACTGAATTTAATAAATTAAATAATTTTGATATTCTCGGATCTTTACTATTTATATTTGCCCCTGACCAACTTCGTATATCTGTATTTACTATACATTTTATTCCTGTTGTCTTAAAATTAAATAAATTATTATAATTTGATTGACTATTATTTCCTGTTCTAAAAGCATTACTTGAATTCATAAAACCACCCTTTTCACCTCCTAAACTTGTTAATTCTGAATTTAATTCTAATCTAAAAAAATAATCATTAGAATATAAATATTTATTTGTTACACTACCTCCCCATATAAAATTTAATGTTTGACCTGTCTGAGGACCTTGTTGAAAATTATTTATTGATGTAATTCCATCTCTTCCTGTCTTTGGGTCTCCTGTATTCTCTGGAGTATAAGGTAATAATATTGTTTGATCCAATGGTGTTGATGGTTGCCATAAATTTACTGATTTTTGTTGATCACCCTCTCTATATATATATTTTAATGTTCCTGCTGCATCTGCTCCACCAAATCCTGTTAAAATTAATTGACAACCTAAAACTGGTGGTGCTGCATTGGCCAAATAAACTGCATTTGCCCATGGACCTCCAATTGCCGGATTTCCTTTACAATTATTTGTCGGACACATTGCTGGCCATTGTTGTCCTTTTTCTGTTGGTCTTCCACCTAATTCCAATTCTGCCCAATCAATTACAGCTTCTCCTACTAATTGTTCTGCTGTTAAACATGGAGGATATTGATTCATACTTTTATCACCTATCCAACATTGTCCATTTGTATAATTTTGTCTTCCTACTCCCCCTGGTCCTCCATCTTGCATACCATATAAAACTGCACCTTCATTATGAGCTATTTTTTGGCATTCTTCAGGTGTAACTACCCCTCTATATTCAGGTAAAACACGTTGAGGTTTATCTTTAAAACAACCTAAATATGCTGATTTAATTCCTCCATCCAAAAAACTATTTTGAATATTATCAATATTTGGTCCTATTATTTTATTGTTATTATCTGTTAACATACCTAAAAATACCATTTCACTTTGCATTGTATTTGAAGCATTTATTCCTGCTCTATCAATTTTCTCAACATTTTCCCAGGAATTTGCCATTATATCTGATAAATATTCTAAATCAAAATGTCCTGTATCATGCCAAAATGTTGCCATAAATTCTAACCATTTTGCATTTCCTTCGGCAGCATCAGCTTGCACTTTTAAAGCATCTGCTGTCTGATTATCTGATTGATTTCCATAAAATTGACTATCCATAAAAAATCCCAGTTTTCCTTTGCCTGAACCTGAATTACCACCAAAATGATTATTTATTAATTCTGTTAAAAAACTATTTGATCCATTTAATGGTACTGCTGTTACTCCTATTCCTACGTATATATGACCATTATAACCTACAGTTAAAAAATTACTACTTGCTAAATGTGGTGGTAACTGATTTACATATGATAAATTAAAATCTACCAATTTTGTTGAAAATGCTGGATTTGGAACTCTCTTTCTTCCAAATAAAAATTGATTATTAAAATTTGGAGTAGTATTTGTATACTTTCTAAAAGCTGCATCTTTTATTGTTGTTAATAAAGGTGGCATTGTAGTTCCTGCTCCACCTCTTAAAGGTATTGTAATATAATAACTATTATCATCATTTATCTGAAAAATTTCTTCTTGCTCTCCTATTGAAAATAATGCTCTTTCAAATCCTTTTTGACTAAATCCATTAACTGCACCTACTAATTCTTCAGCTACTCCACTAGCAATTGGAGTTGTTATTTCTTTTAATTCTTGTAATCTTAAATATTGATTATTTGCAATATCATTTTGAGTCATTGAATTTGAAGTAATAATTGCTACGGGATTTAAAAATGAATATACATCTATATTTTTTAAATTATTAAAATATATATTTTTTCCTGAATAATTTAATTTATCATTTAATTTTTTTGTTGCTGATATTGCTTCTTTATTAATTTTTTTTTGTAAAGTATTTATACTTTTTTGTTTATCTTGTATTTGTTTTAATAAGTTATCTAATTCTCCTTTTATATTTGCATTTATTTCATCTACCTTGGAATTTGATAAACGATTTGTACTTATATCACTTAATATATTTGACACTGAATAACCTGGTGTCATCGTTTCAAAATTTTCTATATTTAATTTCATTACTAATATTAGTAAATATTATTTATTAGTTAAATTAGTTTATAATATTTAATTTAACTAAAAAATTGTTTCTACTTTATTTTTAACTTTTGTAAATATACCCCTACTTACCAAAACTATTATTACACAAAATATTATATAAAATATTACTCCCCATGTTGGAATTAAATTTGGATTTATAAAATGTAAACCTATAATTATTATTGATATTATAACTAAAAAACTCCAAAAAATATATTGTAAACTATTTGAAGTTACAAATTTCTCTCCACTACTTACTTGTCCTTCTAATTTTCTATGTTCTTTCTCAACATTTTTTAATTTATTTAGTTTTTCTGTAACTAAATCCATTTCTTTAAATAATATATTATTTCTATTATTTATTAAATTTGTATCTAATTTATTTCGTGTAGTATTTATTTTATCATATTGACCACTTAATTTTTTTATTGTATTCATTATTAAATCTATTGGTATATTTACTAAATCTCTATAAGTTTCAACATTTGTTCTTGATCCTAATCCATATAATGGATGTCTTAATAAAACTCCATCTATCAATATAAATATTTCATTATTAGTTTTATCTATATCTAATGGAATATATCTAAATTTATAATCTACACTACCTAAACTATTTTCTCTTGTTTTTTCTATTGCATCATAAGCTAAATTATAAATTGGACTTTCTATATTATATCTATTATCATCATGTAAAGTTTTACTTGAAAAATTTTGATCTACTAATTGTGTTAATATCAATTTTGGAGCACTATGTATTCCACAGTATCCCCAGCGTGGATTTTTATTGTAGCGCTTTGTACAGTCCGTGGCTGCACAATTACAATTTCCTATATTTTTTTCTTTCATAACTTCAAAAGGATCTTCTGTCAATTGTCCACCTCCTTTTAAATATGATGTAAATCCTGCTGCTTCTGATTCTCCTATATCTAAACCTGTATCACTTGAATTTATTACAGATTGTACCTTAAAACCATGACAACATGCTTCACTATAGGGTACTCCAGTTGCCCCTGTTTGACATCCAGGTCCTGGCCAACCTCCTCCATTATTTGCTTGAGTAAAATTATTATCAGTATAATACCAACCAGGTGAGCTACCTGGTCTCCAACTAAAACCTTTACATCCCGGAGTATCATCACATTTTTTTTGGTAATATTCTACTGATTGTCCTTGTCTACCTTGTTGTTGTGCCCATCTATAATCTCGTTTTGATGGTACTGTCCCTCCCAAAAAACACCAATCTTTACTTTCATAAAGTCTAGGTTTTTTAACTTGTGACATTACTGATTTTTTAAAACATTGATTACCTGGTGTTCCATAATGATTTCCATAAACTATACCTTTACAATTTTCATCTGCTTCACATACTGCTTTACATGTATCTAATGAAGAACCCATCGGTGGATTTCCTGCCATATCATTTCCAGGAAAATCTTTTCCTGGCATTGCAGTCCAAGTAAATGGTTCTTTTGAATAAGTAGCTCCAAATCCCCATCTTGCTACTGTATCTGCATCACATGTTGCATAAACTTCTCCATTTTTAAATACGCAAGTTGGATATGAATTATACTCTCCTTCATAATGAATTGTACCGGCAAATAAATTTACTTCTCCATTATTATTATTATTTAATGGTGTTCCTACTAATATAACTTCATATTCACCAGAATTAATAAGATTAGATTTATTTCCTGGTGCTATAATTAAATTATTAAAATAATAATTTTCACTTGTTTCAATATTAATAACTAAAAATTTTACTCTTGAGCTTCCTAGAGCATTATCAAAATTTGTTTCTAATTCATCACTATCTAAAAACTGAAATTCTAAATTTTTATCTAATGGAAACATTAATAAATTATTCCCTGTTTCTGTTGTATCTAATGCAAATAAAATTTTATTTGGTCCATCTAATGCTAATGCTTGAAATTTTATATTAGGCAAAACTGTTTTTGTTTCATCATTAGATGTTGTAGAAGTTAAAGATTTACCTCCTGTCATTAAAATACCTCCATCTTTATTAGCAAAAAAATGTCTACTCCCAAATACTGTAAAATCCACTGCATTTGTTACTACTCCTTCAAATGTAACTGTATTCCATTTAATATTCTCTCCAGCACTCGCTACACTTTCTTTATAAACTCCATTTGATAAACAAGATAATTTATTAGTCATACCAAGATCAAAATCTCTTAATACTGTAATATTCTCTTTTGAAGCATTCGGATCTATATATTTTATTTGTTGACTACCCATATCTTTGGCATTTGTATATGTTGCTATATCACCTGTAGCATCTACTGCTGTAATTTCACCAGCATTTAGTGTAGATCCTATTGCAAATGCTTCCGGTACTATTCCTAAATTAACTCTGGTTAAATTACCTAATCCTGTAACATTTTGTTTGTTATTAGGTGCTAATGAAGTAAATTGTTGTAATGTACTTTTTAAATTATTGTTTAATTCATTGACAGAAACTAATTCATCAATAAATTTGGCTTTTCCTGTTTCTATTAAATCTTCTCCAGTTTTTTCTTTCTGTTTAATATTTAATCCATCTACATTATAATCTCTATTTTGATTGGACATTACTTATATATAAATAGATTTTATATAATTAATTATTTTGAAAAATAAAATTAATTTAGCTATTATTTAATATATATTTAAATTTTAATTTTTTATATCTAATATTTATATATCATGGCAGATTTAAATGAATTAAATTCTCAGTTATCTGATTTACAAAAGCAAGTAACTGGATTAACTACAGCTATTTCAAATGAACAAAATATTAGAGATTTAAATTTGAGAGTTGGAAATATACCTGGTGTTTTATTAGAAACTCAAAAAATTTCTACAGAGGCTAAAGCTGTAAATGCTGATAACCAAAAAATTAAGGATTTACAAAGTCAAATTTCACAAGCTGAACAAGTATCCTCTAATCCTGTTCCTGCTATCCCAACTCCTACTCCTGCTCCTCCTACTCCTGCTCCTCCTACTCCTGCTCCTCCTACTCCTGCTCCTCCTACTCCTGCTGCACCACCTGCTCCCTCTGTTATGTATTCTTGTAATAATTACACTTGTTCAGTTGATACAGCTGGCCAATATTCATCTTTAGATGATTGTCAAAAAGATTGTACTGCTAATTATGAATGTAATAGACCAAAATTAGGTAATCCTACTTGTATGGAAAAATCTCCAAACAAAATGTTAAAAACCTCTGTAGATGCTCAAATTAATTCTTTACAAGCACAAATTTCACAATTAACTTCTACTATTTCTAATGAACAAAAAATTAGAGATTTAAATTTAGAAGTAGGAAATACACCAGGTATTTTAATTGAAACTGATGGAATTTCTACGTCCGCTAAGGATTTAAAGAATTTACAAGCTAAACTTAAAACATTACAAAATTATAAACTTCAACATGGTGGAAATGCAATGATTGATGTAGAAGATCAATTAAAAAGAGGAACTAATAGTAAGACTTATAAAAAATTATCTGAATGTCAAGCTAATTGTAAACCTTTATATAAATGTGATTCTGATACTAGAAGATGTATAGTAAGTTCTGATGGTAAATTTGGTAGTTTAAGCGAATGTGAAACACTTTGTACACCAAGATTTACTTGTGATATTGAAGATGGTTGGACAGTTAAAATAGATCCACAAGGTAAATTTGAAAGTTCTGAAGAAGCTTCCATAAATTGTAAACCTCCTTTAATACTACCTAAACAAAGAATAAATAAAGAACAACTAGATAAACAAAAAACTATGGCATTAAATATTGCTGGAGATTTAAATTCAGGAAATTTCAGATTAAAATCAACTTGGATGCATTTATTTGTCTGGACAGCTATCGCTATTTTATTTATAGCATTAGTATTTTATTATATGTCAAATAATACAGATAATGCTTTAATGACTGTAGTAGGTATTATAATAGCAATTATTTTAATATATATTATAGCAATGTGGATATATAATCATTTTTTTAGAAATGGTGGTGTTAAATTTGGAGCACATACATATTAAGTAATCAGAAAATCTCTCACAAGTTAGAATAAAAATTTTAAAAATATCTTTATTCTAACAAAATAATTTTGAAAATTTATTCTCAATCTCTGAGAGATTTTTCTGATTATTTCCGATTATCCATGCTAATATGGAAAAAATACAAACTATTTTATTTGCATTTATCCTCTTTACTTTTTTTTTATTTTTACTTAATTTTTACTTTTTTTATTTACTATTTTTAAAGCATAATGCTCTCTTTTTACTAACTTATTAAATAAAAATATATACATAATGCTTTGTATTTTAAAAACCTTACCATAATGGTAACAAAAGTTTATAAAAAGTAGTTAGTAAAAAAAAAAAAAATTTAAATTTGGATTTCACTTTTTGAAAATGGACAAATACTCGTTTTTTTTGTCCAAATCCGAAAAATGAAAATGAAAATTGAAAATATTTTTAAAAAATCCTTACTGAGAATATTTAATATAAAAATAAAAATAAGACCATTATCGTCTAAATTGCTTTTTTTAAGTATTTTTAAAAAA
>Ga0180437_10003487_pt1 | contig 23385 bp, 34 predicted proteins | sample SS_ome_4_FD_132410 | JGI IMG/M metagenome (GOLD analysis project Ga0180437, IMG submission 132410) | Hypersaline lake sediment archaeal communities from the Salton Sea, California, USA - SS_3_D_1 metaG | ecosystem: Environmental > Aquatic > Non-marine Saline and Alkaline > Hypersaline >...
CATGATGAGCCTGAGGTTAATGAGACGGATGGGGGGCCGGATCATCTTTTGCGTCCTAAGGTAGCTGATCCGGTAGTCGCATCTTTGCTTCATGATTTGTCAACCCTTGAGGATTTTCCTGCCGAGAAGATCAGGGAACGCATTCAGGCAATGACGGATGAGCAGCGAATACAGCTTAGGGAGGCGGGTACTAAGAAGCAACTCAATCGAATTCCGATGGCGGCTTACTTGCGTCACATGTGGAAGGTTAAGCATGAATCAATTGTGGAGTTGATGTTGAAGTTTCACAAGCAGTACGCACGTGGGATCAAGGAAGAGGAACTGACTCCTGTGGAGTCATTTGGGGTATACAATAATTTAGGCAGCAAGCATCTTAATAATGCTGCACTTGCTGGGCGGAGATTGTCCAATATTTCCAAGACTGTTTTGGGATCGAAGCCGGATAGGAAGAAGGAAGGAAAGAAGCGTGGCGAAGGATTTATTTCGGCTGCTTTTCCTGGTTTTCTGTACATGATGACTTTTGAGAATCATCCAGCAGAGACTAAGCATTTTTTCCAAGAGCTTGGCGAGCGGTTGGCTGAGCCTTGGGAACAGATTACCTGGTCCAAGAATTCCGCCATCAACGCTTTGCTCGCCTGGTTGCGGCTTAACCCCAATTATAAAGGGTCTAAAGAGTCTTATCTCTCGTTCAAGAATCGCGTTAGGATCATAGAGTATTTCATCAGAGCCTGGAATGCTTTTATACGTGAAGAGTCTATTTCCCGTGGGTATTTCTTGGATCTGGACCAGACCTGGGATTCTGAGAAGCTGGATGAATTCACGCGAATAGAATGAAGGTTTGTCTGGAAAGCGAAAAAGTAGAAAATCAAATCTAGCGTGCTCGCGGCTGACGCCGCGAGTACGCTGTTGTTTTATGAGAAGGTCACCAATACTTCGAGAAGATCCCAGACTCCGATGGTGCCACCGGTCCGGCGAATTTCAATCAGAGTTACTTCACCTGGGCCGATATCCCATTCTCCCAGGCCATTTCCAATGGTGATAGTTTCGCTATCGTATTGGTAATAGCTATCGGCGGTCAGGTTAATGGCTGCCATAGCGAAGCTTTCCCAACCGGGCAGACTTTGGTTATCACGGACTGACAGTCCGTAGAGGGTCACGACAGCGGTAGCAGCTTCGCCTTCTGACCTTGAAACGAGCGTCACGATGATGTTGGAAGCTGTTGCTGGGACATAGACTTGGATTCCGCAGGATCGGTTGGCGTTCAAAAAACGTCGATAGCTTAGGCCGTCAGCGATTGTAACTAGGGCGTTGCTTGAAGCATTCCATCCTGTTTGTCGGTCGAGCATGTCATGGGCGTTAAACGTATGCGTTTCGTAGGAGCCGGTATGGGTATGCAGGGCATCTGCACTGGCTCCGGTGGTAAGTCCAGTATGCTCGGCTGAAGTCAGGTGGTAATATTCACCTGCTTGACCACCTTGGAGGCTGGTAAGGTTTGCGTGATCGGTAACGGCAGCGGCTGTGAATGTGGTAGTAAAGGCACTGGCAACTGCTGCGGCTGAAGCCGCATTTTTCAGGCAGATAATTCTTCCTACCAGGATGCAGTGGGTGTAGATTGACAGTGGTATTGTAGGGATTTCTGCGGCTTCTGCATCGGTCGTATTATCGAATTCATCGGGGTGAAGAATAATATGGGTTTCTTGCTCATCGTCATCGTTAATTAGTCTATAAACCCATTGTACATTGTATTTGCCGTTTGTGAGAGTTTGTACACCAGCGGCTGCGTCATCGTATCTGGTATTATCGAATTCGGTTAAGCCTTCATGGTCTTGGGTCCATGCTCCTAAAGCGGTATGGTACCAGATATAGAGACCACCTTCACTTGAGTCGTAGGCTTCGGGATAGTAGCGAATTGTCCCGTACCATACTCGACCGGTCGAGATTGTGAAAGTTCTATCGCTTGGGGCTGCTATCGAAAGTCCTGACTCTCGGACAAAGCCTCTGGTTTTGACAAGATTTTCGAATATTTTACTTGGATAGCCATCTGCCAGATTAGCGAAAGATCGATAGTGAATATCCTCACCGTCATTGATAACGGTATAGATAGGTATTACGTCGCTTCCGTTGATGTCTTCTATATCTTCAGTTGTTGCATATTCTGGGTCGCCGTTGTTATAGTGAGCGACGATATACAGCGTCACATTTTCTGTTGGGTAATAGTCGAAGGTTGTTTCTTCTATGTGGAAGTGATGGATATCACCCGTGTAGTCATCGGTGGCGTAAAGTTGTAGTTCTCCTTCACCCACGGTCATAGATTCCCCGTATTCGGGGTCGGATATATCGATGCCTGGGTCATTGATAAGGCCGGGGGCCCATGGAGTACGGAAGGGGATCGAGGCTGGACTAGGCTGGAAGGCCCATTTATTGGCTAGGTCGAACACAGTGGGGTCGCCGACCCCGAGTTTCATAATGATGCCATCGCCACCTGTAACGAGCAGGGTTTCTGTGGTTTCGTGGCAGGCTTCTGTAGCGTCAGCGAGGCGAACGGTGACTTCTTTATTGAAGTAGGGTTTACGAATTTCCCAGTTATAGACGCCACCTGGCAGGCCTTGATTGTTGATATAGGTCGTCATGACGGAGGCAAGTGGAACTGTGATGACGATGTCATCAAGTCGAGTATCCGCTATTACTACATTATCCGTAGGTTGGATGGTGTAGTTGGCAGTAACTAGCGTACAAGCCTGAGCGTTAACTCCTTGGTTATAGATACCATTTGCTTGTATAAGCGAACCGGCAGAGTAAAATGGTTGTATTTGATCACGTTCGACGCTACTAAGAGATCGTCTTGAATTCCCTGACGTTATTTGTCTTGAGTTGAGTCCAGTTTGCGATTTTGTAAGCCTAAGGCTGCCATTACGACAAAAACGCTCAAGTTCTATGGATTGCAGGATTTCATGTCGGCCGTAATACTGCATCAGGTCTACGGGATAGCCTGGGCGTATTCTGGGCACTCTCGGTAGATCACCGATGACGATAGTCCTGTCTGTAAGGTTGGTTACTGTCCAGCGGACTTTGTTGGCCATAGCTCTCCCCTGGAGACAAACTTTATCTCATAAGTGTTTTTCGACGAAGTAGGTCGAATAACCTTTGGGATAATGAAGGAAAAACTTGCCTCGTGGCTGGACATGGGATATACTGTTAACGGATCTTGAAGCAGACCGCACTAGCGGTCCCGAACTAGCCCCCTTTAGGGGTTAGTTTTGTTTCTGCTAATTCCCTTCTAAGTTGTTGGCTTTCTTGGATTAGCAGTTGGTTTGTGGTCGTTTGGTCACGGGCTATTTTCCGCAGGTCTTCATGATCTCTTTTTAGATCTCTTATCGCGTAATAAAGCTCATCCAAATCGCCTTGACTTCGTGGAAATAGTTCGACTAGGGAGATGACGAAATCCTGTAGTCTTAGGGCTCGTTCTGGCGTAGGTTGTTTTTCTTTCAGCATCGCCTCATACATTTCCATGGATTGTTCTGGGGTCAGTGGTTTATCTTGTGTCACGGTTCTATATCCAGATTAAAGGCTTAGTTAGTCTTTTTTCTGAAATGGTCCAATTGGGGTTATCGTCGCTCATGATGAGTATAGAATCGTAGGGCTCATAGGGTTGGATAGCATCGGCGTTGTTTGCTCGAACTTCGATTACTTCTCGCCAGTAGGCTTCGTCGTAGTCACGGGGATTCGTCATTCGGCGTTGTACGAGCACATCGATGCCTGGTGACGGGAAGACGACATAGCAGACTTCGGCCCCGAGTTGGTGGCCCAACTCAGCGATTCGTTCACGGGTTGATTGGAGGTTGCAGCATTTATCGAAGACTAGATCATGGCCTGCAAGCAGGCACGCCATAACGATTTGGGTCTCGATGGTTTTGTAGACAGGGATGAACTTATCTTGGTATTTGCGGTAGTTTCGGCCATGCAGCATGGTGACGATGGAGTCGATGTCTACGGTCAGGAAACCACGCCGTGCTTGTTCGGATACAAATCTACTTTTACCGGAGCCGGGCAGTCCAACGCAAATATCGAGTTGTGGAGGTTCTTTCATTAGGTATTTGCCTCTAAGATTTTACCAAGCCTTTTTGCCGTTTCGTTGTTCATTCTGATCACGGCTTCCTTTTTTCCTTTTCGGTTGGTTATGATCTCAACATCTATGTTGCTGACTCCGACGCCCATTAATGGCGTTTTGGGTTCTTCGAACTCTATCCTGAAAGATCGGGCTACTTTTGTTTTGCGTGGCATTATACTTTCCAGACATATTTGGCTGCCAATCTGATTTCGGCTTTGGTCATATGGGCACCTTTTTGATATTATACTATCAGCAACTGTGGTAGACCGGCAGACTGAACCATTTGGCGAATTCTCTCTTAGTGATGATTCGACGTTCTAAGGCCGCCAGTAATGTTCCCCTCAGACTGCATTGGTCCACATGATCTCGTAAACTACCAATGATGATTTTCTTGGCGTTAGGCTTGGTTATTAGTTGTCGTTCTTGTAGCCATAACGCCCACATTGCTCGTTCTTGAGGTTCAATCACGCGACTTTCTAAAGGTGGAAGTACATAAGACAAAAACTCCTTGTCCGTCATCAAGTGACGCTCAACTGCTGTAGCAGCCGAGCGGATGCCGTTTCCGCTCTGATATTTTCTATGATGATCTTCCCTAATATCTGCACTTGCAAACTCTGACAGACAAAATGGGGCTTTAGGTCTCAATATTTCCTTACCAATGGTCATTCGATTTTTTCTTAACTCGGTCATGATATACTCCTTTTAGTAGGTGTCCTTAGGTATTATACAACTTTTTCTTTTAACTTACCTACAAAACCGAGCAAACGGCTTGGGGCTGCTTGCATGAACATTCAAGCTATAATTGGCATGGTTGATAATTTAGGAGAATGTCATGAAGATAGAAGAATTTTTAGCTGAGGCGTGTAATTTCGGCACACTTTTGGCTCTTGATAAACTAGACCAGAAAACGCTTAATCGCCTGTTGGAAACTCGGAAATGCGGGATGTTGCCGATATCTGATGTTGGAGTAGGTCGATTCGGGTTTATTCTATTTGGTCATGATTCGGTTACCCAGGAGGAGGTTAATTTTCCTCTGTTGCATCAGGTATTCCCCGTTCCTGATGTTGTTAAGTGCGATGCTCAGAATTTCAAAGAAGCATATGAGCAGGCTCAGCAGAAAAACTATCTTATTATGCCAGCTTTAGATCCGAAGGGGCTTATGTATGGCTTTGTTGTTATCAAGGGCGATGGGCCGGTCTGGTTCAAATGCCACGTGAGTGACCTGCGGTCTTCTCAGCTTTTTGAGGAATTGGATTTAGGGCAAAAAGATCAGGTCGGATCTGCTTCGGACTGAATAGATTTTTGGTATAGTTCTTCGAGAAATTGTCTGGAAAAATCCTCAGCCCTCTGTTCAGAGGGCTGGCCTCTATATTTTTGGTGATCTGCTGGATTTATACTTTCAATTTTAGATACATCATGTCCTAGCATTTCGTCCCAAAGATGTTTTACTTCGTGTAGCAGGCCCGGCACATAGTCTGCTGTTGCCTGGGTGGGGTTGAAGACAATGATGCGTTGCCCGGATGGATTAGTTCCTATTACCCAACCATTTAGATGCTCCCCATTCACGTTTGTCGCTACCCAAATTTCCGTTCCGAGTAATTCGGGTGGTATATGAGCTTTGATTAAATCCGATAAGGCGGAGGCAAGAGTGGCTACTTTATGAGGTTTAAGAACCTTTCCTAATGCTTGATTGGCCCTTAGGAACTCATCATTGATGATTACGTTAAATTCCGTGGAAAAGATATTTCGAGAAGAGCTAAACTCTTCTATTGTTTTGGGGGTAGGATTAGGATCGGCGATGTTAGCCAGTTTTGTGAGCCACGGCATTTGAGGTCTCCAAGGGCGATTCTATTTATCTTAGTCAATTTAGGAACGGTCTTCCTGGGTATTTTCTGGCATTAGGTTTTCGCTGCTGTCTATCCAGTCTCTTGTGACATTGCCGTTTGGGTGGAAGACGAGTTCGTAGATGATGTCAGGATTGTCGTCTTGTTGCTGGATCAGATCGGACAGATTGGCCGATTCGAGACAGACATCTACGCCTTCGAACTTGAAGACGGTGACGTGATAGTAGTAACCGACAATGTCGGTCACATGCCAGAAGCGTGGATCACACTTCATTTGTTCTATGATTGGTTCTAGTGGGACTCGGTTTTTGCCGCAGTACTCGATTTTAGCTTCATTGACCATATTCGTTGGTTGGAAGTCCATTACTTCCCGGAAGATGACATTATCACAACCAAAACGCTTATAGAAGCGTATATAGTCAATGACCTGTTCAAAGGTGGATATTCCTTCTGCCAGGAGTACGCAACTCATTCGTGGTCGCATACCGAACTGTTGGGCCACTGGGATTATTTGGGAGAGCATATCATTTGTACATGGCATCCCATCGAACTTCATAATAGCCTGATTTGTCGGGTCTGCAAAATGGGCTCGGCTGATATTGATATGCTGAAATCCCTTATCTATTAGATGCAACAGGAGATTTTTGCCCATTAGTGGATGCCTATCTAGTAGATTACTCCCATTGGTCGTTATAACACGTTTCCTGATGCCCATACGAGCAACCATTGAGATGATATCGAATAGTACTGGACAGAGGGTTGGTTCTCCGCCAGTAATGGAAACAGACGGATGCAGCCAGTCTAATCCTCGCAATACTCTTTGTAGGCGGTCTAGATAAGCCTGTTTTGATTTCATCTTTTCTTTTTTGTAGGCTTTTGATCTTGTTTCGTAGCGGAGTTGGGCGACGCAGAATCCGCAGTCTGCATTACAGCGATCTTCGGCAAAGATCGAGAGGTTGAAGTTGTTATAGATTCGAAAAGCTCGACCGTTGCAGAAGAACGCTGGTTCAAGCTTGCTTGGATCAATTTCGAACATAGAATCACCCGAGGATTAGTTTTTTCAGTTGATCTCGCAGTTCTTGTCTACCTCTCGTATATTCGAATTCTAGTAGCTTAATAATAAGAGGTGGGATATCGAGAACTTTTCGTTGTCCGCTTGGATGGTGATAGACGGTCACAGTTTTGTCTTTAAGGCTGTAGCCTGCGAAGCTCCAATTTTCTAATTGCCACATTTTTGCGTTGGTATCACTCATCTTCTTCCTCCGCGAGTATGCTCTCGAATATCTTTATTCCTTTCTTGCCGAACTGGTATTTTAGTGATGATTTACGACTGGCTTTTACCAGATAGCGTCTTTTGCGAAGATGCTCCATAACCTGCCTGAATGCTCTTTCGAGTTCAACGTCATTATTATGGAGGTCTGTATTCCATATTTTCCTACAACAGTCCATTAGATCTGCTGGGGTAAACGTTGTCCAATAGCCCATTGTAATACAGAAACTAAGGCCTCCTTCGAAAATGTGCTCGGTCCCGATCATTGATTTAACTTTGCTATCGGGATCTAGTGGATCGCTACAATGATGCATCTGCCGGATTCGCCACGTCCGTGAACCGAATATACGGAATTCGGGTTCTAGTAAATCGTTGAAGTCTCGTGGTTGAGGTTGGGTTAGGAGGCCCATGTTTTATCTCGTTATTCAATCTTCCATAGAGATTTTGTCTAATAGATCAATTGCGGCTCCTGTAAACCAAAATACTTGGTCCCCAGGCTTTCCTTCACAGCCTAAAAGCTTGAGGCATGCCAAGAGTCTCATAAGTTCGGAGTAGCATTTCGTTAAATCATGCAGCGACCAGACTTCTGCATTATACGTTGTTCTCCATGGTATCTGAGGCCCTATAAGGGCCAGATTTTCGGCGGAAAAAACATCCCAGAATCCTCTTTGAAAGCAGAAAAAGAGACCTCCTTGAAATATATGTCTTGTATCTATATGTTCTACTGGTTTTTTTCCCGGTCTCAGAGGTCCGCTTAATAATTCGTGGAGGCGATAATCAATCCAAGTAGATGTACTAAAGGGGCTCCTATACACTATGCTCTTATAATCTCCAGGTTGGGGTGGTCCCAAAAGTCCCATGCTGATGTCTCATTTGTCCTGTTTATGTCTCATTTCCATTTGATGATTTTCGCTTCTTCTGGGGTTAATTTTGCCAGTATACTGGCTTTGAGTTGTTCTCTTTTTTGCTTGCGATCTTCTCTCTGTTGTTTGGCCTTTTCCCGGCGGTCTGCTTCTGCCTTTTCAAAGGCGAGGCTTGTTGCCCTCATTTCTTCTTCCCAATTCTCGGTCCATAGCCAGCGGGTAGGGAATGCGAGTTCGAAGCCTGGGGGCGGCTGTATGTAGCCGCCATCGATCATGATAGTTTCTTTGTAAAGTTCCGGATCAAATTCACCGGGCTGGTCCGCGTCATCATCAGCACAGTTAGCGAAATCATACCAACCGATAGTCCTTCCATTGGCTTTTCCTGTTTGGATTAGGAAGATTTCACAGATTTCGTTAAATCGCTCGTGTATTTTGGAGATAACACGATCATAATCGGCCTTGGTAATATTCTCTGGATCATAGAGTTTATCGAACTCTTCTTTTTTGATTGCTGGCATGATGATCTCCTGAGTATCTGTTTGATTATAGGCTGTTGAAGCAGCCTTGTATAATGGAATCAGCCCACTGTTATGGCGGGCATATTCAAGTAAAGGAGACTGTTATGGTCCCGCACTATCACGTTCGTTTGCCGGATGGCTCTATCACTCGTCGTAGCTACAACCCTCCTGGGTATGAAGATGTCAATAGGACCGTTACTGGAGTTTCAGACCACCTCGTACTGGCTGAGGGCGAATCGGTCTTTCGGGTGGAAGATGAGATTATTCCGCTTCTTGAAGAAGCGGAGGAACAATTAAGGGCATGGTTGCTGCCGATTTACAAGAATGCGACTCGATTACATCGAGCAATCTATGTTGATAAAGAAGGATTGAAGGTTGTAGCCAAAATATGGACGTTCACTAACGAGTATACCATCAAATGCTGCGTAGATGGTGTGAATAGCTTGTCGAAGGCATATTTAGGAGCTACATGTAGCTCCAGAAAATCTCGGGCTGGGGAGACTTGGACGCGAGGTTGCGATTTGCCTGACGGCAAGATGAATGAAAGTACATGGAATAGCATAGTCCTTGGCATTTTATCTCAAGAAACTCAGGAAGTGAAGTCGATCAAATGGAAAGAGAAACGATAATTGAAGATTTACGGCGAAGTAATTTGGGCTAATCCTGCTCGGGCATTCATCAGCAAGCTCTTAACATGTTGGGTGGCTTGCGATATTTGATTCAAATCCGCTTCTATTCCACTTAATGCTTGGCCTAGCAAGCTAGCCTCTTGTTCTACGGAGAGTTTGGCTTCTTTTTGGCTCAACAGGCTGGATCTGATCTTTTTCATATTCTTTGATACCGCAGTTATTTTGGCAAACCTCCTACATATTTGGCTTCACGCAGTAAATTTGCTGCGTGAAGCCTTATGTGTCACAGCAAAATGTCGAATCTGGGAGGTTCGCGTAGCAAATTTACTGTATTTGATTTCATGAACTGGGTAACGAAACTATCTGTGAGCCTTACTCGTGATTTGCGGCTTATCGAAGCCGCAGATGCTGAGGCAAAGTACGATCTAAGAAAGATGAAAGCTCGCATAATTGATAAGGAAACGCTTAAATCAAGTCAGCCCGACCTGAATGCTATGCGGGATAAGTACGAGAAGTTCTTTTATGATGTGATCTTAGGGCAGCATATGGAGTGGTTGTCTCAGAGAAGCTCCACCGATGAAGAGCCATATTATGCCGGGATTCTTCGTGCCAAAGCGTGGGACTTTATTATAGATATAAATTCTACTTTTGATATGGAACGGGCTTATAGCCCGGAGGATTTCCTACAGAAGCGTAATCGCTTCTTTGCTCGTTTGAGTAAGAAACGAGCAGCGGCCATGAGGGCTGCCAGGGAGTATGTGGAATATGGCATTGCGAATGAGCATATTCGGACTGAGTTAGCAGAGAAAGCAACAGTTGGACCTATCACGCTTATTCCTGAGGGAGGAATTCAAGAAGAGGAAATGGCGAGAGCGGCCAAAACTGTTCAATTGGCTCTTGAGATCGTTGGTAAGGGTCCATACAAGGCGGTTTTAACACCGATGGTTGCGATAGTAACCAATCGATCTGAGAGATTACAATCTGCTCATTACCAGGCAGATGACGACCGAATGCTGATACGTCCCTTGGGATCTTATCGTCCCGACACTTTCATTCATGAGTTGGGACATAGATACTATTACAGAGTAATGTCATCTAATGCTCGGTATTATTGGGGGCAGATAATCAAGGGTGACCAGGTAGTGATCACGCAGGATGAGGTAGATGAATGGACTCGTATTGTTCGTCAGCAGTTTGATCTAATGGCTCAACCCACCAGTGCCGAAGGTAAGGTATGGGTTAATACCAAGGAGATGTACAATTCTGCTGCACAGAGATTTAGGGATCTCCATAGTGACGATCCTCTTTTAGACGCCAAGATTAGCTATTTCATGAGACATGATTACTACTGGGTGACTGACAATACCCCAGAGAAATGGGGTAATTTCCATAAGTTTATATCGCAAAATCTAGTTGGACAACCCCTTATGAAGCATTTCATTACTGAGTATGGGAATACCAAGCCAGAGGAGGCATATTCAGAGATTTTCATGAATCTTCATATGGGTCGAACGGTTGAACCGTTCATGTTGTCCATATTCCAGAAAGTAAGCGGAGTTCGCCCATGAATTGGCTACAGAAAATAGCATTAGAGCCGCAAGTTGGCAGGGCCCAAGATGACTTTATTCAGTTGGGCCTTGCCCAACGTGGTGATCCTGAGGAGGCTATGCTACAGGTTCAATTCGCGAATGGTGGCGGAGTATTGAATCCTGTTGTCGAGCATGCCGGGGATATCATGCATCGCATGAATGATCTGCCGACTTTCCACAATGCTGGCATCACCTATGTCAAGCCCAAGGTTGATAGAGTTCTCGCGGCTTTAACGTATGGATACGGTTTTGCGAGAGAGGCTGAGGAGAATATTCAGAGTAATGCTCGTTACAAGGGTGAAAATGCAGATGAGAGACGCCGGAAGGTAGATGCCGCTCTCAAGAATTACGCTGATGAACATCGTAAATTGCCTGTTTTTAATGATGCCCAGAGGGTAGCACAGGCAATAGCAGTGGCCATTGGCGAAAGGCGATGGGAAGATGCTATTAGTGGCCTTCGGGTATTGAAATCCCATTTGGGATCGGCAGCCGACTGGAAGGCTTATGCTCACGAAGGTTTAGAGGGACTTGATGAGGCTGTGGAAGATTTGCGTGAGCAACGACGACGTTGGGATGAGGAAGACCGCCGTAAACGGGAAGAGCCCGGAGTTGATCGTCGGGGGCCAGAAGTAGAACAGGAAATAGAGGAAGATCCTTTGATGCGTTTGCTGGGCAGTAGATCAACTGCTTCACCTAATTGGTTACAAAAGGTAGCTAGTATAAGTTTCAGTTTAGATGATGTAGAGAAGATTGCTCGAAGGCGTGAATTGCCTGAATTGGCCAATGAAATGCTGGGTTGGGCCTATGGGACTCGTCAGATTGGTACCGGGGCTATTCCCAAGGAGGTTGTAGAGCGAATTATGCCTCCGAATATGCCGTATATGGAACTAATTGTTCCTGATGGTAGTTATTATTCTGGTGAAACTGGCAGCCCGTATACGGGCGTGATTAACTGGTACGTTGCCAAGACAACTCCGGGTCAGATTTTGCGACAGATTCCCCATTTCGCCAGAGCTTGGTTCAAAGAAGAGTGGGCTGGTTTGGATTTCGATGTGGAAGTAAGTGAGCCGCAGGAGTCTGGGGCGTGGGCTAATGCCTATGTTTTTCGAATCAAGATAAGAAAGAATCCCACTAGTGAGTTTACTGCTATTGATGATGTAAACATGGCCAATGAGACTTATTTCCGTCTTGCTGGCATTCTTCATTTACCCCAGGAATATGCTGGTCAAATACCCGTGGCCACTCTATTAAGTCGCATTAATACCTATGGCGGTGATGCCCAGATATCCGAGTTTGTTACACCACCACTTACTCCGGAGGAACAAAAAGCAAAGAATTTTATAGAGAAAATCATTCCTGGTGGGACTCATTATGAGGCCCCATACGACATAGAGCGTTTCAGAAGGTACATAAATGCTCTGAAGGATCTATGTATCAATGCGATTCGGTTGGGGGCGAAGACTATCAGTTGGGGTTAGGTATGAACTGGCTACAGAAGATAACTTACAACACTGAGACGGCTTGGCTCCGTAATTGGTTGCGTTCTGGAATTGATGAATGGGATTATCCCCATTTGGTCTCATATTTCTTAGATGAAAAGGGAGTGGATGTACAGTTCACGCCTGGCGAATCTGACTATGACATCGGTTTAGATTGGCTAGAGAGGGCAACCGAGGAAGATAGGGCAGCTTTTCGTGAATGGCTCAAAGACTACGGATACCAAAAAGATGAAAGAGAAGTCATTGACCAACCAGCCTATATGACTATGGGATATTCTGAATATGTAAAGCCTACTTGGTTGGTCCACTTTACCGATGATGCTGCCAGCATCGAAAGAAATGGCTTTGAATATGGTCATGAGGAGTTTGAAGGCCTTCATCTAACCACGTGGTATGGCGAAAATACTCGCAGGCGTAATCCGGGGTACAACTTCGCATTTCGAGTTTTTACCACTGAAGCAGTAAGTGCGGCTGATACTCAGAAGTATGGCAAAGAGGCGGTTATTTTCTGGGGGTCTGGGGTAGAAGTAGAACATTATGGCGACATGGAGAGACAGATAATTATTTGGGGGCCATCTGTTAACAAGCGTTTGATTTTTCCAATAACTAAGGAGTACGACGAGTGGGTGGCTCAGGAATATGATCAGGTTTTCAAAAAAGGGGATTTCGAAGATGTAGTTAACTGGGTTGTGAACCACTATGAGTTGTGGAATCATGTTAGAAATGCCAGACATGGCAGGAAAGAATACTAAGATAGTGGTACAATAGAGTAGAGGAGAGAAAAATGAACGATGTAGATTTTTCACATAAGCCCGGAGAGAGTTCTCACGATCGTATTACTCGTATCGTGGGTCAGGTTGACCAACTCGTTAAAGATGCCCAGAAAACGCCGCCCAAGCCAGCGACTGAAGCTTCTAAGAAGCTTCTAGATATGCTAAACCAGGCCATCTCCATGGAGATGCAGGTTTCTATCCAATACATGTGGCAGCATGTACAATGGATCGGAATTAAGGGTTATGCCTTTAATGAGGAGTTGAAGGCGATTGCTGTTGCTGAGATGAAACATGCCGAGGCGATTGCGGAAAGGTTATTCTATCTTGGTGAAAATCCCACGACTGAGCCTGCCCAGATCACAGTAGGTACGACTTTACGCGAAATGTTGGAGGCTGACGAGCAAGCCGAACGTGATACAGTAGAGCTTTATAAGGACATTATTCGTACTGCTCTTTCGGAGAATGATGAAACCACTGCTGAACTGTTTAGGGGGTTGTTGTCAGACGAGGAAGCTCATCACGATACCTTTATTTCTGTCCTCGAAGCCTTGTAGGATTCATAGCACTGGATGGCACTGCATGATTTACGGCTTCGATTCTTCGGGCTAATGCGGCATGCTCAGCGATCTTTATGATCGCGTTACGCAGGAACCACATAAACTCAAATTCATTGCCTCGTTGTCTTCTTAGGAACTGTCGCTCGGCCAGGGCATGAAGTACTTCCACATAGACGGTCAATAATATCTGTCTTTCTCGATATGGAGTATTACCTCCGTGGCATCGCATCAGGTCCTTGGCTGAAAAAGAATCCCAAAAGCCCATTTTGGAACAATGAATTCCTCCCCAGAACATGACCTGTTCGGTACCGATTATTATTTCTTCACGTAACGGATAGTTCCCGGAAGATTTCTTTGTGATTGGATGGGAAAAACTTACAATAGCTTTGGATTCTGGACAGTTGCGGCCCCAGGCACACATATAGGTCCAGGTGGACTCAATGATGTCGGTGGGCGGTACGGAAAGTTGATCTTTTGTGAGCAATAGACTAGTCATAGTATTATTGGGGTTTGAAACGTAGGCAAAGAAGCCTGACATATTAATGACTTCACTTGGTCATTTAGAGCGTAGTGGTATTCTCCGAATCTATTTATAAGGCCTAATCGAGCCAGTTGTTCCATCACTATCATAAGCATCCGCTGTATCCCTTCCTGAATTTTTTTCTTGTTTTTTGGGTGGCACATCTGGAATAGATCATTTTCGTCAAAATGAGTCCAGCATCCCATGTGGTGGCAGAATCTGCCGCCCCAGTAGAAAACATGCATTGATGTTATACGGTACTTTTTACCAATCATCTGTCTTAATACAGGATTGCCAGATGAGCGTACCGAGATATTATATCCCCTTAATTGTCCAAAATCAGAGAAATAGGTTAGAAGATTTTCCCAACTTTTCTCGTGCAACGCCGGAGGAGGACATCGAAGATGTTCTGTTACGAGCAGTAGATGATTAAATGATGTTTTAGGCATCGATTAGCTCGGGACTAACTCTGTGATCAGTTTGATGAAAAATAGCTTGAATGAGAACAGGTCTTCATTTTTATGAAGATAGCCGCGAGAATGCAGGGTCTCCATACACATTTCGAAAAGGTATTTGATGGTAGGCCCAATTCTTTCGCCGCTTTCCATTTCGATATCGCTTTTGTAGCATCTTTGTAGCAGAATATGAGTAAGAACCTGAGGATCAAAACTATCCCAAAAACCTAGACTATGACAATGGATAGCTCCCCAAAAGAGTACGTGTTCGGTTGCTATCATTCGGTCTGCTTTTGATTTGGCATGAACGCGAGCACTTCTTGAGACGAAATAGGGGTATTTTCTTCCTCTTCGTTTTTTGCTGCATTTACCTACGAACAGGTCCCAGTGGTCCCGGTTGACTGCTGGCGGAGGGAACCGCAGACTTAGATTGCGTAATATCAAACTTCTCGGTGATGGCATCGTTTCATTTTTCGGCCGTGTTTTTGTCGAGTTTTCCGACATAAAGTTCTATGAACTTTTGAGATATTTTTACCTTATTTCCCACTCGTTCTAGCAAGCCAAAGAATACCATCTTCTTTTGAGCCTCTCGTCTTTCGTAGGTAGGATCTGGATTCCAGGGCGTCCATGATCCATCTAGGGTTTTCTTGCTGACTGGTATCCAGCAGCCTGCTGCTCGGGAGTGTTTGAAGATGACTCGTAGAACTTGCCAATATGGTTCATAATGTGTTGCAGGAGCCGACAGCATTGGCGTGACCCCAGATTCTCGTAAGACAAAACAAACTATATCGAAATTCAGGTCTCCTTGATCTGATTTTATAAGCAAATCCTCAGGTTGCAGATCAGCTATGATCCCCATATCATTTGCATCCTGCCAGGAGCGATGCTGAAACAGCTTTTATCCCGTCCTTGGTGAAAGTCCAATCTCCGGCATCTGGGGGGTCGGGATGATGTTCTACTATACCCGCATCTGATAATAGTGTAAGTCCCTCCCAGCATTCATCAAATCTATGAACGGGGACCTCGAATGCTCTAAAATATTGTAGTATCTCGTCTGCTCCGAATCGTACCCACGCTCCAACGACAATGCAATGAGTCAGGGCACTGTTCATAGCTTGAGACATCTTGTAGGTTCGAGCAAAACTCTTGTTGTCATCGGTTCCGTCCCAGGTTTTGTATCGGTTATAAAGATCTATAAGAGACCGACATAAAGCACCGGGGAATTCTTTTTGATTCATCGCTTCGCGGAAATCACCAGGTTGAATATGGGTTATGAGGCTCATACTATAAGGATACCCTACGGAAGCCGAGGTGTCAAATAGCTTTAATAAGAAGACGCCATGACTGATTGAGTAATCATGGCGTCTTGGGTTTATGGCTTCGTTTCTCTAATCCTTGAATTCAAGAGTTATCACATCCTGTTTTCTTGTTTCGCCTATGGTTGCGGTGAATATGACGGTATACGTCTGTTCACCGGCAGGAGCCGTCATATAGAAGGTTTTTAGCATCAAATAACCGCCCCACTCTTTCTTGTAAGCGGAGAAATTGATTACTCCAGGTTGCAATCCTCCTGGAATAGTTTCCAATCCTTCGACAGTCATTGTTTCGACTGGCTGTGATAGGCATTTGGTCAGGAAGGTAACATTAACCTTCTGGCCTGCTCTGCCCGCATAAACGGCCTTCTTATCAACGAAACTATCGGGGGCTGGTTCGGCCCCGTAGATCATAAGAATAGTGGGCTGGTTGACTGGAAAGGACGACGAATCTCGATAGTTCGTACCTGCTCGGATTTCGTCTTCGTCGTTTACCCCATCACCATCTTGGTCGAGTATCTCACCTTCAACGAGATTATTGACCGCCCAGGCTACTTGGCGTATACGCCAACAGAATTGGTCATCGTTCGAGGTTTCGTACGTGATGCCGTTTCTGGTTAGGCTTTTCATATAGAAGTATCCCCGGTCGGGAATCCACATATTGATAGCTTGTTGGGTACCAACATAGCCGCCCAGTCCCCACTTGCCGAAGATATTGGTTTCGGTATCTGCTCCGAACTGGTAGGCAACCGTCGTATCATGGCGGTCGTTATTGCCATGCCAAATATCGATTCCGGTATTAGGATCTGTTTTATCTATCAAGACAGAGCCCGCTTGACCTATGGGTCCGGAGTTAGTCCATGAGGCAGGATGGGTTAATTTGCGGCTACCAAGGGTCATCCAGACATCTGGACCATAGTATGTTATATAGTCTCTAGTATATGCCGGAGCATATAAGGAGCCCCACTCAGGATTCATATTAACCTGCTCCCAGTAGATATATGTTCTACGATCATTGGGATTGAAGTTGTTGATCCATTTTTCGACCTTAGCGGTACTAGCTGGGAAAGCTTCGCCATAGAATCGTAAAGCATCGATCATTTCTTGGTCATTCGGATCATTTACAGGTGGTATCTTGAAATAAGACCAGATGGCCCATCCCTTGATAGCTTTCTGAATTTCGGACTTTATATGTTGTGTTTTTTCGACATAGCGTCCTTCTCTTTCAAGCTGGTCAGCCAAAATGTAGACCTTGATCAATGTCTCTGGCATGAAGGACTTTGTAAGCCAGAAACGACCTGGTCCTTCAGTCCCACGAGCGAAACATGGAAAACCTGCTTTGTCGGAGCCATCATTGAACCAGTACTCTGCTCCCCAGCCACCATACCCATTTGGGTCTGCGTTGATCCGTTGGAGATCGCAAGTATACTGAGCATTGTAAAAAACGCTTTCGAGATAGTCGTTTGGTTCATAGACTTTGCCCGATTTACTCGGGCCTGCTTGGGTTAGGAGTTCGGGATTCTGATCTACCATCTCCCAGAAAGCAATTTGGAAATGAACGACTCGTAAGAGGGCGGCATCGTTTCCGGTTGGCATAACATTTGACGGGTAACATTTGGGGAAACCATGTTCTAGCAGAGCTTCTTCATATCCTGCCGATTCATCAACGCCAACGCCTCTTGATTTGAGAACGTCGTAAGGAAAGACCTGTGGAACTCCGCCACCATTCGGGATAGGGCCGCGTCCCGTAGGTCCGTAGGGATAGAACTGACCTTCTTCGTCGTAAACATCCTTGAATTCAATAATAGTATCCGCCAGCCATTTTGCTGAGCGGAAGAATTTGATTCTATCTGGATCACTCGCCGGTAGGGCCATTGCCAAACGCAGTTGGTAGTAGCCACCCAGTTGACTAATCCCATCGAAACAAGAAATATCCTGGAATGGGTCCTGGTAGTTGGCATGTCCGGCCCAGGGGAACTGGTTGATCCATTGGTTGAATTTCAGTACTTTACACCAGTTAGGTGTGGTCTGCCCGTTCGGATCACGAAATCTATTGAATCCATAGAGACCCATATCGTACCACCAGCCGCCATTATTGAGGGCATTTTGTTGGGAAATAAGGGTTTTGCCGAGTTCCTTACAGACTCTTTTATAGAAAAGATCGCCATCATCGTAATTGGCGTCCGCTGCATGCATAAGTTGTTTTGATGCTTCATAGGCACATAGGAATCCGAACGCGACTCCTGGATGGCCCACCGAATCCTCATGCTCTACGAATGTTTTTGGTTCTGGGCACCAGCCCCAGTCACTTGCATACCAACGGTATGCTTTTTCGTTCGGATCGGTTGGTACAGGTAGATTAGGATCATCGAAATATGCAGGCGTGGGATCGACGCCATTTTCTAGTCTCCAGTCGTCTGGTACGATGGTGGCATTACCAGAATAGCCGAACAAAATACCATCGGTTGGATGGTCGAAACCGACTCGTTGGCTCCACTTAGTATGGGCTGCCTTTCGATACATATTAACTAGTTCTTGTCTGGTAATTACATTGATTGTGAATCTCTTTTGGGTCTTAAATGCTAGACCATCGACTACTTCGATCGTGAAGTAGAAATCATCTTCCTTGATGGTTGTTGACGGAGTGGGAAAGTTGCGAATATACAGGCGTCGGGACGCCTTGGTTGGAGAAGCATCCGAGTCTTCGTAGAAAGTCTTATCTACCGTGATATTGGTGTCGATAATCTCGACCGATGCGATCGAATCCTCATCCTCGACGTTTACTGTAAGATTTAGATTATTTCCAGGAACGGTTCTAAGGCCACCTTTGACCTCGATATCAGAAGTTAGTGATACGGCAAAAGCCGTACTGGTAATACAGAGTAATACTGCGAGAAATATTGAGCAAATACGCATTTCGTGTGTCTCCTGTGTCAGAAATACAGATCGAAATTTATGACAATATGTAGGGTTGTATTGTGGATTTTAGCGTAGGCGTGGTGTGGGTGTTCTAGACAGACTGGTCCTGCGTCCTTCTCTGAGTCTTCGTGACCACATGGCGTTGCCTTATTGGATGCTGCATACTCCTACCTCCTACTATACACATTTTCCTTTGCCAGGGGAGAATAAAATTCTCCGGGTTTTTTTCTCGGGTATTATGGGACTTAAGCCAATGTCGGATGGCCTTATCTGTCAATCTGAATCTTATTTCTTTGAAGTGTATTCCTTCTATCGGCCCAACGGCTTCCAGAAAATCCCTATCTAGCAGGAGTTCGATTGCTTTGGCATATTGCATATCGAAGATCCAGCCCTTCTTCAGGTATCGTCGTTCGTCTATGAGATCGGCTAATGCAAACGAACACATGACACCGGTACGCTGGACCATAGATGTAAAAGCGACAAGTAGGTTTCTGACGCAACCGCGTTCTGTTCTATTTTCATCAGGCGGGGTAAGGCTGGGGTCGGGATCTAAATCTTCAATTGTCCCAGTGAATATGTAGGAAACCTGAGTAAGAATGTTTTTGTCGCTCTCGTTCAAGAACAGGAGCAATCGGGTTTGTGCTGGAAGAAGGTGGGACGCAATCATTCCTCTACCGAAGTAAAACTATCAAAAAGGTCGATGCTTTTTGGGGTGAATTTACAACCTGAAGTTTCAGGTATGACTTCTACTAATTTTTCTTCTCTTAAGATATCCAAGGCCCACTGGAGGTCTATGGAGGAAACATAGTAGCCTAAATTGCGTCTGACATCACTAAGGCTAAACGGGACCCAAGCTCCAGTGAACATGCAGAAGTTCAATCCGCCGAACATTATCCCGAGTAAGGCATAGAACTTTTCTTCTTCGCGGTTGGTCAATGTGTCTGTCGGTGTGTGCTTGTAATGTCTTTTGTAGTTAGATCTTAATAATTCTTCTATGCACATATAGATGTATGCAGGAACTCTATCTGGTCGGGTGGGGCGACCCTGTAGTAAGTCTGTTGGTTGCATGCTCGTTATTAGTGAAGTCATGCTACTCACCAAAAAAATGTCCCGAGGCCAGAAAGGCCTCGGGACTGTTCGAGAGTGGGAATCAGGCTAATACCGTGGTGGAGGCAACCAAAAGGTTTAGGAGTGTTCGAATCCCCTGGCCGAGGTTGCCGGTATTTTCCTAATCCTCTCATAGTGTACTCCACGAACAGCCGGATGTCAAATAGAATCCGTTAATTTGCCACTCGCCGGGCCACTCGGATAGCTGGCTCGGTCATAAAGAAAAACTTCGTTTGTCGTAACAGTAGTGGCGTTTCTGTTGCTAGACGCTTCATGAGATAGCGACAATGGTGGGCCATGTCAGATAGCGGGATCGGACCAACATCCCCGTTCGATATTGTTGCTATCTGGATAGTTTTGTAGGATTCTCGGGCGACTTCGGTAGGCGTAATTCCTACCCAGGCTCCGATCTGTTGGCAGACTCCCAGGGTCCAGCTAATGATCATACCAGTATGGATACTTAGGTTGTATTCATGGTCGTTAAGCTCTATATAATAGCGTTGATGCCACATGAACTGAGTAAAGGTCATACCCATCAGATTCCCGTGAATGTCGGTCGGTTGTAGTACTGTCAGTAGGCCTATTGCTTCTTCTCCGTATTGTCATGGCAGCGTTGGACACGCTGGATAATGTTGATGAATGCCTGGGTTGGCTGAAGTTGTTCATCGTCATCATATCGGTGAAGCAGCCCATTTCGCCACATGGCCCCAGCCATTTCTCTCCATGCGATTACCAGATTCTTGAAAGCTAGTGTACTCGTAAAAGTACAGGTTGATTCGCCGATAAGTTCTTGGATCGTAAATGAACGCCAGCAACCTGCTTTCTGGCAGAAAGCAATAATTGCTAGCATGATAGTGGTTATGTTTGATAAAGAGTCTGGGCTTAGCGGTAAATTGCTTATCGCATAATCGATTGGCAGGCCTGGTGCATACTTCCTAATAAATGTAATCAAAACCTCTCTGTCGAGTTCTTGGATAGCAAAGTCTTCAGGTTGAAGCTCAAGGAAGTGCATTATCTACCTTTACCGATGATAATGTCAGCAAAAAGGTTGAGGGCTTCTTGAGTGAATTCGTATGTTTCGGCATCCGGATCGAACTCTAGGATATCAAACAAGCCTAGATTCATCAGGCCATTCCGCCAGGCAGGATAGGCTTCATTGTAGCAATCTCGTATTGCAATAAACCTTATGTCGGCTAGTTTGAATGGTAGCCAAACGCCTCGATGGATAGCTAGTTTTAGGGCTAGCATGAGTACGAGACGTACGTCTTCGTAGTTCTTTCTGGACTTGGCTGTGTTGAAATTCCTGTGAAGATGGATGCGGTCATGCTCGTCGGCTAAATGCCGCATGGCTTCGTTTAGGATATCTACAAAGGCGAGACCTAGTGGCCTTTTGGCCATAACGCCCAGTAAGTCGGTATCGTTTATGTAGGCAGTGAGTCTCATGGCTAACACTCTCTTGTGAGAGTATACCACAAAGATCACGCATGAGCAATAGCTTTCTGTAAAAAGAGTTCGCTTATCTTTAATTGTCGGTTGGGGGTAAAAATTAAGATGCCTGCTGAGCGTAATCGAGTGCAGGCATATCGACAACAGGCAATCATAGAACCTTTCATATAGGGAAGTTCGCCGGGGTAGCTTTCCTTAGCGAACTCAAATAAGTCCTGGTATCTAAATTCTATCCAGCAACCTGAGCGTAGGCAATGTTTCAAGATGACAGATAGAACTGCTGAATTGCTAATAGAAATTTTTGTTCGAACCCCTCCTCCCGGCTTAACTCCATAGAATTTCTTTTTGAGCATTACTGGTCTTGTGAAATTCTGGAAGTTGTCGAAATTTTGGCGTAGAAACGATTCGAGCCGGATGCTGAACTCGTCATCGCCGATAAGAAACTCTAGGTCTTCTGGATGTATATCCTTAAGTAGCCCCATTTAAGCATCCGCATCTGCTAACAGCAACTGGAGAGACAAATCGGTGAAACGATAGCCGGGCAGGAGTAGAAGCTGGTGGGGCTCCGGACCATCCATAAGCGGCAGTTCGATTTCATCGAACATGCCTATTCGGTGGAACTGTTCGAAGCCTCGGGAGGCCCACTCTACTCCATAACCTAATTTCCCCTTGCTGATGGTGCGAATGTAGTGGACGAGTTCGACACAGGTACACGTGATCCAATGTCCCAGGAACAGGCAATACTTGAAGTACCAAACGGTCACGGTCCCTGTAGGGACATCGCTGCCGTAGCCTAGCTTGACAGGTATTCTCATGCAGGCATTGAAATAGTCTGTCTTAGGTGAGTGCTTAAGAACATGCTCTGCATCGGCAGGTTGTATTTCAGCGAGAAGACCCATTGTGAATGTTTACCAGTATCTGACTGAATTCATAAGGCCCACAGTTTGTTTGGTAGGAAGATATTCTTCATTGATTCTGACTAAAAATCCAGCAACAACTAAATCACGCAAGCATCGTTTCATTGCTGCATTGCGAGAGTTGAGCTTATAGCTCTTGGAGTCCTTGTACGATCCCAGAAAATCACATAGGTCCGTTATTGTGAAAGGAATCCATACTCCGATTGATTGACAATAGCGAATAATTTGCCAGAGAACTTTGCTTACGCCCATTTCGCTTGTGTAGACTTTCCTCCTCCTCAGTCCCCTGTTAGTTATGTCAGTTTCTTCTCTAGGACAGCTTCTCTTCCGGATAACGGTGTGGGTCCGGCAGGCTAGGCCGCTGTCTATTTCTGGATTTTCCGTGATATGTTCTTGGACTGCCTCCCATCTGGGCTCGGGCCAATCATTTGGAGATATGCCTGTAAGCAGTAGTCCCATTTACTCCTTCTCCAATATAGCTTCTGTTAGGATTTCTAGTGCTAGTGGTCGCAACCCGTACTTGTTATCGTCTGTCATAAATACTAGTCGATTGTCACCGACGATGTCTTGCCAAACCTCTCTGGTACTCTGGAATTTCTGAATCGCAGATTGCGATTCTAGAAGGACGATTTTATCGTCTATTTCGGCGGCATCGAAGGGGAGCCAGCAACCGTATTGTTGTCCGAGCAAGACCCAAGCCTGGCATATTCCTACTATGCAATCGCCTGGGGTTATCTCCATTATCTGAGAACGCCAGGGGCTAACTTTCATATCACCGCTTGGCCTACATAAGCGTAAACTTGGAGAGCGGGTTTCCCCTGTAATGTATCGATGAATTTCCCATAGGATGAAATTATACTTGTTGAGAGTTGCTATTATAGACTTTTCAAACAATTGATACCATTTTATGAAATCAGGCTTACCATCTGAGAAAGGCATGGGAAAATCGTCAGGTTGTACTTCTGTTATGAGAGACATGTTGCATTATCCAGGAGGATCTTTTTCAGTCTGGGCGTGATCCAGAGACGGGCTGTGGGTGAGCCACCTAGTAGCCCGTC
>Ga0180437_10003488_pt1 | contig 23381 bp, 27 predicted proteins | sample SS_ome_4_FD_132410 | JGI IMG/M metagenome (GOLD analysis project Ga0180437, IMG submission 132410) | Hypersaline lake sediment archaeal communities from the Salton Sea, California, USA - SS_3_D_1 metaG | ecosystem: Environmental > Aquatic > Non-marine Saline and Alkaline > Hypersaline >...
ACGCTCATAAGGCAGCCGTTGTTGGAGATACAGCCGGTGACCCTATGAAAGATACTGCTGGACCATCCTTGAATATAATGCTCAAGCTGATGTCGGTTATCTCACTGATGCTGGCGCCAGTGCTAATGCATTTTGGTGGTCTGTTTTAATCGCGACGATTTATCTTTGTGAGCGAGGCTAATAGTCCTTCACCTAAGCTCTCCCCTTCAAGGGAGAGCTTAGGTGAGAATGTCAAGCTAATTTTCCTTTGGGAAACACCGATGCTACAATAGAGCACCATGCCAGATGCCATATTTGTCAAGGGTGCCAGAGAACACAACCTTAAGGATATAGATGTTGTTATCCCCAGGAACAAACTGGTGGTAATCACTGGTGTTTCTGGCTCAGGCAAAAGCTCGCTGGCTTTCGATACCATATATGCTGAGGGGCAGCGACGTTATGTAGAGTCTCTTTCTGCCTATGCCCGCCAATTCTTGGGGCAGATGGAGAAACCAGACGTCGATTACATTGAGGGGCTTAGCCCTGCCATATCAATTGACCAGAAAGGGCCGCCTCATAACCCACGTTCTATTGTGGGCACTGTGACTGAAATCTATGACTACTTGCGCCTTCTTTTTGCTCGCATTGGGCGTCCCCATTGTCCTGAATGTGGAAGGGAGATCTCGCGTCAGACAGTACAGCAAATTGTGGATGCCGTTCAGGCAATACCCCAAGGTAGCCGCATTATGATTTTGGCACCGCTGGTTAGGGACCGCAAAGGCGAGCATCAAACGATATTCAAGGATTTGCAAAAGGCAGGATTTGTTAGAGTTCGAGTTGATGGGCAAATTTATGACCTCTCCGAGGAATTTCAGTTAGACAAGAATAAGAAGCATACCGTAGAGGCAGTAGTTGATCGACTTGAGATAGAGAAAAACGAAAATGCCACCCGGCTTGCTGACTCCATCGAGACAGCATTAAAACTGGGGTCGGGCGTGGTGCTTGTCAAAATTCTGGACGGGGAGGAATCGCTTTTCTCAGAGCATTTTGCCTGTGTCTATTGTGGTATAAGTTTGGGAGAAATTGCTCCCAGGACATTTAGCTTTAACAGTCCCTACGGAGCTTGCCCTGCTTGCACAGGACTTGGTTGTAAATTAGAAATCGACCCTAATCTGGTGATCCCTGACAAGGGACTGAGCTTGGCCGAAGGGGCTATCCAACCTTGGTCAAGAAATGGGCAGCTCAGCACCTGGTACAGTAGCATACTACAGTCTCTAAGTCGCCGCTATGGTTTTTCCCTGTCCACGCCAGTCAAAGATCTGAGTGAGGAATCACTGCGTTTGCTTCTTTATGGTGATGGAGGTGAACTAGTTCCAGCCACATATGAGGACCGCTATGGCAGAATGCGTCAGTACTACACAAATTTCGAAGGAGTCATACCATACCTCGAGCGCCGCCATCGAGAGACGGATTCTGATGGTGTCAGGGCGGATATCGAGCGATATATGGCATCCAACCCCTGCCCAGCCTGTCGCGGGAAGAGGCTGAAGCCGGAGTCTTTAGCTGTCACCATTCTGGGCGAAAATATTATGGACATTACCGCCCTGCCTGTTACGGAGGCCTTAAATTGGGTGGCGCAGTTAGGCGGCAAAATCAGCCCTCGGGAACTTGTGATAGCCAGGCAGATTATCAAGGAGATTCATGCTCGGTTGGGCTTTCTCAGGGATATAGGTCTAAGCTACTTGACTCTGGATCGTGCTTCAGCGACATTGAGCGGTGGGGAAGCCCAGAGAATTCGTTTGGCTACTCAAATCGGCAGTGGGCTTACCGGCGTCCTGTATATATGTGATGAGCCCACAGTGGGTCTGCACCCTGCCGATGGCTCCAGGCTTATAGGCACGCTGAGGCGCCTCAGGGACCTGGATAATACTATAATAATCGTGGAGCATGATGAAGCTGTGATGAGAGCTGCTGACCACATTATTGATATGGGGCCTGGGGCTGGCAAAGACGGGGGAGAAATTATTGCCGCGGGGACGCTGCAGGATATAATGGATTGCGCTCAGTCGATAACGGGGCAGTACCTCAGTAGGGCGAAGCAAATCCCCCTGCCAGCTGAACGTCGCTCTGGCTCGGGACAAGAGCTGGTTATCAAAGGTGCCAGGGAGAACAATCTGAAGGATATCGATGTCTATATCCCTCTGAACAAGTTTGTTTGCGTCACTGGCGTTTCCGGGAGTGGTAAAAGCTCTCTCATTAATGAAGTCCTGTATAAAAAGCTGGCGCGGCTCTTCTACCGGGCTAAAGAGAGACCGGGCGAATGTGATGGCATCTTTGGCACCGAGTATATTGATAAAGTGGTTAACATTGACCAATCACCGATTGGCCGTACACCGCGGAGCAATCCTGCTACTTATACCGGGACATTCACCCCTGTTCGAGAACTTTTCGCCACTGTTCCTGAAGCCAGGATGCGGGGCTACCTTCAAGGGCGTTTTTCCTTCAATGTAAGGGGGGGGAGGTGCGAAGCCTGTCAGGGGGCAGGCTATGTTCAGATTGAGATGCAATTTCTGCCCAATGTCACCGTCCCATGCGAGGTGTGCAAGGGAAAGAGGTACAATCGTGAGGCACTCGAGATCCACTTCAGAGGGAAAAATATCGCCGAAATTCTTGATATGACGGTAGAAGAAGCTTTGCTCTTCTTTGACCACTTTCCCAGAGTCAAAAGCAAGCTGGAAACCCTCAGGGATGTAGGTTTGGGGTATATTTGCTTGGGGCAGCCAGCCCCGACCCTTTCTGGAGGTGAGGCCCAGCGAGTCAAATTGGCTACCGAGCTATCTCGCCGCTCCACAGGCAAAACTCTTTATATACTAGACGAGCCAACTACGGGACTTTCCTTCTCAGATATTGCTTGCCTCTTAGAGGTGCTACAGCGCTTGGTGGGTTACGGAAATACGGTAATTGTTATTGAGCACCAGATGGATGTGATAAAAAATGCTGATTGGGTTATTGACCTTGGCCCGGGGGCTGGTGACGAGGGCGGCTACCTTGTAGCTGCTGGTATGCCTGAAGAATTGGCTCAAAACGATGCCTCTTCCACTGGGCAGTATCTACGTGGTATATTATTAACGCAGCGGGAAAAGGTATTGACATGAAATCAAGGCTTGACAGAGAGGAAATTCTTGATTCCATCCATGCCAATGTCCAGGATAAGAATATGATCAAGCACATGTTGGCCACCGAGGCCATTATGCGTGCTTTGGCTAGAAGGTTAGGTGGGAATGAAGAGGAGTGGGGGATTACTGGGCTCATTCACGATATAGATGTGGAACTGGTTGAAGGTGATATGAGTAGCCATAGCAGATTGGGGGCTGATATAGCACAAGAGCTTGGAGCCAGCGAGGCTATGACCTATGCTATTTTGTGCCATAACGAAGCTCATGGCGTTCCTCCGGAAACGAAATTAGATAAGGCCCTTTTTTGCGCTGACCCCCTAAGCGGGCTCATCACTGCTGCTGCCTTAGTTCATCCTGATAAACTAGGTGGACTGACCACTAAATCGGTGATGAAACGTTTTCGGGAAAAAGGCTTTGCTGCCGGAGTGAATCGAGAGCAGGTGGCTCAGTGCCAGGAAATCGGACTGGAATTGGAAGAGTTTATTGGCTTGGGAATCAGGGCCATGAGGGAAATTACCTCAGAGCTAGAATTGTGACGCCTTTGACTTTTACTACAATAGATGTAAAATCCAGGCTTCGACTGGCCTTTATGTTCCTTTCTATATTCATGGCTTCACACAGTGAATTTGGAAGAACATAGTCCATATCGCTACTGGCATAAACGTTTAACCCGGGACTAAGCTCCTATTGTCTTCAGGACTAAATTACTATTGTATCCATAAAGTAACCAATGTAACCTTAATGGTGACCAGTAGTAATCAGTGGTAGGGAAGGAGTAGGCAACGAGTAATGATGGATACAGGGAGTCGGGAAAACAGAATGCCGCAGAAGATGCTCACTGTGAAGGAAGTTGCCTCTATCCTCAACATCCATTCTAATACAGTAAGGAGATGGGAGAGGGAGGGCTTACTGAAATCATATAGTATTGGGCCTCGCCGTTTCCTGAGGTTCAGACAGGAGGACATTCTTGATTTCCTAGGTAAGTCCAGGAATGAGGTGCGTAGGTGTGTGGCTGAGTAGGGCCCAAATTTTTTCCTAGCTACGATGGAGAAAATCTAGACATGGTAGTCAAAACAAGAAAGCCTCTCAACGAAGGGATGGGCTCGCTGCGCAGGGAAGTAGGAGCGCTGCGTGGAAGTAAAAAGAGATATAAAACGGTCGTTGAGGCCTCTCAAGATGCCATAGTGGAGGTGGATGAGAAGGGGAAAATAATATTGTGGAATAATGGTGCGGAACGAATTTTTGGCTATTTAGCAAAGGAGATATTAGACCAGCCAGTAACTAAGTTAGTGGCGGAGGAGGATAGAGAACGTCACAGAAAAGGATTTGAGAGTTTCTTGAACGGGAATAGGAGGGTAATAAGGCTCGTCGAAGGTGAGGGATTGAGGAAAGATGGCTCCAGATTCCCTATGGAGTGGTCTTTATCTAGCTGGCGGGAAAATGGTAGAACTATATGCGCTGCTATTGGGAAGGATATAAGTGAGCGCAAGAGGGCTGATAGCAGACGAAAGCAAGCTGAAGATCTGTATACTGACTTTGCCAATAGCTCACAAATTGGCGTTTATATTGTCCAGGATAAGAGGTTCCAGTTTGCCAATCCCCAGTTCCAGAGTCAAACGGGCTTCAGCCATGATGAATTGCTGGGTATTGATCCCTTGACGATTGTCCATCCTGATGATAGGGAGATAGTGAGGGGAAATGCTGTGAAGATGCTTAAGAGAGAGAGCTCTTCTCCCTACGAGTTCAGGGTTGTTACTAAGGGTGGGGAAACAAAGTGGGTTATGGAGACGGTTATTTCCATTCAATACCAGGGAAAACGGGCAACCCTGGGAAACTACATGGACGTCACGGAGCGCAAGAGGGCGCAGGAGGCGCTGCAAGCATCGGAAGAAAAGTGGCGTTCGCTGGCACAGAATGCCCCCAATATCATTATGATTGTGAATCGTGATGGCAAGATTGAGTTTACCAATCGCACTATATCAAATTTTACCGTAGAAGAAGTGATTGGGACGAGCATTTACGACTATGCAGGGCTCCAGCATCACAACGTGATGAGGAAAATCATCGAGCATGTCTTTCAGGCTGGCGAGGGTGGGGGCTACGAGGTCGAAGGGGTTAGCTCCGACGGAGGCATTGCATGGTATGAGACCCAAGTTGGGCCTATCGAGCACGATGGGTGGGTCGTTGCGGTTACGTTAATTAGTACGGACATCACCGAGCGCAAGAATGCGGAAAAAAGACTCAAGATTTCCTTTATCAATCTGGCAGAAACAATTTCTCGTGCGGTTGAATCTCGTGACCCCTATACGGCGGGGCACCAGCGCGGAGTAGCTGAGCTGGCTCAGCTTGTAGGTGAGAGGATGGGATTGGATGAGGATAGGCTTCAGGGGCTCTATATCGGTGGATTGCTCCATGACATTGGCAAGGTTTCCATTCCGGCGAGTATTCTTACCAAGCTGGGTGAACTAACTGAGGAAGAATGGGCTCTTATCTGTACCCATCCGAAACAAGGTTATAACATATTGAAAGATACCAACCTCCCCTGGCCAGTAGCCGACATGGCGCTGCACCACCATGAACGGCTAGATGGCTCTGGTTATCCTCACGGTATCGGCGATGATGCTCTGAGTTTGGAAGTCCGAATTCTCGCTGTCTGCGACGTGGTGGAAGCTATGGGTTCCCACCGTCCTTATCGGCCAGCGAAGACGAAGAAGGAAATCTTGGGAGAGATTAAAAGTGGTAGGGGAACAAAATATGATGCCAGTATAGTAGATGTGGTGGTGCAGATACTTGAAAACGGTGAATTTAACTTTGCCTGGAATGGTAGAAATTCAAATAGTGCAGCTACAAAAGTTCCAGTTCCCTAACGGCGTCAACAAAGTTTTCGAAGGGCTTACATTTAAGGTTGTTCTCTCTACAGTATGCCAGCAGCTCGCCTGTGGCAAAAACATGGTGAGCGTATTTTGCCGGAGCAATATCGGAGTCGCCATTCCCCATATATATAACCTTATACCTCAGGTTTAGAAACGATTCGATATACGCTTCTTTAAAGCCGACCTCTAGCCGCTTGCCATCCGGCCCCAGATATTGGACTTCCATTCCTTTGGGGTGGAAGCAAGCTTGTGCTGCATGCACCTCGATGTTCTCCAAGCCAAGGTCTTTCAGCGTAGCCTCTATATAAAAATCCAGACCGTTGCTCACAATGACCAATCTGAAGCCTCTTCGCAGGCAGTACTGCACCAGTTCGTGAAGCCCAGCTCGCACTTTGACCTTGCCTTTCAGGTTCTTAAGAAGCGTGGCTTTATCGGCTTTGACCATGGCAAAAGCCTTAGTATTGAACTCTCCTACAGATATCTTGTGCTCCTTATACTCTTGCAGCAAGTATCGCCAGTCTCCCTGAGCAAAGGCGTCTAAAAGGAAGAAGCTAGTGTCTTCTTCGGTAATTGTACCGTCGAAATCACATTGAACTAAGGTTTTCACACTCTCAGCCTAATTCCCACGGGGCAATGGTCAGAGCCCATCACATCAGACAAAATGCTTGCCTCTGTAGCCGAACTCAGTAAATTCTCAGTCACAAAAAAGTAGTCGAGTCTCCAGCCTATATTCCGCTCTCTAGCTCTTGTTCTCAAACTCCACCAAGTATAGTGTTTTGGTTCTTTGTTGAATTGGCGAAATGTATCTATAAAGCCATGGGCCACAAACTTGTCCATCCACGCCCTTTCCACGGGCAAGAACCCTGAGACATTTTCATTTTCCTTAGGTCGAGCCAAGTCTATTTCCTTGTGGGCGGTGTTGAAATCACCACAAATGATGAGCTTTTCCCCTCTGGCCTTAATGGGCTCCACAAAATCAAGGAATGCATCGTAAAAATCCATCTTGTACTTTAACCGCTCTTCGCTCATCTTGCCGTTGGGAAAATAAACGTTAAAAAGAGTAAACTCCGGGTATTGGGTGATTGCAACCCTTCCTTCTATGTCAAACTTCTTAATGCCAAGTCCATTCTCAACTTTGATTGGTTTTTCTTTGGTAAAGGTAACTACTCCGCTGTACCCCTTCCTTTCCGGGAAGGTCCAGTAAGCATAATAGTCAGGTGGTTGTTGAAGCTCCTGGCTGATTTCGGCAAGCTGAGCTTTTGTCTCCTGGAGGCATAGAATTTCAGGAGACTTTTGCTTTAGCCAATCTAAAAAGCCTTTTCTCTCCGCCGCCCTGATTCCGTTGATATTCCAGCACAATATCTCGATTTCCTTCATGGCAGCACCTCCCGCTCCCAAGCGGATGTGATTTAGGTTAGCATATAATGCTGGAGAGATAAAGGTGAAACTTCATATTTCAAAGTCTTGCAAATATGATTGATTTGAGGTAGGCTTAAAATACTGACTGGCAACATATCCTGGCAGGAAAGGTGAGCTTATGAATGAGATAGGCCCCAGTGTCCCTTTTTATGTGATTGTACTAGTCTGGGTAGCGAGGGTCATAATCTGGACATTCATTTGCGCCTTGCTGGCATGGCTTGGCATCAGGGTGTTGGACGCACTTACTCCGCGCATTAATGAACGGGATAGGATAGGGGAAAACCCGATTTCGGTAGGCTTATTCATGGCTGGCTTCTTCATCCTAATCGGCTTGGTTATCCATGGTGTGTTAACAGGCCCTGTTGTAGTTGGCGGGGGCCTATTGGCAAGTCTGATTGATCCCAGGAGGCTGGGCTTGGTGGCCATTAGCTTCGTGGTGGCCCTCCTTTTGGGAGTGGCTCTGATGCGCATTGTGGACAGGTTGACACCAAAAATCCCCTTTCTCAGCGTTGAGCAGAACCCAGTTGGAGTGGGGATATATGTTTTCGGCTATCTGGTTTTCTTCGGTTTGATAATCCATGGTGCTCTGGTAATGCCTTTGTGAGCTGCCATGTCCAAATGTGTGAAAATCATTGTGCTCTCCCTGGCAATTCTGTTGCTGGTAGTGCCTGCTTCTGTCTTGGCTGTGTCTTCAGTAAAATTCTATGAAGAGGGCGGACATGTTTTTGACGATTGGGATGTATGCCGTACTAATGCTGTCGGAGAAGATGGCTTCTTCCAGATTTCTAGCACGGGTTTCTATCCCATTATCGTGGGCGAGAGTCTAGGGGAAAATGCAGACAAGGCCTATCGGCTTGGTCAGCAATTTGCCGAAGATTATCCGGATATACACCAGAGGGCGGAGAAGATTTTTGTTTTTGCCCGTGATAGGGTTAGGTATACCTCTGATGAAAGTCAGTTCAACTTCGGAGAATTTGCTCTGAATGCCGATGAGTTGGCGGTTACTATCGGGGACAAGGGCGTCGCTTACGGTGATTGTGAGGACTATGCCGTGTTGCTTGCTGTTATGTATAGAGGGGCAGGCTTCCGTTCCGCTATAGTGCTGGCGCCTGACCATGCTGCGGCCCTGGTATATTTGCCGGACTATGGAAAGGCTAATCGAAGCCTGACGGTGGGTGATGAGCCTGGATGGGTCTGGGCTGAGGCTACTGGTGGGAATAACGATCTGGGTTGGATGCCGGAGAGGTTCATGGGAGCTCAGCTGGGAGTATATGAAGTTGAGGATAAAGCTATAACCAAGATAGAGCCGCCTGATAAAGCTTCTATCGTCGTTAACCCGGAGGGCGGCAGCAGAGGAATTCATATATCCCCGTTCTTCATCGTTATTGTCCTTATGTGGCTTCTTCCCCTGTTTCGCAGGCGGCGGCGCTGAGTTTACATGGTTCTTGGCTCTCGTCACACCTTCAGCTCTCTCCTAGGCTTGCTGGTCTCCCAGATTCGGTCAATCCAGAAATAGGTAGGCTAAGAGGGTTTGCCCCTCATCGTTTTAAAGATGCCTAGGACACGCGTAACGAAGCTGCTTAATGCTGGCAACGAACCAAGCTGCTTCAGCGGCATCTCGGCAGGCCAGTTACAGTATCATAGCCAAGCACCGGAAGGTTACTGGCGAATGGTATTGCGAATGGTTTGAAGCCTGTGCAGCGAGATGGCAGAGTAAGAGGGTTGACTATTGGCAGGGCGGCAAGTCAAGCATTTGTTGGGTAGGTTGCATATCCCAGCCACTAGGGCAATGGAAATAGAGCCTATGCCCAGATTGGGAAACATAGACAACTCTAATCTAGGACTTCCTTCACAACGCATGGCTTCAATTCTAAGCTTTCCCTGCCAGATTATTCTTCGAGCTTAAATTCCCACTGGCAGGCAATGTCCTTTGGACTTTTCCGGGGGGGCAGCTTCAGAGCTGTTACCTTTATCTTGGGGTTAATGAGGTACTTTTCCATTGTGGGTCCCTCTACTTGATGGCACACCGGAAATATTCTTTCCGGCGCCTTCTTCTCAAAGAATTGCAGAGATAAGCAGTCCGTTATAGTCACTATCACATCATTGGGGTTCTTGATCTCAAACTCAACCGGGAATAATCGGCTTACAGTATTGTCGAGAGGCAGTTGGCAGGCTTTCAGCGAATCAAGGACCGTGTTAAGCTGAATATTCCCTATCTTGGCATACCTGGGATTTACCCGCTCGCCCACCGTTGTCCAGGCTTCCAGCTCGCAATCATTGGCTACATCAGAGCCACATCGCTTCTTGATCGCATCATACCAGGATCCAGCCATAATAAGCCATGCCCACTGCCATTCTGTCATCAGCTTGAGGAGAAAATCTTTGGAGAAATCCTCGAATTTTAGATTGGGATTAAACGGACCGCTAAGGTCTTGTAACTCTGGCATTTTTACCTCCTTCTCTATTCTATTCGAGTTCAAAGTGTATCTTGGGCACTATCCCTTGTCAATAAAACGATTTAGGTCGGACTGCAGGTGGCTGGAGCCTTGATGCAGAAGCCTTCTCAGGACTCTCACATGCAATCATGAATGGTAAGCCTTATTCGGAGTTCAATTGCTTTCCTTGTGATTTAATTTGCGTGGCGTTATAATGGAAATTGATGGAAAAGGGTACCTGGAAAGTTAAAACAGGGCTTGCCCAGATGCTGAAGGGTGGGGTGATTATGGACGTGGTCACCCCAGAGCAAGCCAAAATAGCCGAGGAAGCTGGTGCCTGCGCTGTCATGGCATTGGAACGAGTGCCGGCGGATATTCGCGCCGCTGGCGGAGTGGCTCGCATGGCTGACCCGACCATAATTGTGGCCATAATGGAAGCGGTGAGCATCCCCGTGATGGCCAAATGTCGCATCGGTCACTTTGCTGAGGCTCAGGTGCTGGAAGCATTGGGCGTTGATTTTGTTGACGAGTCGGAAGTGCTTACTCCTGCCGACGAAAGCCATCATGTTTGGAAACATGATTTTAAGGTTCCCTTTGTCTGCGGCTGCCGGGACTTAGGGGAAGCATTACGTCGTATTGCCGAAGGGGCAGCGATGATTCGCACCAAGGGTGAGGCCGGGACAGGTAACATCGTTGAAGCTGTAAGGCACATGCGGGCGGTCCAGGGTGGTATTCGCAGGCTCCATGCGTTACCCAAAGACGAACTGGTGGCCGAGGCGAAAGCTCTGGGTGGTCCTCTGGAGCTGGTAATGGAGATACATAAAACAGGGAAGTTACCTGTAGTGAACTTTGCCGCCGGCGGCATAGCTACACCGGCCGATGCCTCTTTGATGATGCAACTGGGGGCTGAGGGGGTGTTTGTTGGCTCGGGGATTTTTAAGTCCAGCGACCCCGCGGTCAGAGCACAGGCCATTGTTAAGGCTACCACCCACTACCAGGACCCCGCTATTGTCGCTGAGGTATCCAAAGGGCTTGGAACGGCCATGTCGGGTCTGGACATAAAAGCTATACCGCAACAGGAATTGTTGGCCCCCAGGGGTTGGTAAGGTGAAAATAGGTATTTCACAGGATGCGAAAGGTAGTTACTGACGATCTAGATGCGCTGCTAGATATCTTGCCACTCCATATCCGTGAGCCACTCTACCAGCAACCTGATTATAGCGAGCTACTGGAGGTAGTTTTAGACTTAGGGCGTCTCCCCGAAGCTCGCTTCCCCCACAGGGAGTTAGTCCTCAATTCCAAGGAGGTAGACCAGTCTGATATTGATTATGCGGTGTCACGCATTGGCGAATTCACCGAGGATAATCGCGCCGGAATCAACCACACCCTTCACCGCATCTCAGCCATACGCAATAGACACGGACAAATAATCGGCTTGACCTGCCGTGTGGGCAGAGCTGTTTTCGGCACCGTGAGGATGATTCAGGACCTTATTGAATCAGGCAAAAGCGTCCTGCTCCTGGGGCGGCCTGGCATAGGCAAGACGACTATGCTGCGTGAGGTGGCTCGAGTGCTGGCCGATGATTTCAAAAAACGCGTTATCGTGATTGACACCTCCAATGAAATTGCCGGGGACGGTGACATTCCTCATCCCGCCATCGGGCATGCCCGCCGAATGCAGGTAGCTGCTCCCGCTGAACAACATGCAGTTATGATTGAAGCAGTTGAAAATCACATGCCGGAGGTCATAATCATCGATGAAATAGGCACCGAGCTGGAAGCTCAGGCGGCTCGAACTATAGCTGAGCGCGGAGTGCAACTGGTAGGCACAGCGCATGGAAACACTCTGGAGAACTTGATAATGAATCCTACTCTGTCCGACCTTATCGGGGGTATCCAGACGGTTACTTTAGGGGATGAGGAGGCCAGGCGACGGCGCACACAAAAGTCTATCCTGGAACGTAAGGCTCCGCCCACCTTTGATATAGAGGTGGAAATCGTGGACTATTACAAGGTAACCGTGCATCCCGATGTGAGCGAGGCGGTTGATGCTCTCTTGCACCAGCGACCGACCAAGGCGGAAGTCCGCTGGATGGATGAAGATGGAGAGGTAAAAAGGGAGGCCACAACATCCTCTCTTATGTGGGAGAGCAAAGAGGAGAAGCAGCAGGAAGAATCACTGCGATTCTATCTCTTCGGCACTAACAGGTCTCGACTGGAACAAGTTGCCAAGGAAGGGCGCAAAGACCTGAAAATCACCGCTGATTTTAGGCAAGCTGACATTTTCCTTACCACCCGGAGTTATTACCGTCGCAAGCCGCAGAAGATAAGGGATGCCGAAGCACTGGGCATACCGATTTATGTCCTTAAAAGCAATAATGCCGCTCAAATAAGGCAATGCCTGGACGCCCTCTATCCGCGCGACACTCAATCTAGCTATGTTCATCATCTACAACGTCTCTTAGCCGGACGCCATGATTTCAACTCCAGTAAACCGGAGCTGGAAGCTAGCGGCAAAGGGAAATCGAGGTAATCCTTGAGCCTGTTCATCACTTTTGAGGGAGGCGAAGGCTGCGGCAAAAGCACCCAATCCCGGCTCCTGCTGGAGAAGCTTCATCAACAAAATATCCCAGTGGTATTGACCCATGAGCCTGGAGGCACGGCTCTGGGCAACGAGATAAGAAGAGTACTTAAGAGGGAACAGGGGATACCTATTTCGCCCCAAGCTGAGTTGTTCCTCTTTGTTGCTTCCCGTGCCCAGTTGGTAACTGAGCTGATTCGACCTGCTTTAAAGGAAGATAAAGTAGTTATCTGCGACCGCTTTGCTCATTCTACGCTTGTCTATCAGGGCTATGGGCGGGGGCTCGATTTGACCACCTTGGAGAAGGTTAACAATATGGCAACAGAAAACCTCCAGCCGGACCTCGCCATCCTTCTGAATATCTCGCCTGAGCAGGGATTAACGCGCAAGCGAAGTCTGAGAGACCGTTTTGAGCTGGAGGATTTATCTTTCCACCGGCGAGTGAGGGAGGGATACCTCAAGATGGCCGCAGCCGAGCCGGACCGCTGGCTGGTGATAGACGCCTCTCTTCCCAAAGGGGAGATAGCTGAGATTATCTGGGATAAGGTGAGCAAGTTACTGCCCTCACGTTTGTGACTCTTTTTCTTTTGTCATTCTGACCCTGAATGAAATGAAGGGGAAGAATCTAAGGTTATGACTAAAAGAAAGGTAGCTGTGGCGCTGAGTGGAGGGGTAGATTCTTCCGCCGCCGCTTTGTTGCTCAAGGAAGCCGCCTATGAAGTAATAGGCATGCATATGCTTCTCTGGGATTCTCCGCGCTCCGACCATCAGGCACAGCGGGCGGAAGATATCTGCCGCATTTTAGACATTCCCTACCATCAGGTTGACCTGCAAAAGGAATTCGAGCTTCGTGTGGTTGATTATTTCTGCCGGGAATACCGGCAGGGGCGGACTCCCAATCCCTGCGTTGCCTGCAACCAGCACGTAAAGTTTGGCTTTCTCCTCGATAAGGCACTTTCCCTGGGCGCTGATTACCTGGCCACAGGCCATTATGCCAGGATAGAGCATTCCCGGGATGGACACCGCTTGCTTAAGGCAACGGATATTGGCAAGGACCAGTCCTACTTTCTCTACACTCTGACGCAAGAAAAACTCGGGCGAATCCTTTTCCCCTTGGGCGACCGTACAAAAAACGAGGCTAAACGGGCGGCAAAGCAGGGAAGGTTGCCCACGGCAACCAGGCCCAGCCAGGATATCTGCTTTATCTCCCAGAAGAACTACGGCACTTTCCTCAGCCAGACTTTTCCCGGCACGCCCGGGGAGGTTGTAGATACCGAAGGAACGAGATTAGGCCAGCATCAGGGAATAGCCTTTTATACCATCGGGCAGAGGCACGGCCTGGGATTGGCCCTCGGCAAGCCGCTCTATATCCTGAAGATAGAGCCTGAGCGCAATAGAATTGTGCTTGGCCCTGAGAAAGAACTCTACAGCCGGAAGCTTTCCGCCCGAAAACTGAACTGGGTATCAGGGAAGGCACCGCGCGAGCCCATTACCATCACTGCCAGGGTACGCTATAAGTCAAAAGAGGCGGAAGCCATTCTTCGCCCCAATGACGACTCCGTGGATGTTTGCTTCTCCCAGCCCCAGAAGGCGATAACCCCGGGGCAGGCCGTCGTGTTCTATAATGCCGGTGAGGTACTGGGGGGCGGGACTATATATCAAACGGAAAAATAAGGATGTAAAATGTAAAAATGCAGAGCAAAAATAAAATTCCCCCCTTTTGATTTTGTGAGAGATATGTCACAGTCACCGAACTTTGACCACGAAAACGAGCTCAAATCGCAGGGCTATGAGCTTATCGCCGGCATCGATGAGGTGGGTCGGGGAGCCCTCGCCGGCCCGGTGGTCGCCGGCGCCGTTATTCTGCCTCACCCGGCGAATCTGCCCTGGCTTGAGCTGGTTCGGGACAGCAAGGAATTAAACTCCGGGAAACGTGAATCCCTCTTTGACTTAATCAGCAAGGAGGCTGTGGCTGTGGGCATTGGCATCGTCCCCTCCCAGGTGATTGACTCCGTGAATATCTTCAGGGCAACGAAAATGGCTATGATGCAGGCGGTGGAAAAGCTGTCCCAACAACCCGGTTTCATCCTCATCGACAGGGTGAGCTTGTCCCAGTGTCCCATCCCCCAAAGGGGGATAACCAGGGGTGATAAGTCCTGTCTCTCCATTGCCTGTGCCTCTATCGTGGCCAAGGTCACCAGAGACCGCATGATGGAAGAGCTGGACGGACGTTATCCCGGCTATGGATTTGCCCGGCACAAAGGCTATGGGACACGGGAACACATATCCTGTCTCCAGAATCTCGGACCTTCGCCGGTTCACCGGCTGTACTTTGCCCCTGTCAGGAATGTCATCGCAAGCCAAAATCCCCCTTCTTTGAAGAGAAGGGATGTTGTCCAAACTGAATTTCCTCAATTTCACCGCGGATGACGTTGTAATAGTGGTTATTTTACATTAATATTATAGTATTCATCGGCGGTTGTAAGAATCTAGAATGGCTCTGTAGGGATGAAATATGGCTATCGAGTCTCTAAAATACCAAACAGTCTATAAGGACAAGAAATTCGAAATCCGGGAATATGAGGAATATATACTAGCAGAGGTTGAAATTGATGGTGATTTCGGTTCTGCTTTGCAGAAAGGGTTTAGGGTACTGGCTGACTATATTTTTGGTGGAAATACTTCTAGATCTCGTATCGATATGACCGTGCCGGTCACGGAGCAGGTTGTGTCCAGTGAAAAAATTGACATGACAGCTCCGGTAACATCATCTCCCATCGAAGAAGGCAGTAAATACAGAATAGCCTTCACAATGCCATCGAAATATACTCTGGAGAACTTACCCGAGCCGGTAAATAAAATGATATCATTCCGTAAGGTAAGTAAGCATAAAGTTGCTGCGTTACGGTTTTCGGGTAGTCTCAATAGCAAATTGGCCACGCGCAAGGCTAGGGAACTAGAAACCTGGCTGAATGAAAACAAATACTCTAAAAAGAGCGGCTTTGTCTTTGCACAATACAATCCACCCTGGATACCTGGTATTTTCCGAAGGAACGAAGTATTGATCGAGGTTTGACAAGTCGCCGCCTGTACTTTGCCCCTGTCAGGAATGTCATCGCAAGCCAAAGCCCCGGACCCTTCGCCCCCTGTCATTCTGAGGAAGCGGAGCGACCGAACAATCTAATTCAGGGTAAACTCCCTGAAGGATGAAGGTGATGGACCGCCAGGAAGTCGGTAAGCTGGGAGAGAAGGTAGCCCGGAAATTCCTCAAAAAGCGGGGTTTCCGTATTCGCGAGACGGGCTTTCGTTGCCCTAATGGAGAGATTGACATAATTGCCCAGCAAAAGGACTGCCTTGTCTTCGTCGAGGTCCGCACCAAGAGCAGTCCGGACTTCGGCACTCCCGAGGAATCGATAACACAGGCCAAAAAGAAAAGGCTCATTGCCTCAGCCCTGACCTATACTAATACTCACCAGAAGCTCCCCTCCTTATGGCGCATAGACGTCATAGCCATAGAGTTCGATGACAAAGGCAAGACAAAGCGCATCGAGCTCATCGAAAACGCCATCGAGCAGGATCCCCGGTTTAATTGCTAGCTGTACTTAAATTTGTAACCGTGCCGTTATCACCGGCGGAATGGCTGTACTGAAATATACGAGGTCAGTGAAGTTTGAGGATAGGTTAAGAATTGGATGGCAAATAGAGGCAATAACGCAGCTTTGGATGACACTTGGAATCAATGACCGAACCGATAGTCAGGGCTTTCTCACCTTCCTATTACGTGAGTTTCTCCCTCCCCACTTAGGTTCTTCAGCTGGGAAATATCCTTATAACCATTCAGCCTCAACATGTCTTATCTAAGATAAGGCAAGGTGGTAAAATGTAGGTATGGCAGAACATCCTATTGACCAATCAATAAAGGGAAGGGCATGGGAGGATACTATAAAGTCCCGCCACAGCCCGTGGTGTTGGTTGGGGGAGGTAGCGGTAACGGGTGGCTTTATTTACCTAGGAACGGTCTTAGCCCCAGAAGGGGCGAGTAGGTTTGTATCAGCAGCTTATCAAGTAGGAGGCTTTATGTTAGGGGCACTAGTGGGGTTCGCTATCATCTATCTGGCAAAGCTAATTAAAGCACCGATTAAACAGCGAAATGAAGTTAGAAGCAGGTTATCTGCACTCGAAAAAGAGAAGGAACCTTGCATTGAAGTTCATCCTGTTCCTGGTAGGCGGCCAGATTATGAGCGTCACGATAAGACTGCCTGGGCAGCATTGCAGATAACTAATACTAGTACTGGCGTGAACTTAGAGAATGTCACTGTGCAAATAGCGGAATTGATGTACGTCTATGAGCGTCCAGATGAGCAAGGGAAAGGTACAGGGATATATAGTCTGCATGAACTTTATCCCAGATGGTCCCCTGCCAACGTCTACTGGTCTGAAAGAAATGCCCTACCCAATCAACTAAAGATGCCTATTCCACGAGGAGCTGCAGAAACCGCCATAATAGCATTTCATAGGGAAAAAGGGCCAGCCTTGGGTATTCTTAACACGCCACAATATCCGCATATGCAAGAATCCCGAATAGTAATAGCAATTTCGAGTCCTAGTATGAATACTTGGCGTGGGGTCTACTATATTGAATATGTCCCGCCACGACAAGACAAATTTGAGTTCATAGAATGGGACTTGTGGTGCAAGAGCCACAATGTTATTGAGCAGTCAGCTTCTCGTAATGGAGATTCTAAGCCTTGATTAGCTATTGAGCTATGGTTGCCCCAATAATAATACAGCGTGTCCGCTAGGGATTAGACCATCAACAAACCACTCTGGCATTAGACCACATCTCCTTGGCACATGAGTATGCCACGAATAGCAAATTTGTCAATATGGTCATGTGGTCAGTGAAGTTTGAGGATAGGTTGAGGCTTTGTCTAGACAGGAGCGAAAAGCTCTCAGGGCTATAATTCCTCTAGTAGCGCACATATTTTTGACTGAACCTCAGCAATTTTGAACTCACACCCTACTATAGTTTCTACAGCCTCCTTAGATTTCTTGTCTATATCTGCTTGAGTATCCCCATACCCCCTCGAAAAACGATAGCGGGCTAGTTCGTAGTCCTGCCTTATCGCGTCCACCTCGTCTACAAGCGAAATGTCGTACTGCCTGAACAAAATCTGCTGAAACTCACCACTCGACATATAGGTATTCCAATCATCCAAAGCTTGTTTGAATTTCTCAGTGCGGTCTTTACTTTCGTACACTGCCGGTGTTGCCAGGGAGGCAACTTCCACTGCCTTACTAGCCATGCGAGCTAGCTCATTACTTAGCTTCTTAAGCGGTTCATTTCTGACTTCCCACCGCCTTTCACGCTTGTCTGCATCTCTTTGAGCCTGCATTCGCTTATCAAGCTGGTTGTCAGAATGCTTTAGTTGCCTCTTCATCATTAACCAGTTCACTACGCCCATGATGGCATTTGAACCAAGTACAAGTGTTATGACCGCCCACGTTTCCATCTATCCGCTTTACCTCCTTCCGTCATAGTAGCCTTCGTCATAGCCGTCTGAGCGAGCTAAGAGGAAGGCTACTGCAAATTCAAGGGCTCAAGCAACTCTGGGTAATATTCTGAGGCATAGGCTGCCACCATTTGCAGCACCGCCTCTTCTCGGTCTTCAAGACTGTCTACCGTAGGACTTTCAGGAATACCCAAACCAGCTTCCCTTGCCTCAGACCAAATTTCACTATCAATGTGCTCGTAAACATTTTTATACATTCTTTCTGTTAATTCTGGGAAGAAACCGCCAAAGCCTATTCCCTGTAGACCGAACATCTTTATCATAGCCTCGGCACTTTCTAGGGAAATCTTCTTGTCGAATTCTTTCCTGATTTTTTTGTTTCCCGCAATATAAGCTTCAACAGAACCACTGAGACTTATCCCAGTAGCCTCCTGCAACTCCCTCTGTTGAACGAACTCAAAAAATGTGTCAGGTTCTTTCCCAACCTCCTGTCTGAACGCAGCAAGGCGTTCCTTTGCAAGCTTCTCCAACATTTTTATGGACTCACCCTCAACTGCTTCAGGACGTGTAATCATTTTTTCCAGTATAGCCAACTTGTTACGCCTAGCACGACCCAATATAGCTCCAGACTCGTACATAAACGACAGAATTGTGCAGAAGTCATACAAGCTCATGTAAGGCCCTCCGAAAACTCGTGTCTTAGCCACTCTGTCTACTGGTATGCGACCTAAGAATCCCATCAAAGTCGGCTGTCCTTCTCTGTGTGGCATTTGATACCTCCTCTCTCAATTCGCTGCCTGCCCATCAGCCACAGCATACATCCCAATCCTATTATACCACTAGGTCAGTGAAGCTTGATGATAGCTTGAGGATTTGTCAGAGGGTTCACAACTGCGACTATTGCTCTTCAATTACAGATTTGTTATTGTCCAATGCGGTGAACATGTCCTTCAACAATCCACGTCTCCCTCTGTCAAATACCAAAACTGCGTTATTCACTAATAGAGTTGCCACCAGATGCCGCCACGCCTTTGAGAGTCCCGCCCAAAGGTTATAAGTGGTTTTTCGTCTTGCTCCTCAACCATGAAAACCGCCCAGCCGTAGTGTGAGTCACCGGGATAGAGCTCAGCGTCAAGCGAGGGCTCAGTAGAATATAAAAAACAGGTTTCATAGTCTTCTCCCTCTGAAGAAACGACAGTGAAGTCAGAATCACTTATCCAATAAGATGTATCAGCGGTGGGCCCTTCGAGGTATTGGAACCATATTCTTACCACCATATATTCAAAGCCTGGAGGTGGAAGGTCATAAGACGAGTTGACCCCTTCAATACGAGTCCACGCTCTTTCACCACGCATCCTTTGCATAACCATGATATTGAACGCATAGGTATCTCCAAGCCACTCGTGTTCTATGGATAGTTTACGCCCCATAGGAGCAGGATTACTATGTGAATATCCTTTTGTGGGAGTGGGTGTAGGTGTGGGTGTAAGTGTGGATGTAGGTGTGGATGCAGGTGTTGGCGTTGGCGTAGGCGTTGGAGCTGGAGTGGGACTTGGTGTCGGTGTTGGAGATGGAACACAAGCGGTAACCAGAAGTAGAGCAGTCAATGCCAGTGCCAGCAAACAGCGATTGCAGTGCCGTATATTAATCTTCCACCCCAGTATCGCCACAATATTACTGAGCGACCCTTGCTATCTATTGTATCACAGCCGTAGCTTCAGTGAAGTTTGAGGACAGGTTGTGGCATGGCTGGCAAATAGGGGCAACATTAAAGCCTTGGATAATGCTTTGGTTCAGTGAAACTTCAATCGTCTAGCTGATTCCAATGGACGCCTCCAATAGCTAAGCCTAAGTCGGAATTGGGATTGCCACTTGCTTCTCTGCCATCCTTTGTTTTTAGGAAACAATAGTAATGGTCATGCTCAGCACTATATAGTATATCTACAGTAAGCTCCTGCTCTATTCCTTTATTGTTCTTCCTGTATCCCCAAAACGAGGTCTTGTCATAAATTTCAAAGAAGCCACGTTCCTTCAATAATCCCCTGACCTTTGCTTTATCTATCTCCATAACTCACCTCCCTATTCTAATTATACCACTCGGTCAGTGCAGTTTGAGGATAGGTTGATGGTTTATCTGCAACTGCTACCATTACTATCGCGATGACAACCTGAAAAATTTGACTTTGCTAACCATAATAATCACAATTATGTGCTTCAGACAGAACAAAGCAGGCTATTAGCAAGAAGGAGATAATATTGCGAAGAAACATTTCAAGTACCAAAGAGAAGTCCATGTTATTGATGGTTTTTGTTGTAGCAGTTTTGTTGGTTGGTGGCTGTGTCGTCGGAGAATCTACGCCACCTCCAGGGTGGAGCCCCGAAGCGACAGTTACAAAACTCACACCACAGGAGGCTTTTGGGCTGATACAGGAGAATAGTGATAATCCAGATTTTGTACTTATTGATGTGCGAACAGAAAGCGACTTCGCTGTTGGTCATATAGAGGGCGCTGTGAATATCCCGCGGGGCACCCTTCTACACACAATGAAAAGTTTGGATAAGGGCAAAACCTATCTGACGTATTGTCCAGATGGATGTGGAGCGGCCGCTCGCAGACTGCTAGGCGCCAATTTTCAAAAAATATATGACATAGAGGGTGGGTATAGTAGATGGGTGAGCGAAGGATTCCCCATAGTACAATAGGGCTTGAAAATTCTGGGCAAGACTCCGAATCTGTGGTCATAGTAATCGAGGTTTTTCTTTAACTCTCATCTCTCTTGTAAGGAGGAGTTGAGTGGAAACCGTAATAAGCGTGGTCTAGGAGTCAAGAAATGAGAAAGGCTGAATGGAATAGGAAACCCCTCTTGATAATTCTCCTGGGTGTCGGAATAGCGGTCATGTGTACAGGTTTAGTACTAGCGTTAGGTGGGTTTGAAATTGGAAGCGAGAGGGATACTTCGCAAGAGGATACTGTACAAGAAGATACTCCACGATATAGTGACAGCATGGTTATATATATGGCAGACAATTATTTGGAAAGTCGAGGAAGATACCCTCAATGCGACTATATGACAGGTAGCAGCTATGCTCTTCATAAAGACGTATATTATGGTGATGATGGGTTTTGGGAAGTGAGATATTATTGTCGGTCAGGTGAGCAAAAAGGAACCGGGAACTTGCAGGTAACCGTTTACATAAATGGAGCGGAACTGTTAGTTGAAGTTACACATTGACCTCTTTATATAGTAGCACTCACCCTGAATAGGACTAACCGTGGCAGTAGGACTGCAAGGGTGACTACAGTGACCAGCCTCTTTACTTCAACCACCCCTTGATTCAATTGTACCACAGGAGCGAAAGTGTAGCTATGGTATAATATTTTCGGAGGAAATAGGAATGGCATATAGTCCAGAAGTCAAAGCAAGCATTATACAAGTGGCTGGTGATATTACTATTGAATACTTTAGGCAATGGCCTTCGATGATTCAGGCCGGTGAAGGATTTCTAGACCAAGTGCTTGACTGCTTTGAACAAGCATATAAAGGTCTAGAAGACATTGTGCCCCAAGATAACTAGGGATTATTTCTTTTGTAGCCTGCTTGGGGAACAGGTGCAGCTATTCTTCTTCGGGTTGTTAGCCTCTTCACTTCCACCTCATCTGAATCGAATTATATCCTTAGCCAATCGGAAATGGATTGACGTCCCTTTAGTCGGGTTTCTATTCTTTGTGTTTGAAACCTATTAACGTAACACCAGATGTAGCTATTAAACAAACTCCCACAATACCAACAACCGTCGCAATGCCTGTGGTATTTTCTCCTAAAATATCACCATCAAACATAAAGAATGCGGCTGTCAACGCTAAAATAAGTCCTGTTATCCATTGTATAAAGAATGCCTTCTTATTCCTGATGATGGGTTGCTCTAATTTCCCTTCTTTCTGTTTTGTCCAAGCACGCAATGCTATCAAAGCTAGTAGTACCAATATTCCAGCTATTACAATCATCACAATTGGTATACTCTCGCTCATTTCTAATCTCCTCCGCTTATTGCCTATATTGTTATATCTTTACTACCACCCCTCTTGAACCATTATACCCTTGAGCAGCCTCAAATAGAACAGTCTATGATGCTAGGTCAATGAAGTTTGAGGATAGCTTGAGGGTTTGTCTGCAACTTGCATCCAAAAGAAAAGGGCAAGCCCAACAGGAACCTGCCCTCTCATCTTATCCAGCCCAAGTCTTAGCTTTGAGCCCTGCGTCGCCTCAAAATGTACCAGCTTATCCCACTTGCCAGGACCACTCCCACGGCAATCCAGGGTGCCAAAAGAGAAGCCTTTTTTATGGGGTAAGCTTCGCCACCAACTGGCGGGGGCTCTCGGGAGACGACGATGTCGATAGCAACATCTTCTACATGCCACCAGGTCACCCGTCCGGTATAGGTGTTCGTCAACTCAATATAGTCGCAATAATCAAGCGTAACGTTGCCGGTAAAGTTGCTGGTATCTTCCCAGTCGGTGAGGTTATATGACGTGCAGAAATTGGGGTAAATCTCGTGCCACTGGGTGCCCACGGGGTTCGTAAGGACGCCCGGGTCATAGCCACCTTTGTGCTCAATGTACATGGGCTCGCATGACCCCCCATTACCATTTGAGGGTGTAGCAGTAAGAATCTCCGTGACATTGACCACCGCTACGGGTCCAGGCGTCACATTCAAGGTGATGGTGACCTCCTCCACGTGGTAGGGTTTGACCTCACCGTCAGGCTTCTCGTACATATTAATCCAGTCGCAGTAGCTCAGAACGCCGTCACCGCTGGTATCGTTCCAGCTGCTCAGGTGATACTGATTGCAGAAGAAAGGCCAGAGCTCATGCCACTGCGTGTCCACAGGGTCAGTTATGTTCATCCAGCCGTCTTCGGCATGCAGATAGATGCGATTGCCTGGTGGTGGTGATGTGGCAAGTATCAGGTCGCCGTATTCATCTATGTAAATTGGTGCCCACTTTAAAAATGGCCATTGGCTGCCCTGCTCTGTTGCGTGATCATAAATGCCTATGAACACCGCGCCATCCATACCGAAGCCCAGAGTATCACCGGGAGAAGCCAGGAGCAAAGCTAACGGGATGCGATACTCATAAATGCGATGGTCTACCCCGCTGTTTGGACTGGGACCAAGCCCCCGGTTTCCTGCCAACCCGCTATGTAGCGGCAGGGTGGTGTCGAAAGGCGAGCAGTGTTCAGTAAAACCATCAGGTGTCCCATCCGAGACATAATGCCATGTTCTATCAAACTCGATGAAGAAGGTATCGTCATGGCCAGCGGTGTAGACACCATCATGCCCCGTATCAAAGCTCACCCCCGAGGCATCGGAGGAGTTTGCTGTAGTATCGTCAGGAACGTCAACGC
>Ga0180437_10003489_pt1 | contig 23380 bp, 18 predicted proteins | sample SS_ome_4_FD_132410 | JGI IMG/M metagenome (GOLD analysis project Ga0180437, IMG submission 132410) | Hypersaline lake sediment archaeal communities from the Salton Sea, California, USA - SS_3_D_1 metaG | ecosystem: Environmental > Aquatic > Non-marine Saline and Alkaline > Hypersaline >...
CCTGGCAGGCTGCCAAGGATGCATTCCTGCCCAGACCAGACATTTTTCCGTATTACATTTACCCGATCTGGGTGGCCATTTTGGCTGCCCCCTTTGCGTTGTTGTCCCCCCTGCAGGCACTCGCCGTGTGGACAACCCTCAATCTACTATTCCTGCTCCTGAGCCTGAAGTTGGTCTACCGCTTAACGAAACGACTTCTGCCGGCGATGGAAGCCATGGTCCTTCTACTCCTGTCGTTGCTTTTCGTACCCACATGGCACCTCCTTCTGGAAGGACAGATCAACATGCTGTTGTTGTTCATCCTTCTGGCCAGCATGGCCGGTATGCAGGCGCGGTCTTTCTGGCTCAACGGAGCGCTTCTTTCTCTTGCCCTGGCAAAACCTCAATCCTCCTGGCTGCTGGTCGGCGCAATCCTGTGGTGGCTGTTGGTGCGGCGACGGTGGTCAGAAGTCATCGGCTTTGTGGGAGGCAGCATCCTTCTGTGGCTAGGTCCCTTGGCCTTTTACCCTGGCTGGTGGAGCAGGTGGCTGGCAATTACCAGGGTGCAAAGCGTCTACCTGATGGAAATCACCCCAAGCGTGTGGGGTCTGGCTTTTCAATGGGTACCAGGCCATGCCCAGGTGCTCGCGCTTGGCGTAAGCCTCGTGATTCTGGCCATCTCTGCCTGGTGGTGGCTTCGCCGGCTATCCGTGCCCGGCACTGAGCTTTGGGAAACAGCACCGCTCACCATCGTTGGATTAGTGATTTCGCTGTACGGTTTGCTGTACGAACAGGTTCTGTTGCTCTTTCCATTCTGGCTATGTTGGCAATGGGCCAACCGACGGTCTTGGCGATGGCTTCTGATGGGATGGAACATACTGTTGCCCTTGGGGGCCTTGGCTCTTCTGGCCGTGAATCCACCCCACGGCCTGGTCTACGCCATCGCACAACCACTAACACTGCTGCCCATCTACTTCTCTCTGAAACCTGACCGCCCGGAGTAATCATCCACAGCATTCGCACCCAGTCTTGCGCCACAGGAAAAATGCAGTTACAATAGTCCCAACCCTTATCCTATCAGAGGACGGCGGCTCACTTGAACAGTCACACGGTTGTCATTCCAACGTACAATGAACGTGAGAATATCAGCTTGTTGGTCACGGACATCATGGACCTGGGGATCGAGTCCCAGGTCGTCATCGTGGACGACAACTCCCCCGATGGCACGGGGGAGCTAGCCGACGAGCTGGCCGCACAGCATCCTGGGGTGCGCGTCATCCACCGGCCAGGCAAGCTGGGCTTGGGCACTGCCCACATCGCCGGGATGAAAGCAGCCCTGGCTGCCGGGCCAGACTATGTTCTGACCATGGACGCCGATTTTTCCCATCACCCGCGCTATATTCCCGACGTGCTGGCAGCTCTGAACCAGTACGACGTGGTCATTGGTTCGCGCTACGTTCTGGGTGGAGGCACCCAGTACTGCACACTTCCGCGCAGAGCCCTGAGCCGGGGAGCCAATCTCTTCGCCCGAACCGTCCTGAGCCTGCAAGCCGGCGACGCCACCGCCGGCTTCCGGGGGTATCGCCGGCAAGTATTGGAATCGATCGCCCTGGACGAGATCAAGTCTGACGGATACTCGTTCCTCATCGAGCTTCTCTATCGCTGCCAACGCAGGGGATGGCGCATCGGCGAGGTGCCGATCATCTTTGAGAACCGACAGCGCGGCGCCTCCAAAATCTCCAGGGGCGAGATCCTCAAGGCGATGCAGACTGTGGGGCGATTGGGCTCGGAGCGACTGGGAAACCGCATCGGCCTTGCGCCGGCGCCGTCGGAGGGCAAGAGGTCTTAGATGAGCCCTGCCAGTAGTCGGTTCAGGGTCGAATTGACGACACGGCAACTCCTGGTTGCCATCTTGTTCGTGGCGATCTTTGCCATGGCCGTGCGCCAGCCGGCCGACACCGACACCTGGTGGCATTTGAAAACCGGTCAACTGATCTGGGAGACTGGTCAGTGGCTGCCTACCGATCCTTTCTCTCACACCGTAGCCGGTCAGCCTCTCCTCTATCCACAACTGGCGCAGGCACTCCTCTGGCCAGTCTACGAAGCAACAGGCCTACGGGGCTTGGCGTTCCTGTTGGCGACGACGGTAACCGGAGCCTTTGTCTTGGTCTACATCCAGTGCGCAGGCCGGCCGTATGTCGCGGCCTTTGCCACCTTGCTAGCTGCGGTGGCTTCGTCGGTCATCTGGGTGATGCGCCCCCACCTGTTGACCCTGCTGCTGGCTTCCATCCTGGCCTACCTGTTGCACCGCTACAAGCAGTCGGCTAACACTCGCTGGCTGTGGCCGATCCCGCTTCTGGTCACACTGTGGGTTAACAGCCACGGAGGATTCGTCATCGCTTTCATCCTGATGGGTTGCTACCTGGTGGGTGAGACCCTCAACCGATTCACGTCATCCACACTGCTGCCTTACAGAATCAAGCCACTGCTCGTCGTCATGGTGGTAAGCGTCCCAGCCATCCTGCTTAACCCAAACACAGTCGAGATGGTACCCTATGCCCTCCAGACAATCAGAATCGGAGCCCTGCAAGACTTTATCCAGGAATGGGCATCACCTGACTTTCACAATCTGCAATTTCACCCTTTTATCTGGCTCCTGCTCCTTGCGCTGCTGGCAATGGGTCTTTCCCGAAAGCGCGCCGACTGGACCGACCTGGCCCTGGTTGGGATCTTTGGCTACATGGGATTTATGGCGGTCCGCAACATCGCCTTGTTTGCCCTGGTAGTCGCTCCCGTGCTCTCGCGGCACACCGTCTCTGCGCTAGACGACCTGGCGACAGAGAATCCACGGCTGTCGTGGCTGGGTGCACTCACCCATACACTCTCACCCCGCCCTAGCCATGCCCAGATTGTGCTCAACACGCTACTGCTGCTCCTAGTTGTGCTAAGCGCGGGAGTCAAGATTGGCACCGAGCTAGTGAGCATGGAGGATCCGGCTAAATGGGGGACAGAGCTACCCTTGGAAGCCGTGGACTATTTGCGCAAGCACGACCTACCTGGCAAGATGTTCAATACCTATAACTGGGGCGGCTATCTGCTCTGGAGCCTGTATCCCAAGGACTTGGTATTCGTGGATGGACGCACCGACCTATACGCCTTCAATAGTCGGGTATTGGAAGATTATGTAAAAGTGCATTGGCTCCGCCCCGGCTGGAGACAGGTTCTCGACGACTATGACATCGGGTATGTTATAGCTGAACATACCGGGCTTCTGGATGTAATACTGGGAGCAACGGAAGGTTGGGATCTGGTCCATCAAGACGATGTGGCTGTGATCTATCGCCGGGCTGAGGGAAAGCCATGAACCGTTCGCAGTGGCGTTGGCTGCTCGTAGTCACAGGCGTCTTGCTCTGGGCACTGATTGTCTACGCCGCCTATTACGTGGTTCACAAACCACTAAAGCCAATCAATCTTCGCGCCCTGATAGACGTGATCGCCAACCTGCTCACCTGGCTGGCAATGATGGGTGTCGCGACGGCCGTTGGCTCGCGGCTGACACGACGGCTGGAATATCACTCGCTGCTGGAACGAATTGTCTTTTCGGCGGGGCTGGGGCTGATCGTTTTTTCACTGCTTACGCTCGGCCTGGGACTGCTGGGTTCGCTGTACCGTTGGCTCTTCTGGGTGCTGCTGGTTGTTGGCGGCCTACTTCTCTGGCCAGAGTTCCGTGATCTGGCCCGCACGCTCCGCCGGGTGGGCTGGCCCCGGCTCCGCGGTGCGTGGGCCGTCTTCCTTGGCTTTTTCGTCCTCGCCACCTTGCTCCTGTCCGCATCCATCGCCCTGACGCCGCCGACCAACTGGGACAGCCTGCTGTACCATCTGGTCGGCCCGGAGCGTTATCTCCAGGCCCACCGCCTCACGTTCGAGTTTGACAACTATCTCCTGTTCGCTCCAGCCTTCACCGAGATGCTCTTTATGCTGGGGATGGGACTCAAGGGCGATATTCTGCCGCGGCTCGTCAACTTTGGCTATCTGCTGCTGACTCTGGGTGCACTGGGTGCCTTTGCAGCCCGCCACTGGGAGCGGCGCCTGGGACTGGTGGCCGTGGCCCTATTCTTGTCCTTCCCTACAGCGGTACAGATCAGCACGCGCTCCTACGTGGACTTTGCGGTGGCCTTTTACACCTTCGCAGCCATTTACGCACTGGTGAACTGGTTTTCGCAGCAAGACCACCACGCTGGCCAAGCGCAAGTCGGGTTCTCTGGCTGGAGCTGGCTCGTTCTGGCAGGCCTGTTCAGTGGGGCCTCGGCAAGCAGCAAGTACAATGGCGTGATGACTCTGCTGATCCTGGGAGCGCTGTTGGTCTGGGCGCTCCTCCGCCGACGCCTTCATGCACGCCGCTTTCTCTTGGGCGTGCTGATGGTCGCGGGCCTGACACTGGTCGTCGCCGCGCCTTGGTACATCAAGAACATCGTCGTCACCGGGAATCCCATCTACCCCATGGCCTGGGGCGGCCGTGGATGGAACGAGATCGCTGCCCGTTGGCTGGAGCCCCAGGGACCTCAGGCATCGCTTTTCGACCTGGTCGTTCTACCCTGGCGGCTCATCATCCTTGGCCAACAGGGTACTCTAGCCTACGACGCCACCTTTTCGCCCCTGTTCCTGACGCTTCTGCCACTGCTGCTGGTCGTGCGCCGGCGGTCACCGGGCATTGGAGAACTGCTGCTGGCTGCAGCGGTCGGCTACCTCTTTTGGCTCGCCAGTGGCTGGATAGCCACCGGAACCCTCTTTCTGAACGGGCGATGGCTTGTTCCCATCTTTGTGCCCCTGAGCCTGCTGTGCGCCTACAGCCTGGACGGCCTGCGCATCTGGGACCGCAAGAGCTTCTCCCTACAATGGGTGATGACCATGCTCACCGCACTGGTGCTGGCCGTTGGACTGCTTGGTCAAATGCTGCTGACAGTGGGGCTGGACCCCTGGCCCTATCTGACGGGGCACCGGAGCCGGGATGACTACCTTGGGATATATGTCTCACAGCGATACCACCAAACCATCACCTATCTAAACGAGAACCTGTCAGCGGAGGATAAGGTGCTTTTCCTATGGGAGCCCCGCAGCTACGGTTGCCGGGTGCCGCACGAGGCGGACCCGCTGCAAGACAACTTTTCTCAATATCTGGCGCGCTATGGCTCGCCGGATGAGATGGTTGCCGGGCTGCGGCAAGAGGGATTCACCCACGTGTTGGTCAACGACTATGTCTATCCCTGGATCGTGGAGGGGTTTCCCATCACGCCGGAGGAACAAGCTGCCTGGACTGTGTTGCGGGAAGACTATCTGAACGACGCCATGCTGGTTCACGCAGAAGATGACTTTCAAAGGATCTACCGCCTGCCTGGAGAGCCAGGACCATAATCCTATTGGCAGGAATGACGAAACCTGCTATGCTTGGCTGGCACTAGCGAGCATTGCGTAAGAATTCGGAAAAAGATATGCAGAGTGGGTCATCGCTCTGCGAAGGATGATGCATTGCGCCTGCGACAAATCGCCTTCCGGCTGATCGGCCTGGCCATGCTGGCCGTGATCCTGCTCAGGTTGGACCTGGAAGCGACGATTGCCACACTGGCAGAGGTGCGCTGGGGGTATCTGCTTCTGGCGCTGGCCGCCGACCCGCTCTTGTTCGGACTGAAATCGTGGCGTTGGCGGGAACTATTGCAGATGCAGGGCATCCAATACCCGGGTTGGGACGCCTTCCTGGTTTTTGTGGCTGGCTTGTTCCTGGGACTGGTGACGCCTGGCCGGGTGGGTGAGATGAGCAAGGCACTCTATCTGAAACAGGACAAAGGCGTGCCGGTCAGTGAAGGTCTGGCCAACGTGCTAGTGGATCGCCTGTTCGACCTGTACACCATCCTGGTGCTGGGAGTTGCAGGGCTGATCTGGTTCCGGCTGCTGCCCGGATGGATCCTGGGGCTGTTTGTGGCAGGGACGATAGCCACGCTTCTGATGCCCCTCGCCCTCTTGAGCGAGCGACTGGCAACCTGGGGTCTGCGTTTGGCCCGGCAACTGCCGCTCCTGGGGCGCTACGATGCCCGTCTCACAGAAGCGACAGGCCGCTTCCAACGAGGCCTCCGGCCGTTGATGACCGCCAAGTTGGTCGTGCCGCTGGGGTTGACCCTCGTGTCCTACGCCCTGTTCTTCGGCCAGGCTTACCTGCTGGCCCTGGCATTGGACCTGCAGATCGGGATCGCCTACCTGGCCGTGTGCGTTTCGGTGGCCGGGGTCATCACGCTGCTGCCTATCTCGTTCTCGGGATTGGGCACACGAGATGCTGTCCTGATCGCCCTGTTTGCTCCTTTGGGGATCTCGGCCGAACAGGCCGTGGCATATTCCACCCTCTTCTTCCTCACCTTCTACGTGGGAGGTGGGGTTATAGGGGCTGTAGCCTGGCAGCTGAAGCCCTTGGCTAAAGAGCCAACATCTGTGTGAGATAGTAAGTCATGAATTCCGGAACAGACTGGACTGAGGAGAGCAAAGGTACCAGTACGAAGGAGCAGAAGCAAAAGCGGCAGAACTCGCTGCGGACAGGTTTTGTGGCCGGAGCGGTCCTGGCGGTTTTGTTCCTGGACTTGCTCGTGACCTACTGGGGCCTCACCTCACGCCTGCCGGGAGCCAATGACTTTTACGTTCCCTGGCGCGCCGCCCAGGTATGGCTCCAAGAGGGACTGGATCCCTATGGCCCAGAAACAACACTGCGCATCCAGATGGGATTGTTTGGCCGGCCCCAGCCTCCCGGCGAACACCAATACGCCTTTGCCTATCCACTGTATGCTCTCTTGCCGATCGTGCCCTTGACCGTGCTTCCGTACGCCTGGGCTGAGGCTGTATGGCTGGTGGCACTGCAGGTGGCCGCGGTTGTGACCGCCGTGTTGGCGCTGCGTATCTACGGCTGGCGAACCTCCCCCCTATTCCTGGTGGGCTGGTTTTTATGGTTCTTGGCCTTTTACCCCACAACACGAGCGCTGTTCCTAGGACAATGGTCATTGCCGGTTGCCGCCTTTCTGGCTGCGGGCCTGTGGGCACTCCGCAGGAACCGGGACGGTTGGGCCGGCATGTTCCTGGCCCTGACCACCATCAAACCGCAAATGATCCTCTTGACGTTGCCCTGGCTGCTGTGGTGGGTCGCGTGGCGAGGCCGCTGGCGCGTCTGGCTGGGGTTTGCCCTCACCCTGGCAGCCTTGATGGTCGCAACCTTGCTTCTCATGCCAGACTGGCCGCTCCGCTTTTTGTGGGGCCTGGGGGAATACGAGGCGTATACCGCCATCGGTTCCCCACTGCGGATCCTGGGCAATTTGACGTGGGAAACAGGCGCTTCGCTCGTAGAAATGGCAGGTATTCTGCTATTGGGTGGTTATGTCCTGTTCTACGCCTGGCGCCATCGACACTCCGCTGGTCGGGCCGCCGACTGGGTCACCGGCCTGACCCTGGTCGTGACCAGCCTGGTGGCCCCTCGCACAGCAACCACCAACCAGGTTGTACTGGTGTTGCCACTTGCCTTCGCGCTGAGATATATGCCGGTTCGTCACCGGTCTCTGGGGATTGCCCTCATCTTGCTCACTCTGCTGGTTGTGCCCTGGATCGTATTCCTGGCAACGGTCAAGGGACGGGTAGAGCAGCCGATCGCGTATGTGCCCTTGCCCCTCCTTTTCACACTTTGGCTCATGATTGCTCGTCGCCGGCTGGAGGGTAGCACGCCGTGAGCAGGGCTTGGAGCCGTACGCTGAATCGCCTCCGATGGCGCTACAGGTGGGTGCTGGACGCTGCCGGCCTGAGCCTGCTGCTGACCACAGCACTGGTTGCTGTCTATGCGTCCTACCGCTGGTTTGGCCAGGATTTCCGGGGATACTATGCCGCTGCCAGGTTGGTACTGGTGGGTGGCAATCCTTATGACTACTCCCAATTGGCGCCATTATTGTTCCAATTGGATGGGAGGGTGGGCAACAACCCATTCTACTATGCGCCCTGGTGGGCCCTGGCTTTCACACCGTTCGCCATAGCCATCCCCTACTCGGCAGCCCGTGTCGTGTGGCTCACGATCAGCCTGTTGCTGGGCTTTGGCGCCCTGGTGCTCACCCAGCGGGTGTTGGGCTGGCGGATCCGGGGTGGGGGGCGGTGGTTGGCCTACTGGACCGCCCTCTTCCTGCTGGGATGGATCTGCCTGCGCTACGAGCAGAGTGGCATCTTTCTCTTGGCCGTGCTCGCGGTCCTGCTCTGGGCACTGCAGCAGGACAAGGACTGGCTCGCCGGATTGGCCCTGCCCCTGCTTCTTACCAAGCCCAACGCAACCTTTGTACCTGTTGCCGTGATAACGGCCGTGTTCTGGTTTCGAGGCCATCGCCGCGCCCTGCTCTGGGCAGGGATCGCCCTACTTGGCTTGCTGCTGGTCTCCACTCTGGCCATTCCCGGTTGGTATGAGCCGATCCTGGGCGACGAACTGCCCAATGGCCTGACCCAGGTCCTCGATGGTCCCCAGCGTGTGACTGGAATCCGGATCAACACCACCCTCCTGGATTGGCTGCAGGGATTCGGGATATCCAAATCGATCGGCTGGGGTGTCTGGGGGATCGTGGTGCTGCTCAGCCTATGGTTGCTGATCTGGGCCTGGCGACGTGAGGTTCATACAGTCTATCTGGTCGCCCTGGCGGTGGCACTCGGCTTCATCATCTCCCCCTACACGCTGCAATACGACTACCCGATGCTGGCCCTCGCCCTGTTCTGGGTATACTGGAAACTACCCCAGGTCCCTGCTAAGCAGCGCTGGGTTGGCCTCGCCATCCTGGCATTTCTGTTCGGTGTCCTCCTGTGGGAAGGCCCCATCTCCGATGGATACTGGATCGTCCTGGGACTGGGCGGCTTGATGCTGTGGTTAGGCTGGCCCAGGCCGGCTGCAACAACACCAGTGGGCGCCGAATCATGATGGCATGGCAGGCTCTCCAGCCTGGCAGCAGCTATCCCAGCTATCCGACGCAGCCTGGGAGGAAGCCCAGTATCGCATGCCCGTCAACCAGCATTATGAGCATCGAGGATACGTGCGAGAAGCGGAACGAGCAGATGATCACTGAAAGAACGGGTCGGAGGCAATGGAATCGGATCGCAGATGTGGCAGCTATTGGCGTGGCTATTGGATTCATCGCTTTCCTAACTCAGCATCCGACGGCCGGTTTCGACCTTTGGGGTGCATATGCTCCGGCAGCCTCAGGAGATGTGAGCAACATCTACAACCCCTACTGGGCGCTTCCACTATTCGAGCTCCTGGGCAAAGTGCCTTTTGGACTGGCCTACTCTGCCCTCATGCTGTGGTCCTTGGTAGCCATCATCGTATCCACCCAGGTCTATGGCGGGCGATTGGTGTTTGCTCTACTGACCTACCAATTTGGCACACTCCTGTACTTCGGACAGATCGATGGACTCGTCGTCTTGGGAATGGCCACGAGTTGGTGGGCGCTGAAGAATCACAGGCCTTGGCTTGTCGGAATCGGTTTTGTCCTGGCCTCCATCAAACCACAGATGTCTGTGGCAGCTTTGCTGCTTGTTTGGTGGTGGTTAGATCGACCCGGCAAGATCAGGTCCTTGGCTATCCCCTTCCTGGTCATCCTTGGTTCATTCCTCTTGTACGGGTGTTGGGTTCCGGAATGGCTTAACCGCGTGCAAACGCAGGACCCAGTACGAGGTGGCAGCATCACGCTGTGGGAATACTTTGGTCCTATCGTGCTTCTGTTGTGGCTCCCTGCCCTTCTGACTCGGCTTCCTCGGCAGGAGAAACTCCTGCTCTTCCTGGCAACAAGTGCGATTACCATGCCCTATTTCCAACAGGTTAGCCTGCTGGTGCTGCAAGTATTCCCCATCGGCTGGATAGCCTGGATAGGTAACATTGGATTCCTGCATCCTATGTTTCACGAACAGATCCTGGAATGGATAGTCCTGCTGCCCCTGAGTGTGTACATATGGCTTGTCTGGACCGGCATCCACAGAAGTCATCGAGGCCGACCACAACCATCGGGGTGAAGTGCTGAATGTCAGAGACTCTGCATGGGCAGTCAAGATTCACAATGCTACCGTCCAGATGGATCGCGGTACTGTTGACCATCCTACTGGCTGCGGCGTTGCGCCTCCACCACCTCGGCTTTCACAGCCTGTGGTATGACGAGGCCTTTACAGCCTGGGTAGCGGCCCAGACCCCCCGGGACGCCGTGTGGCTGTGCCTGCAGGATGTCGTGCATCCACCACTGTACTATATCCTAATGCTGGTCTGGACACGATTTGTAGGGAATAGCGAGTTCGCTTTGCGGGCCCTTTCGGCCGGATTGGGCCTGCTGGGTGTGCCGTTGCTCCACCAGTTGGGACAGCGGGGCTGGAACCACCGGGTTGGCCTGGCAGCAGCAGTCCTGTGGGCGTGTTCACCCTTCGCAGTCTGGTACGCCCAGGAAGTACGCATGTATGCCCTGCTGACGGTGGTTGGCATGGCGGCGATCCTGTGCCTGGCTCGTGCATTGCCACAGGGCTCGCAACGCTGGCTGGTCGCCAATGCAGTCCTGAACCTTATCGGACTCTACACACACTATTTCTACCTGTTCATCCTGCTCAGCCAATATCTCTACTTGGGCGTGACGCTGCGCAGGCACCGTGAAGCATTTCGACGATGGTTTCTTCTGAGCGGTACCGCAGTTGTCTTGTACCTCCCCTGGCTGATTGCAATCCTGCTGGGAAATTTCTATCGTGCCCAGATAGCCTGGATCGAACCCTTGAGCCTCCGTACGGCCTGGGAAACGTTCTGGGATCTCACCGCCGGCAAAGGACGGCCGCTCGATGCTTTGGCAGCCCTCAGCCCGCTTGTACTCGCGGGTGGCGTAGTGGCAGCAGGGGTTACCCGAAGGGGGAAGCGTCGCTCACCGATCCCCGGCCTGGTCTGGATCTCTCTGCTACTTCCGACAGCGCTGGTGTTGTTGATCTCCCTGCAGCAGCCACTGCTTCACTCTCGCTTCCAGCAGATCGTACTTCCGGCGTTCTTGCTGCTGGCCGCCTCCGGCCTGACAGGTGTGCCTCGCCCTCCCTGGGGGACTCTACTGGTAGCGCTGGTGATTCTGGCCTGGATCCCGGCCTTGTTGGGCATGTACCAGACCCCAGCCCGGTTCAATCGGGACTGGCGGGTAGCGATGCAGGACCTGACCGCAAGAGCCGAAACAGGAGACGTGGTCGCCTTCCGAGGCGGACAGGGCTACCATCCGTATTGGTACTACTACCAGGGCCCGACGATGGAGAGGATCAGCCTGGTGCCAGAGGATGGTATCGGCGTTCTGGAAGCAAAGGCAGCGGGTGCCCAGCGGGTATGGCTGGTTGTGTGGGATCCGAATGAGACCTGCCAAGTGCCAAAGGGATTCACACCGGGACCGGGAGATTCGCTGACCATGGCCGACACGAGATGTTTTCCCCAAGCACTGACCGTCCTTTACACCCGTGAAGCGAAATGAGGGGAGTGGATGGCGGCTCCATGCATCAAGCCACAACGATTCGTACAAGAGGACGTCCAACAGACATCTCTATGCAGCATGCACAGCTTGTGCTGCTGGCTTTGATCTTGTTGGCCGCAGCAGTACGGGGGTACCATCTCGGCTACCACACACTGTGGGCCGACGAGACGTTTACCGCTGCGCTGGCATCCCAGCGCCTAGAGGCTATCGTTCAAATCTCGGCAGAGGACGTCGTGCACCCGCCATTGTTCTATGTCCTGATGCTGCTTTGGACGCGACTTGTAGGGAATAGCGAGTTCGCGCTACGCACGCTCTCGGCCAGCACTAGCATACTGGCGTTACCCCTGATCTATGTGCTAGGGCGCGAGGGCTGGAACCGGCGCACCGGGCTGGCAGCGGCATTCCTGTGGGCTTGTTTCCCATTTGTGCTCTGGTACGCGCAGGAAGCACGCATGTACGCCCTGCTGGTGGCTGTGAGCCTCGCAGCTACCCTCTGCTTGGTGCGAGGGATGGAAAGGGATTCGCCTCCCTGGTGGATCGCCAATGCAATCTTGAATCTCATCGGCCTCTACAGCCACTACTTCTATGTGTTCCTACTCGCCAGCCAGGCGCTCTACCTGGCCATCAAGCTTCGAAGTCGTCGAGATGCAGTGCGCCATTGGTTCCTGTTCAACGCCATTGTGGGACTGCTCTACTTGCCCTGGGCGATCGCGATCCTCCGCAACGGCTTGGAACAAGCCGGGATCGATTGGATCGCCCCCCTTAGCCCGCAAACAATCCTGGGGGCCTTTTGGCAGCTCAACGCAGGCTACCACCAGGAGATCAGCATCGGCGCTCTTCTGGTCACCATCGTGCTCACCAGCGGCTTGATTGCAGAAGCCGTATTTGGACGGCACGGACGCCGTTCACCCGTCCGCGGCTTGATGTGGACCCAGTTGCTGCTTCCGCCCCTGCTCGTCGCCCTTCTGTCGCTGCGACAGCCGCTGTTCTATTCCCGGTTTCTGCAGATTGTCCTGCCCGCCTATTTGCTGCTGGCAACAGCCGGCCTGATGCGGCTCCTCCGTCCGCCGTTGGGACTGGCGATCATCGTTTTGGTCGCGCTGGCGGGCCTGCCAGTCCTCCTGCAGATGTACGGAACACGCATGCGGTACGAGCAAGACTGGCAAGCAGCCATGGAGCATATCGCGGACCATGCAACGGCTGGGGATGCGGTGGCGTTCCGGGAATTGCAGGGCAAGCATGCCTATTGGTATTACTATAAAGGCCCCTCCCTGAACCAGGTCGAAATGGCCCTGGAGCAGGGAATTGGCAGCCTGGGGGCACAGCCGGCCGGTCCACAGCACATGTGGGTTGTCATCTGGGACGCTGCCCAGAGTTGCGAGGTGCCGTCGTCGTTTGTGCCCGGTCCGGATGAACAGATGATCATCAACGACGTAGCCTGCTTTCCCAGCGTCATGGTTGTAACTTATACATCACAGGGCCAAAGCCCGTGAACTCGAAGAAACGCCGCATTCAGAGCGCAACCTTGTCAAGCATCTCCCAGTGGCTCCTCCTGCTGGCGGCCGGCGCACTCGTGGTTCTCGGGCTACGCTTTCTCCCCCGCTACATTCACTTTGCATCTGATTGGGAAGTTTACTTCCAGCCCATCACGCTCGGCTGGCTGAAGGACAGCCTGGCGCTCTACACCGACACACAATGGGGCTGGGGCTTTTGGAATCCCCCCTGGCTTCTTTGGCCCCTGATCCCTCTGGCCCTCTGGCCCACCTGGCTGGGGTGGGGATTGCTGGTCGTGGGGACACTGCTTCTCATGGCCTGGCTGACGCAGGGCTTCAGGCGGCGATGGCTGGTCTTTTCCTCTCCGCTGATCATCGACCTGGTCCTGGATGGACCGGTCGAGATCGTCCCCATGCTGGGCATCGCTCTGGGCTGGTTGGGAAGAGACCGCCCCTTATTGCTGGGGATCGCCCTGGTGCTAATGGCTTCCAAACCACAGGCCTGTTTCCTGGTGGCGTTCTGGCTGTTGGTGCACCACCGCCATCGTCTGCGTGCGTTGGTGGTCCCGGCCGTGGTTCTTGCCACGTCGCTGGTGGTCCATGGCTGGGACTGGCCATTGCGCTGGGCAAGCGGCCCCTCGGTGTTGAGCCTGATCAGCAGCGAGCACAACGTCTCCCCCTGGCGGAGCGTGGGCTGGTGGATGGTGCCGGTGGCGCTGGTATTGGGCATCTGGGTCATACGCCTGCCCCTGCGGCGGCGCAACCTGGGCGCAGTGGTCGCCGCCAACGTGCTGGTTACGCCCTTTCTGGGCAGCTATAGCCTGGTGCACACGCTCACCTTCAGCCTGTTGCCGCTGGGGCCGACCTGGGCATTGTTGGGGTGGGTTGCCTCTTTTACACCGATATTGAGGCCCTTTTTCGGTCAGGAGGCGGTGCGCGTCGACTTCTTGGTCGCGGCCGTGCTGATGGCCGGTTACCTGTTACACGCCTACCGGTACTCCCGGCCGACTCCCGGGCAGGAAGTGCAATTATGAAAGCCCTCCCTTGGCGCCACCTCGTGGCCCTCTTTGCCCTGACCCTGGCCGTACGCTTGCTGACGGCTGGGCTGCTGGACCAGCCCGGCTACACCGACGCATACTACTATGCTGTCGGCGCACAACAACTCTACGAGGGACAGGGATTCGACGAGCCCTTCATCTGGAATTACCTCGATCCGCCGGAGAGCATGCCCCATCCCGGATACCAGTATTGGATGCCGCTGGCTGCCATCCTGGGCTGGCTGGGCTTGAGTGCGTTGGGCCCTTCGTTCGGAGCGCTCCAGGTCCCGTTCGTGCTGCTTTCGGCCCTGTTGCCCCTGGTTGCCTACGTCGTCGCCTGGGATCTGACCGGCGAGACCCGGCATGCCCTGCTGGCCGGGCTGTTGGCCACGGTGCCGGGATTCTACACCCATGTTTTGGTGCTGCCCGACAATTTCGCACCCTTTGCCCTGGCCGGCAGCGTCTGCCTGTGGGCAAGTGGCCGGGGATTGCGCGGCGACCGGCCTGGCTGGTTTGGGTTGGCCGGCCTGGCAGCCGGGTTCGGCCACCTGGCCCGGGCGGATGGCCTGCTGCTGGTCGTCGTCGCCCTGGCGGCGGCACTCGCGCCAAGTCCAGCCGGGGCAATGGAGAGAGTGAGCGGTCGAGGGCGCACGGCGAGTGTGGCCCTGATCCTGACCGGGTACCTGGTCGTAATGGGCCCCTGGTATCTGCGCAACTGGTTGGTCTTTGGCGCACCGCTGGCCGGAGGTGGGCTCCAGACGATGTTCCTGACCACCTACGACGACATGTTCACCTACGGCCAGTTCCCGACGCTGGAGCATTACTTGGATTGGGGGTGGGGCGCGATCCTCCAGTCCAAGCTGGACGCCCTGCTGCTCAACCTCCAGCGGCTGTGGGCGGAAAACCTGCTCATCGTCCTGCTACCATTCGCAGCGCTGGGCCTCTGGCGCCTGCGCCGGGATCGTCTGCTGTGGCCGTTTTTCCTCTACCTCCCGCTTCTGTTCCTGGCGATGACCTTTCTGTTCACTTTGCCGGGCACGCGGGGTGGGTTGTATCACTCGGGCGGAGCGTTGCTGCCCTTCTTTTTCGCCGCCACGGGGCCAGGTCTGGAGCTGGCCCTGCGCTGGGTGGCTCGACGATTCCGGCACTGGCATGTGCGCAGGGCCTGGCCCGTGTTCGCCGCCGGCCTGGTGGGGCTGGCGGCGCTGGTGAGCCTGTTTGCCCTTTGGCGAGCGGGGGTTTTGACCGGCGGTTGGAACGAGCGGGACCAGCGGTACACCCAAATCGGCGATTGGTTGGCGGGCGAGGGAGCCGACGGTGCCGTGGTGATGGTGGGCGACACCCCGGGGTTTACATGGCACACGGGACAGAGGTCGATCGCCATCCCCAACAATCCGCTGGACACCGTGCTGGATGTGGCCGACCACTATGGCGCTCGCTACCTGGTGCTGGATCAGACGAGGACCCGGACAACTGATGCGCTGTATGCCGGAGAAATGTCCCATCCCCGCCTGGTATTGCGCCTGGAGGGAGAGGACAAGGAGTGGGAGCTGTACCGGATCGAAGTACGATGATTAGGATCCTGTGCACCACAGCAAGGGCAGCAAGGTCGTGGACCCTTCCTTTGACCGCACGGCTGTGGGCATAGTTGAGCATTTTGCGAGATCGAAGAACCATGCTATAATGAGTGCACTTCATTAGCCAACGCCCTACCGAAACACTCAGGGGAGAACCAAATGGACATCACGGATAGCCGCGTTCCTGTGGTAGGAGGAGCCGGATTGGTAGGTTCACACCTCGTGGACCAGTTGATCCACAAACCGGTGGGAGAGATCATCGTCTTTGACAACTTTGGCCATCGGACACAGGCCGACCTAGCCTTGGCGATACAAGCTCTCTCGGGCTGGCTGCCTGATGATACTACTGCGTCGAGATTCCTCGTACCCCTTGACACGGAGTGAGCCTGGTACCAAGCATCGTGTCGGCCCACCGGTCGCCAGGGGAGAAGAATTCCACCTGACAGGATTCGTCCCTGAAAGTTGGACCTTCCTGGGAAAGATGGATGCCATGGTTAGCTTCTTGGGTACTGGGCGAAGTGGTGATGCGTCTCGCGATTCATGGGAGACAAGCAAGATGAGCAGGAATCAAAGACTAGTGACAGCGGCGGTGGTTGCCGCCATTCTCGTAATCAACGTTCCGACCTTGATGAGCTACCCCGCCCCCTTCGTCGACGAGGTCTGGAGGGTCAGCAGGGCCTGGGCCTTCATCAAGACAGGCCACCAGTTTGGCCCTCTGGACATTGGCATCATTGATCGCTTCGAAGGCCACTGGACTCTATTTCCATGGCTGTCCACCTTTGTTCAGTCTCTGGGTCTGCGATTGGTCAAGGAACCAGAACTCCTCCCCTTACGCATCATCTCGCTCGTCTTCGGATTCATCCTGCTCGGGGCGGTGTACGCCATTGCCAGTCGCCTGTATGACTGGCGGCACGGCATCCTGAGCGTGTTCCTGGTCTCCATTTCTATGCCCTTCCTCTATTCCGCCCACCTGGCGCGCACCGACGTTATTGCTGCAGCCTTTGGATTCATTGCCATTGCGCTCTCTATGAACAGTTCGTCATACCGTTCCTGGACGAGCTTGCTTTCAGGGTTGTGCGTGGGCTTGGCTTTCGAAATTCATCCAAACAGTATCATCTACGGGCCAACAATCGCCGCCCTGTACCTCCTGCACTTGGGTTGGTCCATATTCCGCAGGAGTCACTTCTGGGCCTTTGTGGGCGGAGTCAGTGTTGGTTTGGCTTTTTACGCAGCGTTACACATCGTACCCTATCCTGAGACCTATTCGGCACTTAATCGATTGAATTTCACACAGACCCACACTCCTCCGATTTTGACCCTGAATCCTGGTATAATTATCCAAGCATTTGTTGACGTGGGTGATTATGTCGCCTGGTACTACCATCTGCTGGTGCCCATCATAATCTGGGCCTGCCTATTCTTGGTGAGACGGAGATCTGAATCAGACAAAACGCTGCTCGTCCTGAGCGGGGTGCTCATCGGTGCGGCGGCCTTGCTGATTCGAAACAAATGGCCTTACTATGCCATCTTGTACACGCCCGTGCTCAGCCTGATGGTCGCGGCGCTCATGCTCCACGCTCTTCAGCCAGGCTGGCACCGTCAGCTCCGGTCCTACGCGAGGCCCGTATTGATCTGGGGTATCTGTGCTACCGCAATCTTGCTGAACCTGTATGCACTCAGGCTCCGGGGAGACGGATGGCAGCTCTACCAGGCGGCACAGGAAGCCGTTAACGAGACCATCGAGCCCGGCGACACGATCATGGCTGCCCAGACCTATTGGCTTGGCCTATATGATCACGTCTACTATTCGTGGGAGAAATTACCCCTCTACCAGCGTTACGCACCCGGCAGCACACTAGAGGATGCATTACGCGAATTTCAGCCGGACATCCTTGTCATAGACAGGCATCTGGACTATTTCATATCAGACGATAGAACGGAGACGCTGTACTTGGAGTACAAGGGATTGCCCCGGACCGAGATGGAGGCATTCCTGGAGCGAAACAGTACCCTCGTCGGCGAGTTCGACGTCGAGCACTACGGTCCCATTCGCGTGTATCGGATCACATGGGAAAAAGAGAACCAGGGGGCTAGCCTTTCGCCACGGGAGAAACAGGGTGATGGTAATGACATATTGCCGCGATTCCGGAATCGTGCAATAATGCTGCTGGAGCCATAAAGGCATATAAAGGTGCCCCAGATGCAAAGTGCAGCCTCGTCCGGTTGGTGATGCAGATTGACTTCTAGTCAACAGAGTTCCCATGGATTCTGCACCGGTCCACTTGCAGTTCTTCTCCGCATCGGAGATGGTCGCCGGGATGAACCTCGTGGCGCTGAGCAGCACCAAGCCAGCCGATGAATTGCTGATCCACAGCACATGATAAGATCTCGATGACAGACAGTCATCCACCTGCCAAACTTGATGCCGATACAGAAAGAACCTGGTTGGGGAAACAGTATGAAAGCAGACTGTAGAAGGGGTCCGCGTACCCCCTTTGCCCGATATCAGGACCTTCTGGTGGTCCTACTCACCATTGGCGTGCTGGGCGGACTGCTTTTCTATAACCTGGATGGCTGGAAAATTGATGATGATGAGGGGAGTTTTCTCTATCAGGCTTGGCGCGTCAGTGAAGGAGAACAGCCGTACACCGACTTTTTCACGACCCGATGGCCATTCTTCCTGTACACCGCCGGCATCCTCGTGGACTTTTTGGGCCAAGACATTGGGGCCATCCGGGCCGCACCCGCCCTTGTTACGCTGGTGACCGCTTTTCTTGTGTTCTTGCTAGCACGCGAGCTTCTGCCAGTAGAAGGAGCATGGCTGAGTATGTTGGCCTTCCTGCTCCATCCCGCAACGTTCTCATTGGGCCGGACTCTCTATACAGAATCGTTCATGTTGTTTTTCGACGTGTTGGGATTGTATCTTTTCTACCGTGGTTGGAACAGGCGGCAGAAGCTGCTGCTCATCCTCGCCGGTCTCTCCTTTGGAGTTTCCGTGTTCTTCCAGCCGATGGGCACCTTGCCCTTCGCAGGTTGCCTGCTCTGGATACTCGCTGACACATGGCGGCATCGGGAGCATTGGCGCTCGTCGATATCGAGAGCCCTTTTCTTCTCATTATCCTTTGGACTCTTTGTAGGCGGTGTGTTCGCAAGTTTGGGACTCTGGAATCCGGCCTTTTACTCGTCTGCCGTCGGCGCCCATCTGACTGGACAGCAAGACCAGGCGCCCGCGCTGGTCAACGGATCTGTGCTGCTGTTGCAGTATGTCTTACAATACCTGCCGCTGATGGCCTTTGCTCTGCCGGCAGCATGGATTAGTGGACGAGAGGCCGGCAGCCGCTCGCTGATCGCCTGGCAATTGCCTACAGCCTTCGCCTTTCTGGCCCTGTCCCGGCCTCTCTTTGCACGCCACTTGGACTATCTGACCCCTGCGTTGGCTGTCCTGTTCGCCATGGCCCTGGAGCCACTTCGCCAGTGGGCCAAGCGCTCGTTCCTGTACATATCGGTTGTAATCGCCATCCTCCTGCCCTGGGTCATGACAGACCTGGGCCAGGCGCTTCGCACCGAAAACGACACAGCCCGTATTGTTGAATTAATGCGCCGTGAGACAGATGAGCAAGCTTATGTCATATCCGATTATCAAGAACTGAACTTCTATGCAGGCCGCAGATCCACCTATCGAGGCGCAGAGATCTCGCTAGCCATGATAGAGGGAGGGCAGATTAGCAGGAGCTTATTGACCGAGGAGATGGAGCGATTCCCTGTCGAAATGATCGTTATTGATGTGTCACCAGAGACGGGGCATCATCTATCGGCTTTGCCAGATTATGATAGTTTTCGTTCGCAAGTTGACAAGCATTACGAGCTACTGGGTCAGTTTTCTCGCTCAGCACAGGTTCTGGAAATCTACATTCGAAACAGGAATGACTAGCTACTCTGGACAGATCATTGCGCAAATCATGACAGGAACGGATAAGCTGCGATTGTATCATGGAATACCTGTGGCCACGTTTGGAGCCCGCCCATGACAAACCATGCCAAACTCTTTGCGGTCAGCCTCATTGTTGGCACATGGCTAGTTAAAGCTGTATTTGTACTCAGCCGGCCAATCCAGTCGCTTGCCCTTACTCCCTATCTGATTGACGATAGCTTCATCTTCATGCAGATTGCCCGTAACCTGGCTCGTGGGCTGGGGTTTACTTACGATGGCATGACACCAACAACAGGAGCCCCTCCGCTCTGGGTATGGCTGACCGCACCACTTCATTGGCTTATGGAACCTGCTTCAGCTGCTCGTGCTACAGTCCTGCTGTCTGCGGCCATTGCTGGTATCTGCGGGTGGCTTGTCTTTTCTGCGACGGCGCAGCTCTTTGGCACTATCGCAGCCTGGGTGGCCCTGTCTCTTACGCTCTTTGTGCCGGCATTGTTCTTAACGAGCCTCAACGGAATGGAGACTTATTTGTTTGCGGCCATAGGTCTAGCCATCTTGGTCCAACTAGTGCTCAGGCCACCAACCCGTCACCAAGCTATTGTGGTGGGGACGTTGCTAGGATTATTGGTGTGGACAAGAGCAGATGGCGCCGTGCTAATGGCGCTTGTGCTTGTTTGGCAGTTTCTGCTCGCCTTTGAGCAGCGCTCCCGATCGCTCTTGAAGCAGTCGATGCTCATGACGGGCATCTCGCTTGTGCTCCTGGCAGGATTGTTGTTGTGGACTTGGAAGCTATCGGGGAGTTGGCTGCCTGCAAACCAGCGCGGGCGTCAGATGATTGCCCATGGCTACTGGACCGATTGGGACATGCAAACCTATCTACTTCAAAGCATCACCAATGTCACCCAGTTCGTGCGGCTCTACTCCAGCGTACTGGGTTGGCAGTTGGGCGCCGCAGCTCTGGTTGCACTGGGTTTAGTCGCACTCGACCGGAACAGACGATCTGCAATGGTACCTTTTGTATTATACACACTCTTTCTGATATCGGCTTATGCTTTCTACCAGTGGTACTTCCCTGATGTGCACGGGCTGAGGTACATTCTGTTCTCCGCTTTGGTTATGATGATCTTGATGGCTGGTGGCATTGCCTGGCTAGGGGAACAGTGGCGCGTTCGTATTCTGATCCCTGCAGCTCTTACATTGCTTCTACTGCTCATAGCAGGCATTAACTACTACCTAATGGTCAATTCACTCAGCTGGACACAGGTTCACTGGATTGCGGGAGTTCCAGATGAGGAATTGCCTGAAGCTTGGTGCGTGGAAGACTGGATCACATACAGGCTGCCAAAGGATGCCGTGATCGCGGCCAAGGACCACGGTCGTCTTGCCTACTTCGGAGGCCGACGCATCGTTGACCTGGCAGGCATCATTGATCCCGCAGCCATTGATAGCATCAGAGAGCGGAATATGCTGCCATACTTGACTGAGCGAGGAGCTACTCATGTAATCCTGTACCGGAATCACGACTACTATCTGAACAGTGCATTTGACCTGCTCGGCGGTCCATATGACAAGGTGAACGATTTCTGCCCATCTTCCCACTTTGAACTGTACAAGATCAAGAACGATGAACCCAACTGAAGAACACATACGCACACAATTAGAATCCGTCCCGTGCGTCTTGTTAAGACAAGGATTGATCTACTGCACCTTTTGGGGAAGAAGGGATGATTCCCCGAAATGAGACACTTCCGGACCTATGCAGCTGTACCCCTTCCCGACCCGCACTTCCCAAGACAGAAGCGCCTGCGATAAGATGCTCCTCTCTCGAGACGTCCGGCTGTGGATAGCCGATCATCGGAGAAAACACGCATCCTCTTTCTGCGTGATCGGAGTGACGCTAGTCAGCTTGCTGCTGACCCAGTTGCCGCTTATGAAAGCCTCCGTAGGCACGCCGCGGAGTATGACGTTCGCAGGCTCTTTAGGTAGCCACCACGACACGAATGGAAACTTGGCCGAGATCCGCCAGGGTACGAAGGGCGAATGGCTCTACCAAGACCGGTACGCATCTGAACCACACGGGGGTGTGCTGCCGTTCCCTTTCAACATCAGCCTGGGGAAGAAAGCTGGTGTCCTGAGGCTGTCACCGCAAGCAATGTTCACCCTCGCGCGGGCCGTCTGCTTGAGGCAGCGCAAAACGAGACAGACAGCCGCACAAGGTCAGATGACCTGGCCACTGTCACCGATCTCTGACAGACCAGCAGTCGACCAGCGGGAGAATCTTCAGAGCTGGTCCACCACGGGGCCGAAGTGGCAAAGATACTTCTACATCCTCAGCTTGTAGGTATCTAACGGCATGCAGACAACACCGCCTAATCCAGGGATGGGGAGTCTCGATGAACAAGAACTTCACACTGAGCAAGCACCGACTGCCCATCCTGGGCATCCTTGTGTTATTGAGCGCACGCAGCCACGTGACCTGGGCCGACGTCCAGGGTGGGGTGGGTTTCCCCTTGACGACGCCTGGATCCACCAACGCTGCATCCGGCACCTCAACCAGATAGGCAGAACAGTGTAGAGTGCTGACGGCACACGTTGCGTGAGAACGGTCTGCCTACAATGACAAGGTTTTTGCCAATGCAGAAGGAAGCGCAATCAATACCTGAAGAAGCCAGCATCCGCAGGCCAGACAAGGTTCTGTTGGCTACCCTTGTTCTGGGGTTGATTTTCTGCGTACAGGGAATGCACTGGGGACGGGTGGAAGCCTGGCACCCCGATCAGATGGCTTTCGTCCCGCTCTTCCACGAGGGGGAACTGCCCCTCAAGCCCCCATCGTTTGTCAGGCCCCCGTTCCACACCTATTTCAACTTCTTTCTCGCACACATGCCCGCACTCACCGCAGCGCAGCTTGTAGACGCACCACTAGCCACGACACGGTCAGTAGACCTGGTTGTATCCAGAACGCTGACCATGCTCTTGTTTCTGGGTTCGGTGGTTCTGTCGTACTGTATATCGAAGAGAGCTTTTGGCCGGTTTGCGGCACGCGCCACAGCGCTCATCCTCGCCACCAGCGCTGGCTTTGTCGCATTGAGCCATTCCCTTACCGCAGATATTCCCCTGGTTTCTTGGATGTTGTTGTCCCTCTATTTTGCCCAGAGCATACTCGTCGAGGGCAGGACGACGGATTATGCCTTGGCCGGCTTTTTCGCCGGGATTGCCACAGCTACCAAGTACAATGGCCTGGCAGTGGGACTTGCGATAGTAGTGGCGCACTGGCTGTCACTCAATCCTTTCTCGTGGAAACAAGCGCTGATCAGCAAAAGGTTCTTCACCGGTCTGGCAATGGTTCTAATCGGCTTTGTGCTTGCCAACCCGTTTTCCATCCTCGATTATCGTGCCTTTATATCAGACTTTATGTACACTTACACGATAACTCCGGTGTATGGAGGAATCACGGGCGGCACCTCCTACCTGAGGTTCTTTGCGAGATTCGTGGAGATCATAGGGCTTCCATCGCTCATTCTTCTGACAATAGCTCTTCTGGTTTCCGTGCACTCCTTGTTCTTCAAGAAAGCCCCCTCAATAGCTAAGAAAACCTTCCTTGTGCTGCTCTCGGTGGCACTCGTCTATTTCTGGAAATTCGGTTCTTTTCCCAGGTTACCAGCTCGGTTTGTGGCCCCTGTAGTACCCTTGTGGTTGATCATGGCGGGCGCCTTCTGGGATCGAGTTCGGCCCAGGCGAGTCCTCGTGGCAGGACTCCTTGCGGCCATTGTGACCTACAACGTGATCTGCAGTCTTTATGTGGGGCAACGTTTCGTACAGGACCCGCGCATGGAAGCCCAGG
>Ga0180437_10003490_pt1 | contig 23374 bp, 17 predicted proteins | sample SS_ome_4_FD_132410 | JGI IMG/M metagenome (GOLD analysis project Ga0180437, IMG submission 132410) | Hypersaline lake sediment archaeal communities from the Salton Sea, California, USA - SS_3_D_1 metaG | ecosystem: Environmental > Aquatic > Non-marine Saline and Alkaline > Hypersaline >...
GTCAAAAACGCATCATTTACCACCTGTTTGCATGCAAAACCGGTTCATTTTTTGCAAAAAATTGCATTTTGCGCTATTTTTCGCACCCTTTTTTCACCGAACCTGCACATTTGATTGAAAATTAACTCGGTACAGCCTCTTTCAGCCGATGAATAATAAAATGTATATCTTCCAAAATCATAGCAAGAGAGGGCACTAAAATAAGTGTAATAACAGTGGAAAACAGAATGCCGTAGCCAAGAGACAAGGCCATAGGAATCATAAATCTTGCTTGCATCGATGTTTCAAATATCATTGGAGTTAATCCACCAAATGTTGTCAGGCTTGTCAAAATAATCGCACGAAAACGGCGAATCCCCGCCCTATGTATTGCATCAAAAGGCGAAGCATTTTGCATTCTAAGCTGGTTGGAGTAGTTAATAAGGACCAGGGAATCGTTAACCACAACGCCGACAAGCGCCACCATTCCCATCAGGCTCATTATGCTAAGAGAATATCCCATAATCAGATGTCCAAGTACAGCACCAATAATGCCGAATGGTACTGCCGCCATAACAATTAGTGGTTGAGAGTAACTTTTAAAAGGGATTGCCAGCATTACAAATATACCCAACAAAGCCAGTATGAGTCCGCCGATAAGGTTCTGCATGCTTTCCCTGAAATCGGCCTGTTTTCCTTCGTAGCCGTATGACAGCCCCGGGAATTTTTTTGTTAGTTTCGGCAGAATTTCTGAATCAAGTGCCGCCTGTACCAGATTTGTTTCGCTGATAGGAGCAACGTCAGCCGTAACCGTTACTGTTCTTCTGCTATTTCGTCGGTCAATGGTCGTATAAGCCCTGCCTCGCCTGACATTCGCAATTTCCATCAGCGGAACATCCGAGCCTTCCGGGGTTCGTATCAATAAGTTTTCGATATCGGATTCACTTATTCTTTCATTCTCAGGAAATCTGACTTTAACCTTTACTTCGTTTCTGCCCCGCTGCTGCCTCAGAGCTTCTGCGCCATAAAAGGCATTACGCATCTGTCTTGCCACATCATATGCGGTCAAGCCGAGACTTTCACCTTCCGGTTTGATTTTAAAATCGAGCTGCTTTTTGCCCGGCGTGTAACCATCATCAATATCTTTAACGTTTTGGAACTCCGACATCATTTCCGCCAGAGCAGTGCTGGCCTGATCGAGAATATCGATATCGCGGTGACTTAGCTCAACCGTCAAAGCGGCACCGGAACTAGGTCCGCCGTGCTCGGATTCAAATTTGATCGATTCCAGGCCTGGAATTTGTCCGACTTTATCTCTCCATAATTGTGTTACTTGCGATGTGCTCAATGTCCGTACGTCTGCGTCAGTCAGATATATTGAAACTTCGACCTTGTTTTCATCGATGAGTGAGAATACGCCGTCGGCTAATTTTTCGCCGCCGTTTTGCCGTGTAACCTGATTAGCGGCATCAACGAGAGAATCGCAGACCTCTGATGATTTTTCAAAAGGGCAGCCGTGAGGAAGAACAGCAGTAACAACAGCGATATCCGATTCGACCCTTGGTATTAAGATAATCCCGATACGGCCGCTGAATACATATCCGGCGGTGATGATTAAAGTTGTTATCCCAATAGTTAAGGTTATGTATCGATATTTTATGCACCTGTCGAGAAATGGTCCATAAATATTCTGGACGAATCGAGAGACACTTTTGCTGAATTTTTGTTGTTTTTTGTGTATTAGACGGCCGAGCCGTCCGCTTTTTTCAGGGTTGGAATGAGCGAGGTGGGCAGGTAAAATCAGCAGAGATTCCACCAGTGATATAGTAAAAACAGTAATAACCACGAAAGGGATTATTCTGAACATTTTTCCTATTACACCTGGGACGAAACACAAAGGGATAAAGGCGATAATGTTTGTAATAATGCTGAAAGTGACCGGCACCGCAACATCATGAGCGCCAAGGACGGCGGATTTAACCATTCCCATTCCACGGTTACGGTATTCGTAAATATTTTCACCCGCGACAATTGCATCATCGACAACAATTCCCAGTGCAATGATAAACGCAAACATTGATATCATATTAATGGTTACGTCAATTTGTGGCAAAAACAGGAAAGCTCCGAGAAAAGATGTCGGGATTCCCAAAGTAACCCAAAAGGCGAGTTTGTATTCCAGAAACAGGCTCAGCAGAATCAATACAAGTATCAGGCCGTAAAAAGCATTCCTTAAGAGCAGATCGAGTCGCTGCTGATAGATTTCGGACATATCATTATTCACGGCCCAGCTTATTCCCTCAGGTAAATTTCTTTCAATCTCAGACATCTCAGCCCTTACGGCTTTTGATACTCCGATTGGTGTTTGTTCTCCGAGACGATAAACTGCAATAGCAACGGAACGTTTTCCGTTATATGCAGCCAGTTTGTCAGCGTCTTCGAATGTGTCGGTTACTGTTGCGATGTCCGCTAAGTACAGAACGGTTCCTTTCTGCGTGGTAACAATAGGGATACGTGCAAATTCATTCGCCCAGTCACGGCGTTGTTGTACCCTTAAGAGGATTTCTCCTCCTTTTGTTTCAATAGACCCCCCGGGCAGTTCAATGGATGTAGCTTTTATTTTAGCGGCGATATCATGCAAAGTCAGACCATAAGTTCTCAATGTGTTCTGTGCGATTTCGGCGTGGACTTCGTAATCACGGACACCTCGCAGCTCGACCTGTGTTATTTGCGGGTTCTGCAGTAATCTGTCTCGCACCTGCTCAGCAAGCTCTCTTAAGACCCATTCACTTACATCGCCATACAACTGGACATTAAGAACTCCGCGTTTCATTATAGCCAGGCTTACTTCCGGTTCTTCAGCCTCTTCTGGAAAGGTTGTAATCCTGTCTATCTCCTGCTTGATATCCTGATAAACCCTTTGTGAGTCGGCATCTTCCATTAATTCTGCTGTTACAGTACCCCAGCCTTCAGCGGCAGTGGCGGTGATTTCCTTGACGCCGTCAAGCCCCCGGATACCCTCTTCCACCGCCAGAATGATACCCTGCTCGATTTCTTCAGGGCTTGAGCCCGGGTATTCAACTATGATGTTAACTATATCCAGGTCAAATTCAGGGAAGACTTCCTGTTTGATTTGTGTGCTAATAAAAAGCCCGACAAAAATAAAAACGAGCATAATAATGTTAGGAGTAACCCTGTTGTTTATCATCCATTGGATTATCCCGTTTGGTTTTTCAGTGGTTTTTTGTGAATTTAATTCATTCATTTTTTTGTTTTCTATATTTACAGACAAATGGCATATTATCTATTTTTTATCCGGTTCTGATTTTTGCCCTTTCTCGGACAGCTGCGGATTTCGTTCCGGCAAAGTGGTTAAATTCATTCCTTCAACCGGAGCTGACAAATCAGTTGTTATTATTTTATCAGTGACATCAATACTATCAGTGATGACGCTTTCGTTGCCCCTGTAAAGGATTTTTACGGGTTTAATTTTCAGAGTATTATCCTTGCTGAGCAACCAGACATTATCTCGGTTACGTAAGAGGCTGCGGTCAATGGCATAAGCTGACTTGATGGTCCGACCAGTAATTTCGACGCGTACGTAAGAGCCGAGCAGCAATAAGTCATTTCCGGATTCAGGATTATTTATTCGCATCGGGTTTTTTACTGAGATTATCAATTTAGCCATTCTGCCGGATGTTTCGAGGTCCGGCAAAAGACGAATTACTGTTGCCGTTCTGCAGACATTCCGGCCCCAGGCTGTTGGATTATATAGTTTAACTTCTGAGCCGGTACCGCTGTTATCGTCTGGTATTTCAATCCATTTTAACTTATCCACAGGGACAGAAGCTTCGACCCAATACTCATTTGTCCCGGTTAATTTTACTACAGTGGTTGATTGAGAGGCCATTTGACCGAGGTCTATATACTTTTGATTTATGACCGCATTAAAAGGGGCTGTTATAACAGTTCGCTTCAAATCGAGTTTTGCCTGGTCAAGTTTTGCTTGAGCGGTTTTAAGATTGCTCTGAGCGGAAATTAACTGCGGCCTGCGAAGTACAAGCTTTTTTTCATTTTCGGTAATTGCATCTCCAAGCAGGCTGTATTCCTGTTTGGCAACAGCCTGATTTCCGTATTCAATTTCTAAGCTGCTCCGGGCTTTTGCGACATCACTTTGGCGCTGTTTAACGGTTAACTCATAATCATCAGGCTCGATTTTCATCAGAGTCTGATTTTTCGATAAAATGCCGCCTGGTATTAACTCCGGGCTTATTTCTATGATTTTGCCGGCGACCTGCGGTTTTAATTCGATCTGTCGTGCGGGTATAACCGAACCCATTCCGCTGATTTTAACCATTGTATTCTTCGGTTGAATTGAAATGGTTTCTACCAGTTTTGCCCGTTTTGAGAGTGGTTTGCGTTTTGATTTCGGCTTTGTATTTAACAGATATGATGCAATTAAGATTCCTGCTGCGATAATAATTACCGGCATGGCGAACTTAATTAATAATCCCTGTAATTTTTTATTTTTCATAGTTTATGCGCCTTTGTTTCTGTAAATTATTTGTTAATTTTTGCAGGTTCAGGGCGTTTCATATCCCAGCTTCCTGCGATTGCCTTATATAAATCGATTCTGCGTTCAATGAGAAATCTTCGCGCGTTTAGTACGTTTATTTCCAGGTTCTGCTGCGAGGACAGTGCGTCGAGAACTCTTAAATAATCAAGCTGTCCTTTTATATAGCTTTGTTTTGTTCTTTTATAAACCTGTCGAGACAGCACGAGTTGTGTTCTGAGATTGTTAAGGTATTTTAACTGATATTTTTCCTGATTTACGGCGTTTTCGGTTTCTTTAATCGCTTCTAAAATTGCCTGGGCATAATCATTGATAGCTTGCGAAAGGACCGCTTGAGTACGTTTTAGTTCCGCTTTTCGAAGGTCCGCATCGAAAAGCGGGCCTATGGCGTTGCCCGCTAAATTTGCCAGCCAGTCGTCAAAAAGGTCACTTACTCTGTCTGCGGAAGTTTCTGCTGTTGAAGAAATACTTATTGTCGGATACTGGTCTGCAATGGCGGCAGCGACCCGCATATCGGCGGCCTGAATAGTTTTATATTCGCTTATGACATCGGGGCGTCGTTGAATTACCGATGACGGTATTCCGGTCTGCGGGAACGGCGGTAAATCTATCAGAGTGATTGAATCGTCAAGCCAGTATATCGATGGAGGTCTTCCCAGGAGCACGGAGAGCTTGTGCTGTAACAAAACGATATTTTCATGGTTTTGTATTATTTTTCCCTGCGTGGCTTCTACCAGTTGTTTTTGACGATATACATCTGAAGCTCCGGTCAGTCCTTGTCGGAAGCGTGTAGTAATTATATCAAGGACTTTTCGATTAGTGTTAATCTGCCGATTTAAGACCGCGTCTTTTTCCTTTAATTCTGCAAGCTGATACCATGTTTTTGCGATATTAGAGGTGAGTGTAATTTCTGCAGTGGCAATATCCTGTTTAGCAGCTTCTGCATCCATTATCGCAGCCTGTTGCGAAGAGCGTATCTTACCCCATAAATCAATTTCATAAGACAGAACCAGGCTGGTTGTGTAATTTGAAGAATAAGTTTTAATGCCGGCGGTCTCCTGCCGTTTTCTTTCAGCGGTTCCCTTGTAATCAATTTGCGGTAATAAGTCAGCCCCGGTTTTGACGGCAATTTGTTCGGTCTGTGCAAGTCTGTCCCAGGCTGAGCGAATTGTAAAGTTATTTCCCAGCGCTTCTTCAATGAGGTTATCCAACTGCGTATCGTGAAGCGACTGCCACCATTGAGTCGGCATAACATTTCCGCCTGATTGTGTAAATTTCTCCGGTAAAGAAACAGGAGGAGTTACTTTCCTGACGGCAGGGCTGCAACCAATGAAAAAAACAAGTGTTATCATACCTGAACCAACAAGTGTTTGGTTTTGTGATATAAACTTGAATATTGAAATAAGTTTTCTCATATTAGTTTTATATTGCTCACAATTAAGAATTAGCCGCCTGAATGGTGTATGTTTTTTCGTCTGCTATTTCGATTCGATTTTTTCCCGTACTGCTTTGATACCTGCCAGAGAGAAAATTGTTATATGTTCTGCTAAAGCATCGATAAGCTCAGGCGTTAATTGCTCGTCCTGTAAATCGGCAGGGAGTTTTTTTCTGCCTTTTCTAAATCCTAATGCGAAACATTGATGTACTAAGCTTAATTCACAAAATGTTATTTGCTGTTTTTCCGCATTTGGCCCGAGCAGTTCACTGATAATATTTTCTGTTCGTTGGCGTAAAGGTCGAATTGTATCGTGGAGAATTTTCATTATTATATCTGTATGCTCTGCCATTTCTCTCAATAGTATCTGTCCTGAGCAGCCTAATCGCCCTTCATCAAGTATTCGATGCAGATTAGAATATACAAGTGCACGTAATTTTTGTTCTGCCGATGCGTTGTCAGGTACGCCTCCGTCCGGCGGATAAATTTTCATCGCTTCGGCAAAAGCATTCTTCCAAACTGTCGCATATAATTCATCTTTACTGCCGAAGTGATAATTAACCGCAGCGATATTACTGCCTGCCCGCCTGCAAATCTCTGCAACGGTCGTGTTTTTGTAGCCTTTTTCTGCAAAGACCTCTATTGCAGCTTTTAGCAATTTTTCGCTACTTTCAATACCGTCTTTTCTAATAGCCATAAGAGACTCCTTATTTCTATTGTATATTTTAAGTGATTATTTGAAATAGTCAATAGAAAAGTTGATTTTTTCGGTACTTTTTTTGTAACTTATTGCTGTTAAGTGTATTAGAAGGTTGTCATTATTGTCGGCAATTCTTAGCCAGGCTGCGGTGCCCGGATGTTTTCGCTTGCTATTGGCAGAGGAATCGGTGCCGAGATGTGTAATGGGGCTGGAATGGCCTCGGTGGGCGGGATTTTGATTTCGAGTATTTGATATTTGTTGTAATGCCGATTTTAATCATTCTCTAAGTCGTGAAATAGCAGTTGGCGCGGCTAAATTTTTGCAAATCAGAAGCCCAAAAAAAGGTTTGACAGGTTTTATAAATCTGATAGTGTAATGGGTTTTGAAAAAGGGGCTAAGATATTTATGAAGAGTTTTATGGCGAAAAGAGAGCAGGTTGAGCAGAAGTGGCTGTTAGTGGATGCAGACGGTGCGATACTGGGCCGCCTGGCCTCCCGGATAGCTACTATCCTGATGGGCAAGCATAAGCCCACCTACACACCACACACGGACACCGGCGATTATGTGGTTGTGATAAATGCCGGCAAGATAAGACTGAGTGGTAAGAAGCAGAACACAAAAGAATACGACTATTATACAGGCTATCCCGGCGGTCGTAAAACCGTGTCTTTCGCCAGGATGATAGATAGAAGCCCTGAGAAAGTCATACAACTGGCGGTCAAGCGGATGCTTCCTAAGAACAAACTTGGCTGTAGTATGTTGCAGAAGCTGAAGGTTTGCAGCGGCAGCGAGCATAAGCATCACGCCCAACAGCCGGAGAAGATAGATTTATTATAAAAGGAAAGTCAGACAAAGAGAGCGGATAGGTTATGGCAGAGATTAAGATTGGTGAGGCAAAGGTTTCGTCCGACAAATCGGTTAGCGGTCAGTCTCCGCAAGTATCCGAGGGCAAAAAAGGTCCTGATAAAGGTGGATTTTACTGGGGAACGGGGAGGCGTAAGAGCTCTGTTGCGCGAGTGCGGATAAAGCCCGGCAGCGGCAAACTTCTGGTTAATAAGAAGAAGCTGAACGATTATTTCGCCAGAGAACAGGACAGGAAGTCAGCGGTAGCGGCATTGAAAGCGGTGGAGGCCGAAAAGAGTTTTGATGTGTTCGTCAACGTAGGCGGAGGCGGAACAACGGGGCAGTCCGGTGCGATAATGCTTGGGGTGGCGCGTGCGCTGAAGAGATATGATTCGAGCTATACGTCTGTTTTGCGTGAGGGCGGCTATCTTACGCGTGACGGCCGAATGGTTGAAAGGAAAAAGCCGGGCCAGAGAGGCGCTCGAAGGAGATTCCAGTTCTCCAAGCGCTAATCTGTCCGTCGCAGGCTGCCTGCGAATTAAAGTTTTCCCACCTTTGTGTAAGGACTGGTTATGGTACGTGTAGCGGTTATAGGTGCCAGTGGTTATACCGGCCTGGAGTCCATACGAATAATTTCGGGTCATCCGGCTGCGAATCTTAGTTATCTTACCGCTTTACCGCAGGAATGTGGAGCGGTGGGTGAGATTTTTCCGCAGTTTGCAGGCCGGTGCGACCTGGAGATTGAGCCCCTGGATATGGCAAAGCTGTCCGGCCTGTGCGATGTGGTTTTATGCTGTCTGCCGCATAAGGTCTCGATGGGATTTGTGCCTCGTCTGCTGGAGGCAGGGGTAAAAGTAATCGATTTCAGTGCGGATTATCGTCTTAAAAATACAGCGGTTTATGAGTCATTCTACAAAGTCGAGCATACCGATACGGAAAATCTCGAGCACGCGGTATTCGGTCTTCCGGAGTTGTACCGTGGCGAGATAAAAGATGCCGAGCTTGTAGCCAATCCCGGCTGTTTTCCGACCGCTTTTATACTTGGTGTCGCACCGGTGTTAAAGCGGGGGCTTATAAAGCCGGAGACAATCATCGTCAATGCGGTGACGAGTCCTTCCGGTGCCGGCCGTAAGCCCAATGAGCTATTTCATTTTCCGAATATGAACGAAAATCTGTTTGCGTATGCAGTCGGCACGCATCGGCATACGCCGGAGATGGAGCAGTTAGTCAAATGGGTCGGTGGCAGTGAAGGGAAGGTGTTATTTCAGCCTCACGCGGGGCCTTTTGACAGGGGGATCCTTGCCACCATTTACTGTGAGCTTATCGAGGATTTATCGGGTAAGGAGCTTGTCGAACTTTACGGTGATTTTTATAGAGACCAGCCCTTTGTACGAGTACGAAGCAAACCGCCGGCGGTAAAAGAGGTTGCAGGCAGCAATTACTGTGATGTCTTTCCCACAATAGCCGGCGGCAAACTGGTGGTTTTCTCTGCGATAGATAATCTTGTCAAAGGGGCATCAGGTCAGGCGGTTCAGAATATGAACATTGTTTTCGGCCTGGAAGAAAGCCTCGGTCTCAAATAGCCCGGCGTTGCGATAAAATATGAAAGACGGCCTTTTGAAAATTGCTACCTGCCAGTTTGCTGTCGGCAGCTCTATAAAAAGTAATTCGCGACAAATCCAAAGCTATATCCGCAGGTCGGCCAGGTGTGGTGCTGATATTGTTCATTTTCCCGAGTGCGCCCTGTGCGGCTATGTCGGTACCGATTTTGCGTCGTTCGAGGGGTTTGACTGGGGGCTGCTGGAAACCGAGGCCGGAAAGATTACGGCTGTTGCGGCACAGGTAGGGGTGTGGGTTGTGCTCGGCAGTGTGCACAAATCGGGGAAACCGGAGAGGCTGCGTAACAGTCTGCTGCTTATAGATTCGGGGGGTAAGATTGCCGACCGCTACGACAAGCGTTTCTGTATCCGCGGCGAGCTGCGCAGATTTATTCCCGGTGACAGGTTTGTGGAGTTTACTATCAACGGCGTAAAGTGCTCACTGCTTATCTGCTTCGAGGTCCGCTTCTGTGAGATTTATCGTTACCTTTACAAAAAAGGTGTGAATTGCATTTTTCAGTCTTTTTACAACGCCCGCCAGCAAGGCCCCAGCGTTCACACCCATATAATGCGTCAATCGGTGCAATGCAGAGCGGCCTGTAACCATTTCTGGATAAGTATGTGCAACGCCAGCGGGTATTATTCACCTTATCCATCCTGTTTTATTCAGCCTGACGGCAAGATAGTAAAACAACTACGTTTTAACCGTGCAGGTATGATGATAAATACTGTGGATTTGAGTCAAAGATTTTACGACCCTTCCGCCGATTACAGAGATATGGCAATTAGAGGCAGGTTTGACAACAAGCCGGAAAACCAGTAAACAGGCAGGCTCGCGGGATACCACGGCTATGTAAAAATCTTTTAGGAAAATTGGATTTTGGATGGTTGCAATGTCGAAGGTGAACAACAAAACGATTACGTCGCCGCAGGGGTTTCTGGCGGCTGGGCTGCACTGCGGGGTTAAACATTCCGGGCAGAAAGATTTAGGGCTGATTGTCTGCCCTGGCGGGGCGAAAGCGGCGGCTGTTTTTACAACGAACCGGATTGTATCGGCTGCAGTGACGCTGAGTAAAAGGCATATAAAAGGTCGCAGCATCTCGGCTGTTGTGGTTAATTCGGGCAATGCCAATGCCTGTACGGGCAAAAGTGGACGGGACGACGCCCTTAAAATGTGCTCCATTACAGCAGAAAAACTCGGAGTGAGGCCTCGTAATGTTCTGGTTGCCTCTACCGGAATCATAGGCGAAAGGCTGCCAGTTAAAAAAATCGGCAGCGGCATCAAAAAAGCTGTGAAGGGTCTCTGCGATTCTGCCGTGGCGGGTCAGGCTTTTGCCGAATCGATACTGACTACCGATACGAAAGTCAAGCAGGCGGTCCGGCGAATCAGGATTTCCGGCCGGAATATTACAATTACAGGCACAGCGAAAGGTGCGGGGATGATTGCTCCGCAGATGGCGACAACACTTTGTTTTATTACCACCGATGCCGCAATCAGCAAACCGCTGCTTGGCAGGGCGCTGAAGACGGCGGTAGGCGGCTCACTTAACAAGCTGACTGTGGATGGCCATCAAAGCACCAATGACACGGCCATAATCCTTACATCGGGACTGGCGGGCAATCCGGTAATCAGAAAAACGGGCACGGGGTACAGGAAATTCGGTGAGGCCCTGGCGGATTTGTGTCTGGATTTGGCAAGGCAGATGGCGATGGATGCCGAAGGTGCGACGCGTATTTTTAAGGTGGTGGTAAAAGGTGCGGCGAGCAAGAAAGATGCCGCTGTAGCTGCAAGGGCTGTAGCGGACTATAACCTTGTCAAATGTGCCGTTTACGGCGGTGATGCGAACTGGGGCAGGATTATCTGTGCGGTCGGCTCGTCGGCGGTTAAACTTAATGCCGCTAAATTATCCTGCAAAATAGGGGCTGTTACGGTTTATCGAAACGGTCGCGGCGTTAAATTCGATGTTCAAAAGGCAAAACGTTTTATGCGAGAACCTGAACATACCATAACGGTGAACCTTGCGGCGGGCAGATACAGTGATTTTTGCTACGGCTGCGACCTCAGCGAAGAGTATGTAAGAATCAACGCACAGTATCATACTTAAATTATTTCCAGGTCGAAGTAATGGGTGCGATTTTTTTGTAATCTCTTTGCAGTATACACCCTTCAGAGTGATAAATTCCCGCGTGTAGAATTATAACTGCTTGTTCTAAAGGTAATTGCCCACGAACAAACGGGAAATTCCAACTATGAACACTATAAAAGGTTTGCAAAGTTGGTTTATTTGATTAAACTACGCCCTTCAGGGCGATAAATTCCCGCGAGTACCCCCCCCCACAGGCGGGGTTTCAAGGTTACTTAGCCGCGAACAAACGTTGAATTTTTATTGTGAGCAGTGTACGAGCCAATTTTATTTGAGCGAAGAATTGTGGTTTTCTAATGTTTTCGAAAGGAGAAAGGAATGCGGATTTTCGGTAAGCTTGGTGTGGTTCTTGCTTTTTCGGCATCTATGGCTTCGGCGGCAATGGCCAGTGGAGCGCTTGAGAAGGGAGCTGAGTCGGCAAACGGCACCCCGATATTATGGTGGATAGCACCGGGTGCATCCGTGCTGGCTCTTGTGTTCGCCTATGTGTTCTATAAATTGATGATGAAAGAATCAGAGGGGGATGAAAAAATGGCAGGCATCGCACAAAATGTTCGCGAGGGTGCTTATGCCTATCTTTTCAGCCAGTATAAGGTGGTATTGTTTGTTTTTATATTGCTTTTTGCCCTTTTTGTATTCCTGGCATATTCAGGCGTTCAGAATCCGTTTATGCCTGTAGCTTTTCTGAGCGCCGGTTTTTTCAGCGCACTGTGCGGATTTTTAGGGATGAAAACAGCGACGAATGCCTCTGCCCGCACCGCCAATGGTGCAAGGCAGAGTCTTAATCGTGGCCTGCAGGTGGCCTTTCGAAGCGGTGGGGTTATGGGGCTTGTTGTTGTAGGTTTCGGACTGCTGAATATTACCGGCTGGTATTTCATCCTCGATAAGCTGATATATACCGCCGAGAATATGAGAGAAGGGCTGAGCCTTTGGGGTCTGACCCTCGTTCCGGAAGGAATGGCAGCTTCCGGCAAGCTCGCAGAAATCAGCACGGTGATGGTTACTTTCGGAATGGGTGCATCAACACAGGCGCTTTTTGCACGTGTCGGCGGTGGGATTTATACCAAAGCTGCCGATGTCGGCGCTGACCTGGTGGGTAAGGTCGAGGCTGGCATCCCGGAGGACGATCCCCGTAATCCCGCAACAATCGCTGATAACGTCGGCGATAACGTGGGTGATGTGGCGGGGATGGGTGCCGATTTGTTCGAGAGCTATTGTAATTCAATATTTGCTACGGCGGCACTTGGTGCGGCGATTTCGCTGACGGCTCTGAAAGCTGCCGGACTCGAGCCGTTAAAAGCCGTACTGGCGCCAACGGTTGTCGCAGGGATAGGTATTCTGCTTTCGATCCTCGGTATGTTTTTTGTTCGCTATAAAGAAGATGCCAGCCAGAAAAATCTGCTGCGAGCACTGCTGACCGGTACGCTTGGCAGCTCGGTTTTGATAGTGGCAGCTCTGGCACTGCTCGTTGGTGCAGGCTGGATTACGTGGGGGATTTTCGGTGCCGTTGTAGCAGGCCTGGCTGCCGGCGTGCTCATCGGGCAATTTACCGAGCTTTATACATCTGACGAGTATTCAGCAACCCGCCAGTTGGCCAAAGAGGCTGAAATGGGTGCGGCAACCACAATTATTAACGGTTTTGCAACGGGGATGTATTCGGCAGCCCTGCCGGTGATTGCTATTGTGGCCTGTATTATCGCTTCCTTCGGACTGGCAGGTGGATTCAGTAATATGGCTATGGGGCTTTACGGGATAGGGTTTGCTGCGGTTGGGATGCTTGCGACACTTGGTATCACACTGGCAACGGACGCTTACGGCCCGATAGCTGATAACGCCGGCGGTAATGCAGAGATGTCCGGCCTTGGAGAAGAGGTTCGCAAAAAGACCGACGCACTCGATGCTTTGGGCAATACCACTGCTGCAACCGGTAAGGGATTTGCGATTGGGTCGGCGGCGCTTACAGCGATGGCGATTATGGCTGCCCTTATCGGTGCAATCAGGGTCTGGATAGGCAGATTGGCCAGCGAGAGCCCGGATGGTATTTACAGGGTTGGCGAGGTTGAGTTTTTTCAGGGCCCGGCTACACAGACAATAGAAGGAGCGGTTAATTTAACTACCGCTTCAATATCAGACTTTGTCTCGGCGTATGACCTTACGATAATGAACCCGCAGCTTCTGGGCGGGCTTTTCTTAGGTTGTATGATGGCCTTTTTGTTCTGTGCTATGACAATGAAGGCGGTCGGCCGAACGGCGGCTGATATGGTGGCGGAAGTACGTCGGCAGTTCAAAGAGATAGCCGGGATTATGGAAGGGACTGGGAAGCCGGATTACGCCCGCTGCGTGGCCATATCTACCAAAGGTGCTCAGCGTGAAATGATAGTGCCTTCACTGCTTGCTATTATCGTGCCGGTGGTTACCGGTCTTGTACTGGGAATACCCGGTATGCTTGGATTGCTGGTAGGTGGGCTGTCCTGCGGATTTGTCCTTGCGGTAACTCTTAATAATGCCGGCTGTGCGTGGGACAATGCCAAGAAATATATCGAAAAGGGTTTTTGCGGCGGCAAAGGCTCCGAGGCCCACAAGGCGGCTGTCATCGGCGACACCGTTGGCGACCCGTTCAAAGACACTTCCGGGCCGAGCCTGAACATTCTTATCAAGCTGATGAGTATGGTCAGCGTGGTTTTCGCCGGGGTGGTAGTCAAATTTTCGCCGGTAATTGCCGGCTGGCTCGGCTTGGCCGGATAACCACGATGAGTCTCAGACCGGTTGACATAAAGGTATATTACGGGTAATTTAGCGGGGTGGTTCGATAGACCACTCCGCTTTTTTCAGAGCATAACGGCTTGGATATGAGGTAGCTCAATTGGGCAAAGACAGGAGTAAAATGGCGAGAGATTTCGCTCTGGCGGCAGCCAATGTCGCCAAAGAGCGGCATTGCCGGGATATTGCCGTTCTGGATTTGAAAGATAAATCTCCAGCTACGGACTTTTTCGTAATTGCAACAGGAACCAGCAGCAGACAGATGAAGGCGGTAGCTGATGAGACCTGCCGGAAGTGCAGTAGATATGAATTACAGTGTTTCGGCAGGGCAGGCTATTTGCAGAGCCGCTGGATTCTGCTCGATTTCATAGATGTTGTCGTTCATATCTTCGATGAGCAATACCGCAAATATTACGATTTGGAACTCCTCTGGGGAGACGCAGAGCGGCTGGAGGTCAAATGAATTATGAAAACTATTTTGGACCAACTCCAGCAGCGAATATCTGTGGTAATGCGGCAGGTCAGTAAGCGAGATGACTGCGATGCAATTGTTCAGCAGACTACAGATGCCAGATTCGGCGATTACCAGGCCAATGGTATTATGGCCCTGGCTAAAAAAATAAAAACTTCACCTCGCCAATTGGCCGAGAGAGTGGTTGAAAAACTGGATTTGAGCGATATCTGTCAAGAGCCTGAAGTGGCAGGTCCGGGCTTTATAAACCTGCGTCTGAAGACCGACTTTCTCGCTCGAAAACTTCTGCGAATTCATACCGACAGCACCTCTCGTTTGGGAATCGAACAATCCGACAAACCAAAGACCATAGTTGTGGATTTTTCCGGTCCGAACATCGCCAAACAGATGCATGTTGGCCATCTGCGCAGCACTATCATCGGTGATTGTATCTGCCGGATGCTCGAATTTCTGGGTCATGACGTTATCCCGCAGAACCACATCGGCGACTGGGGAACGCAGTTTGGTATGCTCGCATATTATATTGATTACAAAAAAATTAAAATAGATGAGTCATACCGTAAAAAAGGAATATCAAGGCAAAGAGCTTTTACTGCAAAAGATTTAATTCCTGACATAGAAAATTTTTATCGGGAAGCTAAAAAGCTTTTTGATGCCAATGCTGATTTTGCTGATAAATCACGTCAATATGTTGTTAAACTTCATTCCGGAGATAAGCACGTTCTTTTCAACTGGGAAATGATTGTAAACGAGTCATGCAAACAATTTGAAAAGATATATAAAATATTAAGGATAAATCTTAATAAAGAAAGTGTCAGTGGTGAAAGTTTTTATAATCCGATGCTGGGTGATGTTGTTAAAGAGTTAAAAGATAAAAATCTCGCAACCGAATCCGAAGGGGCTATATGCGTTTTTCCCGAAGGTTTCAAGAATAAACAAGGTGAGTCTCTGCCTTTAATAATTCAAAAGTCGGACGGGGCTTACCTGTATGCAACCACCGACCTTGCGGCCTTGAAGTACAGGATAGAGCGATTAGAAGCTGACCGGATAATCTATGTTACCGACAGCAGGCAGAAACTGCATTTCGAGATGCTCTTTGCCGTGGCGAGAATGGCGGGATGGGTCAGTGATAATATTGAGCTTTCGCATGTAATGTTCGGTAGTGTTTTAGGCGAGGACGGAAAACCTTTGAAAACACGTGAAGGACAAAATGTCAAGCTCAAAGAATTGCTTGATGAGGCTGTTGAACGTGCCATGGCGGTCGTTGAGGAGAAAAATCCGGGTTTGTCAGCAAAGAAAAAAGATGAAATCTCAAAGGCTGTAGGAATCGGTGCGGTAAAATACGCGGATTATTCCAATAACCGGACGAGTGATTATATTTTCAGTTTTGGCAAGATGCTCGCTATGGAGGGCAATACCGCCCCTTATATGCAGTATGCTTATGCCCGTATAAAATCGATTGAGAGAAAGGCCGGGAGAAATCACATTGATGTCAAGGCCGAACTTGGCCGAATCAGGAAGGTTGAATTAACCGAGGCCGCCGAGATTGAGCTGGCCAAGCACCTCGTTCGTTATGACGAGGCTCTGGAGGCTGCGACTGCTGATTTTCGCCCCAATTATCTAACAGGCTACCTGTACGAGCTTTCTCAGAGATTCAGCGTCTTTTATACCAATTGCCCGGTCATTAAGAGCGAGGCAAAAAAGAGACCAACTCGATTTCAGCTTTGTGACCTGACGGCAAAGACCATCAGGCACGGCTTAAAACAATTTCTCGGTATTGATGTAGTGGAGCAGATGTAAGAGGTGTAATTATGAAGATAGTTAATAAGGAATTCAGTCTCAGCAGCAGTAATCGCAACCAGATGATTGATATCACCGGTGAAGTAACCTCCATCGCAGGCAAAAGCGGGATTACCAACGGCGAAGTCGTTATATATTGCCCTCATACCACTGCGGCGGTTACCATAAATGAAAATGCCGACCCTTCAGTGCAGCATGATATTGTTTTTGTGCTCGAAGATTTGATTCGGCCCGGCCGTCGTGAGTATCGTCACAGCGAAGGCAATGCGGATTCTCACGCCAAGAGCAGCATAATCGGCTGCAGTGAGCGGGTGGTTATACGGGATGGTACGCTGGTTCTTGGGACGTGGCAGGGGGTTTTTTTCTGCGAATTTGACGGGCCTCGTCATCGGCGAGTTATTGTCCAGGTCATAGGCGAATAAAGATGGCGAAGATGAGATAAAGCGCCTGTCCGCTTTTACGGTTTTCGGATGATATTGGCTTCCGGCTGCGCAGGTTTCTATATTTACCCTTGCTGAAGAACGAGTCGGGCGAGGTAGGCGCATAAATAAGGCGAGGTGGTGGGATCGGCTGGGGGGGGAACCGATTATCCACGCTGCCTCGCCGAGGTTCGAATAAGCTGCATCTGGCAGCAAAATTTCAATAAAAAACTAGGTTAAACAGAGTTCTTGCTAATGTCAAACAAAAAATTCAAAAAAAACTGAAATCCATTCCCCTGTACTTACACCCTTTCCTACTTTGTTATTCCATCTTATTAGTATTTTAGCGTATTTGAGGGGCTAATGCAAGCAAAAAAACATTTTTTTTGCTGATTTGATGCCTGCGTCAAAAGCGTGAGACACTGGTTGTTCTTCGGCCAACTCCGGTCCGGGCTTGTAAATCAGACTTTTGACGCGAGCGTTAAAATAGAGCTTGAATGAGCGAGTTAATTGGCTTAGATTACGTGTAAAGAGGATTTTTTGCGTGGAGGATATAATGGTCAGAGGTAAGGTGAACGGCGTAACAAAACAGATAACAGATAAGGCAAAAGATGTCCACTCCAAGATTCTCAAGAGCAAAAGCCCGACTATGACTACGCCTGTTCGGTCGCTGAGCAATGTCAGGTACAAGGCGAGGACTGGTTATTTCGAGATGCTCGATAAGAACAAGCAGCGAACCCTTACCGTTCGAACGGTTAAGACTTTCGCTCAGACCCTGAAGATGATGGCGATGGCAAAGGAGCTTATCGAGACCGATGATATGGCTACGAAACGTGAAGCGTATTATGTATCCAAGAACTGGGGCAAGGCTGGTTTTTCCGAACAATCCGAATCCGATACCATTATGGACGACGTCGAGGCGATGTTCAGGGTTAACCGTGAACAGTTAAAATTCACACCGGAAGAAAAAGGAGGTGATGTTGCCGGCCGACTGATAGTAATCGACAGCGACTCAAATGGCAAATCGCTCAAGATAGACTGCACAAAATTCGGTTCAGGTGCTTATTCGATTCCCACACGTGTAGAAGATTTGAAATTTCGCAGCAACGCCAGGTTCGTTCTGGTTATCGAGACGGCAGGTATGTTCCAGAGGCTCTTAAAATATAACTACTGGAAAAGTGCGCAATGCATTCTTATAAGTATGGGTGGTGTGCCGACGCGTGCATGTCGGCGTTTCATCAGAAAACTCAGCGATAAGCTGAAAATTCCGGTTTACGCCTTCGTGGACGGGGACCCTTATGGGTATTTTAACATCTATCGAACGCTCAAGGTCGGTTCGGGGCGAGCGGCACATTTGAACCGTTTTTTTTGTGTGCCGTCGGCGCGATTTCTCGGCGTAACGCCTCAGGACATTAAGACTTATAAACTTCCGACGCACCCTCTTAAACAAGTGGATATAAAACGCGCCAAAGACGCATTGAAAAATGACCCGTTTGTAAGGCATCACAAGCAGTGGCAAAGGGCTGTAAAACAGATGCTGCAAATGGGAGTTCGCGTGGAACAACAAGCCTTTGCAAAATACGGGCTGGATTTTGTCGTCAATGAATATCTTCCGGACAAATTAAAAAAAGCTTCAAAGTTTTTACCATAAAATTGCTTTTGTTGCTAACTTCCGGTAGAATTGTCAAGATAACTTTCACAGAGCAGAGCGGGGCTAAGAGTGCTATGTCAAAGATAAGCGAAAGGCTCAAACACATAGAGGATAAGATTCAGTCGGCCTGTGAGCGCAGCGGCAGAGACAGGGAAGAAGTACGACTTGCTGTCGTTGTCAAACCTGCAGCACTCGAAGATATAAAACAAATTCTGCAGTGCGGTATTTGTGATTTGGCGGAGAATAACGCCCAAAGACTTAAGGAGTTCTCGGAGTACGTGAATGAACTTCTGTCTAAAAGCAGAAGCACGAAAATGCCTTCCAGGGTCAACTGGCATATGATAGGGCGTCTCCATCGCAACAAGCTTGCCAGTATTCTGCCGGCTGCCTCGCTGATTCACAGCGTCGATACGCTTCGGGTGGCCGAGGATGTAAATAGCTGCGCTGCAAAGCAGAACCGCTGTGCTTATGTACTTATCCAGGTAAATGCATCGCGTCAGCCGCAGAAATACGGTGTACCTATTGCAGCGGTAACGCATTTAGTTGAGCAGTTAAACACGCTGGAAAACCTGAGATTAGCAGGCCTGATGACAATGGCGCCTTTGACGCGTGACAAAAATGCCATCAGGAGGTGCTTTGCCCGCACACGGGATTTGCTCACTGAAATCCGCCGGAAGAAAATAGCCGATGCCGACTTTGCGCACCTGAGTATGGGGATGAGCAGCGATTACGAGATAGCCGTCGAGGAAGGCGCTACCATTCTTCGGCTTGGCTCAGCGATTTTTGCCGGCAGTTGAACGGTTTCATCTTTTTCGTCCGGTAAATCTTATTAATTGAGCCCTGATACTATAACTGGGACAGCAAATTGCCAGTATCTGGGTTTGTTAAAAAGCCGTAGGGGTTTGTATGCCGATATTAAAGTTATGGATATTCGCCGTGATAACAAGCTTAAGGCCTTTTCGATAGTGGAAATACTAATCGTAGTCGCAATTCTGGGTATCTTAGCGGCTATTGTATTTCCACAGCTCCATGGCCAGTCGCAAAAGGCAAAAGAAACCGCAGCGAAAGAAAACCTCAGAATCCTTAGAAATGCTATAGAAACTTATGCTTTAGAACACAATGGTATCCCACCTGGTTATATAGACAACAATCCTGATGATGGTACTGCTCATCCTGCTATCTATTTCCAAATGGCTAACACCGGTGAGTATATATCAGAGATGCCAGACAATCCTTTCAATGGAAGCGGTGATGTAGTAACAATTCCCGACGACCAACCTCTTCCAGCCGAAGCCGACGGCAATACCGGCTGGATTTACAAACCGGAAACAAAAGAAATCAGACTCAACTGGCCCGGGACTGATTCAACCGGTCAAAAGTACTTCGACTACTGAAAATGAATTTGTTAAACACAAAAACCTTTGTCATAATTTCTTATAAATTGATAATTTAAGGAACATAAGGATTCAAGGCGGATAAGACAATATATTGATTTCGTTGAATACCGGATAGATAAAAACAAAGCTAAATAGCGACAGGTTCACTGTTTTCTGAAAAAAACATTTCTGCGAAAGACAGGTTCTTTGCGGTCCTCGAACTTGACGGGTTTGTCTTGCTTTGCTAGATGAGCGATATATGTTTGTTTGCTATGCCATCCCGCTTCCCAATAGCCGCTGTTTGCATCCACCTTGCCAGACAATATATCGGTTCTTGAACCTTCTAATGCCGAATCCTTCATATCCTGATAAAAATGTTTAACTTCAATTATCACCGACAGTATGTTCTGCCTGGTATCATATGCCACAAGCCACTTACCAGGAGTATAGACACCCTTTCCTCCGTAGCGACTCGGTTTCGTTGTTGTTTTTCCGGGACGCAACTTTATGTTTCCAAATTCAATGACCGCCGATGAAATCCTGCCGTCCTCTTCGAAAACAAATTCCCATTGGGTGTCATCACCCTTCCATTTACCTGCAAGGAACTCCGGAAACTTGCCACCACCTTCGACAACCACCTTCATAGCTTTGCTCTCGCTGCCGCTGTCAGATAAGTTGGACTTGTTACCAATCTTCTCACTGCTGCCGCAACCTGACGCCAAAAACAAAGGCAAAATCAACAGAATTATAAAAAAGAATAACCGTCTCATATAAATCTCCTGCTGTACACTTGGGTAGAGTAAATTAATTCGATTTTCATCTGGCTTTATATCTCATTAATCGTTCCTGTATGTTTTTTTTCTCTTTGCCTTTATCGCCAGGAACAAGCTTTAATACCTTCTCTAAAGTGTTAACAGCTTTTTCAAATTGAGAATTAGCAGCATAAACATCTGCTAAGGTAATCAAAAGGCGCTCGTCTCTATATTTAGTTAATTTACATGCTTTTTGGGCAAGAGTTAATGCTTTTTGAGGATTGTAATAATTTGACTGATTATCAGATATTAATAATCGAGCCGTCTTTCCTAAAACGTTTTGCTGTTTGTCATTTAAGTTTATCGATTTACGATATTCTTCAAGAGCTTTATTGATATTGCCAACTCTCTCGTAAACAAATCCTGCATAAAATCTTACTTTATAGTGATCGGGTTCTAACTTCATTGCCTGTTTTATAGCTACAAGAGCTTTGTCCATGTTATTGGCATGCTGCATCGCCAAAGCTCTTATTATCCAAACCGGTGAAGATTGTTTATCTATTTTTTGAATGTCATTGGCAAGGGCAAGAGCCTTATTTGGTCTACCGGAAAGCACCAGTTTGACAGCTTTGGAAAGTAACATATCTTCAACTCGTTGTTTATTATTGGTAAGAACTTTACTTTCCGGAAAATTGTTTAGTCCTGTCATTATAAATTTTAACTTATCTCTGTCATCCTTGGCAGTATAAGACAATAAAACATATTTCGAAGCTTTATATATATCTTTATATTTTGATACCCACCGCTTTTTTTCTTCCTCATCAAAACCAGTCCAGTCAATATGGTCTAGTACAGACATTGACCTGATATTTAACACATATTTTTCAAACACCTCATTCGAAGCAGCATCGCTTTGTGTAGTGAACTCAACAAACGGATGGAAATCGCTGTTAACTTTATAATTACCAACCGCTCTCATTAATGCGTTAGTATCAGCTACATAATAGTTCAACAGCTCTTCACTATTTTCAATTCCGATTAGACCGAGGCTTTCATTAATTCCTTCTTTGCTGAGCTCTTTGTCTATCCAGGCAGGAGAATAAAGTTGTCTCTGTTTAGACCCTACAAGCCAGAAATAATTCACACCGTGATTATTAGGATACCAGATGGTTACATACGGAAAGACTTCAGTTAAAGTCCCGACAATACTATCCAACCCAGACATAGGCATATGATAATAAGGAACCCAGATAAAAATCATCCCTGAGTCATCTAAACGTTCTCTGGCATCTTCAAAAAAATCCTTCCCGTATAAAGAAGCATTTTCAGCAAAATGCCGCGGATGTATCGAATCATTAACTACAACATCGTATCGTTTATCAGTCAGATGAAGGTAATTCTTAGCATCCATAAAAATCATATTTACTTTATCGTGAATTTCATCGCCCAGGTTAATATGATTGAAATACTCCAAAGCAACATCCACAACTTCCGGTGCAATCTCAACACAATCCAGTCTTTCAAGATTATGTTTAGAAAGACAATTTGTTGTTTCACCTGAACCAAATCCTATCGTTACTACTTCATCGGTACTTTTATTCAAAAGTACACCAAAATGCCCCAGTGCCTTCTGGTCAACCCTGGTACCCAAATCTTCTCCGGCAAGCGCCTGACCGGATGAATATAATTGTAAAGTATCTTTCTTGGTATCCCAATGAACGGAAACAGTTGTAGTAATTCCTTCTTCTACACTTAAAAGCTTATATTTTGAAGGGATAAAAGGACTCTTGTTGATTATATGATGAAACAGATTTGAAGGCATTTTAAACATAAATAAACTTAAGATAAGAGCAATTATAATTATCAGACTTTTGCTTATTATCTTTTTAGAAGGATAAAATAAGAACCATACAAATCCGGCAATCCAGAGACCTGCCAATCCCAGAATAATTATACTCCATTGCAAACCTATCCAGGGGATAAAGACAAAACCAGTTGCTATGCCTCCTATAACCGAACCTATCGTGTTGGCGCTATAGGCGGAACCGGTCGAAAGTCCTACTTTGTGAACATGGTAAGCCCAGGCCTGTAGAGCTAAAGGAAAACCGATACCCATCAATACCGCAGGCACCAGAAACAGGAAGAAACTTTGCAGCATTGGTTCCACCGTAAAAACAGAGGCGGGGAACCAGCTATAAAAACGTTCCAGTAAATTATTCACCTGCGGTAAAACTTTGGAAACCCAGAATACCATTACAGGCAAATAAAATATTCCACAAATACCCAAAAGGCTTAAAGTTACAGCGAATCCGCTCGCAGGCGATTTAAGCTTCTTAGCCCATCTGCTGCCGATACCTACGCCAATAACATTTGCGATAAGATAAACAGTAAGAACGGCAGAAAACACATACGTAACGCCGCCTAACAAATGAGTTATACTTCTTATCCAGAGTATCTCATAACCAATGCTGATTAAACCACTCATAAAAAAAGCTGTAATTAAAATATAAAATTTACCGCTCAAAAGTTTGTGAACACTGTCTTCTAATGCAGGTGATTCGGCTGAAATTTGTTTCTCCTCAGTAATCTCAGATACCGGGTATCTGGACAAAACAAGTCCGCCCAGAGCTACAAGCAGATTTAAACCTGCTGCAAAATAAAGAGTACCCATAACTCCGAGAGAGCGTATCAAAACGAAACCTGCAACAAAACAACCCGTAGCCGCCCCCAACATATTCAGCGCGTATAATCTACCTACCAGATGACCTGTCTCCTCCTCAAGTGAAGTAACAAAACGCCCCAAAAGAGGCAGAGTGCTGCCCATTAACATCGAAGGAATCAAGACTATAATTGCTGAAATAATTACCTGAAC
>Ga0180437_10003491_pt1 | contig 23373 bp, 60 predicted proteins | sample SS_ome_4_FD_132410 | JGI IMG/M metagenome (GOLD analysis project Ga0180437, IMG submission 132410) | Hypersaline lake sediment archaeal communities from the Salton Sea, California, USA - SS_3_D_1 metaG | ecosystem: Environmental > Aquatic > Non-marine Saline and Alkaline > Hypersaline >...
GCCGATCGACCACACATACTAAAATATTTTTATAGATAGGCCTTCGATCTAATTTTATTAATAATCTTTGATATAGTATATAGTATACATATAGTACAATACAAGAACCAAGCCATACAGTACTCTCCGGCTTTCATATCGTAGAACATTACTTACTTCCTCTCCCCTTCATCTCCTTCTTCACCTCTTCTATTATCGATCGACATTTGATTATAGACTTCTTTCTCTTATCGATCGATACATAAATAGTACGCCGGACTTCAGCCATAACCTCGTCCATAATACGATCAGTATCTATTCGTATGTCATGTTTGGTCTCTTTGCGTTTGCGTAATTCACCCCATATTCTGGACGTAGCGATACTAGGGATCTTACTGTCAGTATGTTCCATCGTCAGTTCGTTGAACCACTTTTTAAATAACATAATCATCTCCTTTTGGTCTAGCAAAAAGTATATTTTATTCTATAATATATATACATGGCCATAAACATGGCCATACTTTTAGGAACATGGCCATACTCAAAAAAACATGGCCATATAGAACATGGCCATACATGGCCATATAGTATAAAAACATGGCCATGTTTATTTAGGAGTAGATTTATGGTGAAGGACAAATTAATTCGGTTATTAATTGAAGAAGAGGTAGCGGACAGGTACAAACAGTACTGTAGGAATAAAGGAATATCTGTATCAGATGATTTACGTACTTATATACTATCTGTATTAGAAGGGAAAGATTCTGACCCCGAGGAAAATTTTTCGGTGAGTATGCAATCAGCAAAGATAATGAAGCATTTCGTAGAGAAAGCGGAGCAGAAGCAAAAAAATTCGGGGGAGGAGGAAATAGATCCCAAGACAGGTTTCCGTAGAAGAGTACAATTTACAAGTAAAGGACTAATACTTAATCCTAGAACAGATGCAGAAAAAGAATATAACAGGTCTTTCATATCATAAGTCCTTTTTACCCCTCCATATATTATTTCGGCTCTTATAACTTTATGACCATGGTAGATATAAGTATATGAATATACTATATATATACGCACCATACCTACACTAGCATACAGCACTATAGTTTGCGTAAGTATCCATTTATACTACAGAAAACTCGCCCAAGTTCATAACGATCAGTGCTTAACAAAATAATTCGGTTCCATACGTTTAGTTTCCGGTTCGCTCGATAAAAAATCCATATATTTGATTTTGTTTCTACTTCACTTAATGTATTTCGCTTATTTGACTTTTCGCCAGAAGTTTCTTTCTGTTTCATTCAATTCCCCGATTAAATCTTCCATTTCTTCTCGCTCTGATTCCATTCTAGCCTTGCGCATATCTTCCTTGATTTTCCTTGATTGTTCTTGCCATTCTGGATCGTCTTGATAGCCGGGCTTCATTTCCTTTTCTACTTGCGCTCGATGATATCCTTCCCAATCTACCGCTCCAGCGTCATTAATGAATTCCCCATAGCGCTTTCTGTCTTCTTCTGTGACAGTATATCCGCTATTCTCTTCCTTTTCCTCCTTTTCTTCTATCGGCTTGAATATCCCGGATAGGTCTATAGTATTATTACTTAATACATATAGTACTACTAATATAACTACGGTAGTAAGCAATATTTGCGGGAAAGAAATGAAAAGCCAAAGTAAGAATGCCGCTAGAATAATCTGTGCCATTGTCCTACCTCCCTAAAAACCCCGGGTATTAAAAAATTATTCGGAAAGTATTAAAAAAATTCGAATTAAGATCAAAAAAGTTTGGGGATCAACCCAATTAAGGGCTGACCCCCATACTTATTTACTCATACCGAAATTTTTACCGATGCAGGTTAAACCCCTTCAAAAGGATTGACCGGACCTGCTCCCGCCGTGGCACCCGCGTTCTGCGCTGCACTCAACTGAGCCTGAATCTGCCTCATCTGCTCTGTGAGGGACGCAATGTCACCGGCCGTACCGGTATTCAACGGAGCGGCTGCTGCGGCGCCCTGGCCGACGAAACCAACACCCTTTCTCCAGATCCGGGCGTTTCCATACGTACCCGTGGCGTCATGGATGGCGGGGTTATAGTCTCCGGGATCCGGGCGGTTCACCGTAAGCAATTCTCCTGCGTCGAGGATCACCTGCTGCGGAATCCGACCACCGGCCTTCAGTTCGGCGATTCTCGCATTGATGCGGGCCGTCAGTTCCTTAAGGGAATCCTTACCAAAGAAGAACTTTTGAACCTGCACTTCCACTCGCCGTTCGATGACCGGTTTGCCATTGGCACCGACCTGTCCCGTCTGATGGCGGAAGGACCTCAGTTCACCCTCAACGTTGATTTCCCGACCTGTGTCGAGATACTTCGCTGCGGTAAGTGCATACGGACCCCAGAAATTCAAGGTGACCTCATCACTCATGGGCTGCTGGTTCGTGGGATTCACTCCCCGATTACAAATGACCGTTACCATGGTGTGGTGCCGTTTCGGATCTGCGGCCGGCATAAAGGTGGGTTTTCCTGCGATTCTCACGTTCATCATGTGGACCTTAATCGTTCCCAAATTTCCCATAAATTTTACCTCCGATATAAATGTTGGTTAAAGGTTATTGTCGCGTCCATTAAAAGATATTGCCAGTGTATCTCACTTACGACTGGACTATCGCAAGGCCTTAACAATATCTCAAAAAACGGAAATGAGCCGCTTCTACTGCCGTATCCTACTGTTCCTCTACGTCGTAGAAGCATTCCCATTCTTTACCCCCGAACAGATTCCGATGAGCTCTGAATGTCACCGGATGTTGCAGCAGCGGCAGCCAGCATCGATCGTCATCGTCATCACCCCCGTCGATCGCAAAACCCGCCTTATCCAACTTGTCCGGACCATAAGGTATGGCTACCTCAATGCCTTTTGCCACGAACGATAGCGGACCTTCGCATAGACAGGGATTTTCCGTCAACCACTGTTTCATTTTGGCCTGGTCCAATGAATATTCAAAGCTGAATATCATTGGCTTGTCGTCGCCCTTATGCTCGACTTTGACGTCAACTCTCAGTCCATGGGGCAACGTATGGCTCAAAGGAGTACTCAAGGTGATCTGCCCACTCTTCAACATCTCCTCGATATTCTGCGCCGTAGAGATCAGGACATTCCTCAAGACTGGGTCTGCTATATGGGCAATCCTCCTCGATTCCATTTGCATTCCAGTTGTGTTCATCTGATACCTCCTCCTCTATTAAGGCGGCCTGCAATAGCCGATTGCGACCTATCTCGACTGCCAGGTCCGCCACATACTTTGGCATTACTTTCAACACTCTGTCCCCTACGGGGTTCAAGGTGAAGGCCACCACGTCCCCCATCTCAAACCCCGCATTGGGTGCTTTTACCGATCCACCACGGGGCAATCGAATCTTGATAGTGGTTCTGTCGGGCGATACCCAACTTACCACTCCGTGGTTATCATTCAGTAAACTCATAGGGATAGTCCTCGATGTATTCGTCGTCATAGGCGCTGGGGTCGAAATCTTCCATCATAGCCTCCATGGCGATCGCGTCTGCAGCGGCCATTTCCTCTTCTGTCGGAGCGTACTGTCCGCCGTCGGCAGTATTGATCACATACTGAGGGTTACTCGTACCTGCCGGTATGTCCGGGATTCCATCACTCGAAAATCCGGTTGGAGACGCTCCTGCTGCCGCTACCTGCGACTGAGCTGGCCGATATGCTCGCATTTGGGATGGTATGAATTGGCCGTTCTGAACGCTGCCGAGAAATCCATTCTCTTGTCGTTTGTCGATGATCCACATGATGCATTCGCCATTTCTGGCCCTTATGGCGAAATCTTTCAGATTGCCGTTGAAATCCATTTTATTTGGATTTTGCTCCAGAAATCTGAGAGAAAGGATCTTACCATCAACGTTCAGGTCTGTGTCAATTCCTCGGAGCGTACCTTTGGTGAACGTCCGTGGATTCCAGCCGACGATGAATTGCTCGAACCCGACCGGTTTCGGCGTCTGATACCACGTATTGACGTCCACCGCTTTTCGAGTAAAGATGAGGTTATAGATTGCGTTCACCAAGTCCATTCTTTGTGCATTTGTCATACTTACCTCCCTATCTATTGATTTGTTACCCACGGACTTCCCGGTCTGCGCCGAGAATTTCGTCCATTCTGAGACACGGCCTACCCTTGATCTGTAAACCAATGTCTCCTCTACCTATGGCTTGCATGAGACCTGGTATCTCATGCTTCTCGAAATCCGGGCCTTGAGCCGCCACTTCTGCGAAACCGGCCGCTTCCGTGCCGAGTATATCCATCTCGGCGCCGATGACGTCCGGTGCCTTTGAATAGATTTCATTGAACAGCGTTTGTATTCTTTGCCCGACCCACCCCATTTGATCCAGAGGCGGCGTCGTTGCGTGGATTTCGAACCAATCGATCATCTGTTCCATGGCCATGACGTCCGCCGTGTGGTCGAGCATTTCGCATTGAAGGTCCCACGTCTGTTCGTCGAACGATATCTCATCGTTCATCATCTGTAGAGCATGAGCGCCCTCATGGAATACCGAATAGATGAGGTTGCACCATACGTTCGGCACAAACGCCATTCCTCGCCGCATCCATCGCTGGTCTTTCATGCAGGCTTCCATGTCTATAACGACGGCGCCTGTCTCCGGGTTGAACACGGCCATCTTTCCGTGCATCAACTCATATTTGTCGCCACCTATTAAAATGACCATATTGATGGCAGTGATGGGTTCATAATACTCGGCGATTAACTGAATTAACGCCTTTGGCGCTTCCTCATGCTGAATAATTCTCATGATAGTACCTCCTTTAGTTAATGGGTTATACTCTCAATAAGCGGTCCTGAGCCGCAACTGCCCGGATCACATCTTGCCCGGGATTGCCCGGACTTCCCAATATGAGCGGAAGTACCGGGATCACATCTTGCCCGGACAAGTGATCGGGGAATGGTATTGCCCGGGGCGTGTTTACCCGCAGCACCGAAGGTGCGAGGACCACATCTTGCCCGGGGCGGGGAATGTCGATGGCGCAGTTATATTACATAGCGCCGAGGAAAGGATCAACACCAACCTGACCAGCGGTAGGTTCTATAACCTCATTCTGAGTGGTCGTAACAGGATTCTGATTCTGAGCGTTAGCGTTAGCAGTGATTTGATTCAGTTGCTGTTGCACTGCGGCGAGTTGCTGGGCGAGATTCTGAATGAGAGCATTGTTTCCACCCTGAGCGGCCTGCTGGTTGGTAAGAGGAACAGGATTACCGTTGGTATCTACCTGATAACCAACAGTGTGATTCTGGACTTCTGCCCTCTTGATGAGGGTGACGGAATCCCCATAATTCTCATAGATGAGGAACAGAACCTCAACTTTGGGAGTACCCTCTTTGGTGGTGAACAGAGAATATATGGGCTGATGATTGATAACTCTGAACTCAACAAGACTGCCTTTATGACAGAATCCGTGAGCTTGCGGAGGGGCAAGAACGCCATTTGCATCGGCAAAGCTGAACATCTTGAAGCGATAGGTTGCTTCAATACCGTTTCCAGTGGCCTGAGTAGCCTTGAGGTCGCTCTCTTTCTGCTTGGTGGATAGGCAGGGATAGAAAGTACCCTCAGATACTGACATCGCTTTGCCCTTGGCCGTAGTGATGAAGGTCAGCTGATCACCGCACTTGGGGCAGTTGGCCGTTTCATAAGAGGAATACATACCGCCGCACTGAGGACAGGTTCTGTCGAACAGTTTATTGTTATGCGCCAACCAACCCTTCATTATGATATTGATGTTGATGGACTCTTTGAAACCGGCCATAGCGTTGTTAATAGTACTGTTGTTGTTGATTGTATTTGTCATAGCAAATACCTCCCTGTGGTGGATTTTTGTTGTTACCTCGTTAGTTTTATAGAGCTTCAAACTCTTAGGGTTAGGTAACAGAGCCCCGTGAGACTCCCCTCAATTTGAGGAAGTTATACGGAAGAACATTCCTCCATCTCATCAACCTCAATGGTAACAACACATTTACCATCTTTCACCTTTGTGTCCATGAGATTGCCTGTGACAATGACTTTCTTGGTGAGAACTTTAACAGGCACGGACTTGGTAAAGAACCTTGTGCCCCTTCTTTCTATTTCATTCTGCTGGGCAAGATACTGAAGACTGTTGCGTATGACATTTTCAGGGGCGCATCTTTTCCCGTCTGGTAGTAGGGTTCTGACGGCCTGAATAGTGATTTCTCCAGACAATGAGCCCGAGCTGATCTCTCTTCTTACTGCACCAGATATACCTTTGTAAAGTACTCTTGCCATACTAATACCTCCTATTTATAATGTTATGACCACGGTGTGTATAACATCATGTAATCATTAAGGTTTATATAAGTATACAAATACAGGTAGTCAGACAGATTAGTGCCTAACTACCTGATATGTATGTCCGAAATCCGCCCAATTTTCTGTGCCTATGGTGTCAGGTTGTATTTGCGATCATCGTCAGGGGGAATATTGTTCCATTCCATCTTTTTCCCCCATTCAGACCGGGACTTAACCCTCTTGAGCTCAGGCTCAATCAAATATTCATCGGTGACTTTGACTTTCAGTATTTTACCAATCTTCCCACCGCAAGAAAGGGTATTTCTGATAATATATTTTGTATTCTCATCATCTTCCGAAACTGCCCATGAACTACCTTGATCATCTTTATAAATCTCGATGAACGTAAGAATGCTACCTTCTTGAAACCACGTTGAATCTACCATAATAACACCTCCTCTTTTACTCCCGTTGGTTCCGACACTTTCCGATTGTGGGGGTCAAAATAATGATTTAATGTTGAGCGGATTAGTCCTCATTATCAGGGGGATCTAACTCCGGCCATTTCGGACAACGCTTGTCATACCACTTATACTTCACGAACTTGGAAATGAGGCGTCCGCCCCGTGTTGAGCGGCGCCTCTGATGATTGCCTTTGTTCCGTCTTCGCCTGCACTGTTTACGGTTTCTTCGAGGCATTAAGCACCCCCACGGGAGTTCATGCCGCCGACGATACCGTGAAAAATCCGATGACAGTCGAACTGGTAGATGGAGTACTTGACGTCCTTTATAGTAACATATCTGGTGGATATCGGATTCACTTTCCAGACGGGCCGTTTGTACTCATCCTTGATACCAACCATGACGTCACGCATTCTCCACAGGGCGAATCGGTATCCGTCTTTCTTTGTGACAATGAGAGAGAGACCCTCTTTGGAAATAGGTGCCCATTTTCCATCGTCCATTAACCTTAGTGGAACTACCCAGTTTTTGGAATACTGGTTGAAGGTTTGCCTAAAGCAAACGATGTTTTGGATGGTCGCTAGATTTTTTGTCATTTTGTCACCCCCTTCGTTTGATCTCGGATAGTTTTGATCAAGACTTCTGATTTGTCCTGTTCATGTAGTTCTTTTACAACATGGGACCATCGACCGAAAAATGTAAAACTAATACCGTCTATTGTTATTGTGTACATTATTTCACCTCCTTATCTGTAAAGTCTTTCAGGATATTACCAGTTTGCATACCAGCGCGTTTCAGGATTGATGCTTGGAATCACGTCTATATTCCACCATAACCATTCATGAAACATGTTAAGCGCCTCCTATTTTGTTATTAGTATTTGAATTCAGTATCGTTTCCACCAGCCTTGGCTGGGGTGCGATAGAGTTATTCACCATCGTCTGCATAAACAAAACCGATGACGAGATTTCCGAGTGTTACCCACGGAGGACGTTCTATAAATAAAACATCCCCCTCTTCTTCTGGAAATGATCTATCAAGGTCAACCCTCACATCGGGGTTGAGGTCTTGGAACCTCTTAACCCCAAAATCTTTCTGAAGTTTTATCTTTTCCATCTTTACCCCTCCTTTCCCCGGCCGGAACCGGGCTAATGTTTGATTAAACCTTTATTCCCCGGATTTTGTCAACTTCCGTGTTCCTGAAATAGACAACACGCGTTCCATCAACGAGCATTATCTCTACACTCTTAGGAGCATCTTTCAAACCGTTCTCTTTGATAGTCCAGGAATAACCATCAAAATTCAATGTAACCTTGCTTTCTTTTGTTTCCATTTTTCACTCCCTTTATTTAGGTAAAAGTTCAATGATTTTCTTCATCCATCTCCACATATATCGCTCATACCGCATACACTGACGGCGAGCAAGTTTATGACTATTGGTCCTCTCGGCTACACGACAGTAAATGTGCCGAGGGTGAAGACGGTGCGTTAACCGATTGCGCATAGTATTTTTCTTTACTGTACGCATGTGTCACCTCCCTTCATGATTTTTCAGATCATACCAATTCTTTTCCCGGTTAGTCTCTTCCATTGAAGTTCTGATAACACTGTATTCAGACTCATATGGAAAAAGTTTGGAAAGAATCCAGCATATAAATCTTTTAATCATATCATCACCTCCTTTATACGTACATGTTTATCCTCTTTCGAGGAATCTCAGGTTGTTTGATCTCCCTGTGTTCAGGTTTTTCTACTATTTTCTCGTAGACTAATCGAAACCCACCTTTAGTCGCAACGGCGAATCTAGTGATTGTCTTCTTCATCGGCTTCACCACCTTTCAGGTCCAGTATACGGAGTACCTTATTTATTTCTGCCCCGCCGACATCTATTCCTTCGACGATAAGAAGCTTGGCGTCATCATACTTCATGCGCCATGCAATGTCATCCACTCCAACGTTCAACAGATACTTCTCCTTGAAATGGATAGAAACTATTCGTTTTACTTCTTCTGCTGTTATAAACATTTAATTACCTCCTTTATTCTCGATGATAGTTTTTTAATAAATCTTTTGCCGTGTACGGATAGTCTTGTGGAATCCGGCCCTCTTTTTTCAGATCGTCAATCTTCTTTTGTATACGATCTACAATTCTTTGGGGCACATTACCATCTTCCCACCCGTTGAGTATATGACTAATCTCACTCATAGTATCACCTCCTTTTATTTTAAATTTGAAAATGTAGGGGGAGACCCAATGCCTCCCCCAGGCCCTGTTGAACACTATAACAGCCTACCCGTTATAGCTTTATGATAGTATGTAGGGACGGGGAAAGTCCAACAGACTTTCTTTACAAGACTCACAGACGTAGTCTATAGGCTCGTCCTGCAAGGTATCACAGTTGAAACAGAATCTACTAATTTTCTCCCGACACTCGCAACAGAACTCGAAGTCATCGAGAGACAGTAGTTTATTGAAACATTCGTTGCACAAAATATCTTGCATCTGCATAAACATCACCCCCCTTACTTATAGAATTCTTCTAACTCAAACTCTCTGCGTGCGATGATGATTCTCAACTGTCTTTCCACCGCGTATAAGGACCTTCCAATTTTAGATGCGACGCCTGTCCACAGTTTATATGTTGCAATACCGTTTTCTGCAAACAGGCCGGCGAGTTCGTCATCATCTACCTTGGTCCATTTCTTATGGGACAGTCGTTGATTGGGATCGTTCGCCTCTTTATCATCAACCGCCTCAGAAAACCAAGGAAGGCGAGGAAGAGAATCAATCAGTTTCCCTCTCGATAGTCCTTTCTTGATTCCTTTTTGTAGCTTGGCACTAAAGGACTTTTCCCAATCTGCTGTATCCAATTCGAGGTGCATCTCTGTTTTGCAATATGGGCACAAATCGAATGTCACCTCCCCAGTACTTGCAAATCGATGTTTACCGTCTTCACAGACCTGCTGATATTCCATATTACTACCTCCTTTATTCTATATTTAATAATTCTTCAAGAAGCTCCGATTTTCCACTTTCCCAAAAATCCATTTCCTCGACACTGGTATAGGGATAAATGCATAGCCCCATTTCGTTCAACGGCCTTACAGAAGGGGTGATCCAATGGCGAACATGACCCCACCGATTTCGCCGTCGTGAAGGTTGTCTTTCCCCGTGTCTTTGCCAGTTTTTTCTTGGGGCCGAAAGACCCTTTTTCTTAATTTTCCAGCACCGCCGAGATTTTATATCCACCGAGTCAAAAATACTGGACAATCTACCACGGCTCATTGTGCCTTTAGTCGAAGAACAGTTGATATTTGGTATAAGTGGCTTGGATTTTTTGGGTTTCTTTTCCTTACCGACACTGATGGTTTTGATACTTTTACCGACAGTTTCAACTATCACCTCTCTCACAAGTATCACCTCCCTTCTTTAGATTTTTCTCGGCGACCACAGCAACCTTCACATGCAATCATGCCAAATTTTTTGAAAGATTTGCAATTCTTTTCACACATATTTCGCCCCCTTATGCTTTGAAATTTACATAAGCTCCTTTAATCATGTCTTTGTGAAATCCACCACTGGCATATCTGACTTTGTTGGCAATGGGGGTTTCCACCGTTTTGTCGGCAGTGACGTACCACATATCGTCTATGTAGTTGAGATCTTCGCTCATAGGTTTTCTGGAATCCAGATCGGAATGTTTCGCCCAATAACACCAATCCAGGGTGATCCATTCGTTATCCAGTTCTCTCTCATAAGCGACCCACCCATGACCTCCAGGCCCACCACTGTTTGGATCATACACTACACCACCATAGGTTCGAAGTTTTTCAGGATCTACCCCAGAAGCAAGTCCGAGAGCGTGGATAAGAAAAGCACCGTCTTCGCAGTCCCCTTTTCTATTTCTGAGAGTTTCAGATGGGAAAGCCCAATATTCGGATTGATGATAGTTCTTTATGTCGGACGTATATGTCACGTTTTTCTGAACCCACTGCTCAATCCGATACATCTTCTCATCGTCGGTTTTTGCACCGTGAGTTATCTCAAGCGCAACTTTCTGAACATCAGGCGTAACCTTGACATACTTTTCATACCCGAGATTACTGTCGAGGGCAGCAGACTGGTTCTTTAATTGTGAAAGCATGTTCCGTAGATTATTCTCAGCTCTGAATTTGTTCATCAATATATTTGAGATGTCGTTCTTTGGTTGAGGAAGGATGTCCACTATGGACTTCGGATGGGAATTTACCGGCGGGAGTAAATCAACGATAACTGGATTTATATTCATTCTAATCACCTCCTTTCTTTCGTCCAAGAATTTTATCCATGGCTATAAGATATAAACCCCAAAGAAGCATTGCTACAAGTATTGCCATATTACACCTCCTCTATTTTTTTAATGTAAGCACGCTGGCTCCATCGCAAGGGGCGACCGAAGTCACCCCCGCTAGCAACCGACCTACTTATTCTTGCGCTTGGATGCCTTCAGCGGATTGACTTTCTTACCGCCAGCAGCCTCTTTCCGGGTTCGGATGCTCTTGAAGTTGCATGTACCACGCTTATTGCGAATCTTGACTCCTTCGTTGAAGAAAACCGTACACTCAGGACCATTCGCGCCTGGACAATCTTTCGAAATATAACAAAACATAGTAATACCTCCTATCCAAAGACAAATGTTAAAGTTTGGTAATACCAGCCAACGATAACCAACCATTCAATCGGCGTGATACTACGATAAATATACCATTGCCGCTTGATAATTCTTAATACCATTTCATTTAATCACCTCCTTAACAAGGAATTAGTGGGTTATTGATGACGAAATCCCACCAATCATATCCCAACTCGATACCCCATATAAAAGTACCTCCGTCGATATGAATGTAGAACATCTGATGAACCGCATGATACCAATCTACCATTATATCACCTCCTTTCCTTTTGATTTGATTTAGTCAGACACTAAACCATGCAAGAGGACGACCGAAGTCGCCCCCTTGAACAGGGTCCAACTATGAAGCTGCAGCCATGTACTTCTCCACGTTGAACTGACCCTTCCTGACTTTGGAACATTTGTAGCAATACAACGGGCGGTCGGTGCCGAACTGGTCGACGATCCTTTGCTTTATGAACTTGCGAGGACCGGGTCCATTCTTACCGTTGACTTTCCGACAATCTTTGTTTGCACACTCCACGTTTGACAGTACGTCATGAGCCATACCTTTCTTCATGATAACACCTCCTATTTGGTTTGATTTACCCATCCAAGGGACGGGGTATTACCCATTGTCGTTAGTTGTGAGGTAGTCTTCTATCTCATGTAAGTGTTCCTTCATATGAATGTATTCTTCTTCTGAGCAATCCTTCATCCACAACGATCCGAACCCATGCCAACTCTCGACTGGCACCATGGGATTTACACACACCCACCCACGTTCTTTGAGAGCTTTTTTCTGGTCATGCTCAACGTTTGACCACACACCAGGGTGGATGAAGATGGATTGGATTATTTTTTCCAGCTCTTGTAACTGACGCTTCTTTTCCAAGTAAACGTCGATGAGGGTGATATTGTCGACGTTGTGGCACTGTTCTGGGTGATTCCTTGTACCATCATACTGCGACCATTCTACTAACTGGTCGACAGTCCACCCCCACATGCGAGGAATCTGGTAACACCCATTTCGAAGGACTTCCTGCTTTACCACTTTCCCGTCATTCAGAGTGAGGATATCGATACCCCAGTCTTCCGTCTCCAGAACGTTGTCAGTAATACTGACTTTCACCAATCCGTTTTTGTTTAATGACATAATAACACCTCCTCTAACTAGATTTGTTTGAGACATGTGTCCCTACATATACACCTCAGTGAGATGTACATGTAGGGGGACAAGCCCCCATTGTTTACTATCTGCCAAACTCTCCCGACTTGAGCGCTTTCTCTGCGGACTCAAAGTCAGGATAGTAACCCGACTCACGGGAATAAGGACCGCAATGACACATAGTACCAATGTAATAACCCGCATTGGACATGCATACCGAAAGTTCCAAATCTACCCCACAATCGGAGCATGTTGACGGAGCACCCGTCGCAATTGTTTCACCTGGTAACGTCATAATAACACCTCCTATTTAGTTTTATTTGTGCGTGGATTCTGTTCCCACGTTCCACGCAAACGCGGAGTCTTAGTCAATATGTAGAAGTACTATATTACCATCTTCGTCGCGGACGTAATCCGCATCAGGACCTTCTATTGCGATGTTGAAGTAACAATCATCACAATATGAATGATCCTTTGGAAGTACGGTATTGTCTTCCGTAGGACATGCACACATGATGCATCCCATAGTATCACCTCCTTTCTAACTGAGATTTTCGAAACACTCCCGAGAACAACACATGGCATTGTATACCACCTGTTCTTTCTCGGTGAGGGAATCAGGACCGAACATATCGACCTGACCCAATATGTCTGCGAAGTCCTCACGGACGAGACTCCAATCCACGGTTTCATCGCATACAACACATACACCAGATGTACCCATAGTATCACCTCCTTTCTATAAGACATGTACTCCGATATACGTACTCGTGATACGGTGAGTACGCATATCGGGGGACAAATCCCCCTTTCTACTTAGGTTACTTTTCCTCCCGCCATCGTCCATGCATTGCACGCTGCGTCGTGAATGCGGACGTCGCGGATGCCCTCTCTCAACAATCCCCACTGAGCACGAATGAAATCCTCTCTCTCTTTTCCCTTGATGTAATCGAGAGCGAGTATCATGTACTGCCTGAAGATAACGAAGTTGTCCATACGTTTCACCTCCTTTCTATTTGTAATTCCATGCAATGTGCTTTATTGTCTGTACCACCTTGGGCACAAATCGAGTGGGACCTGATATACTGCCCCACATATCCATCTCAGTTCTGTCCGCAGTAGAGGAACAGGGGTGACAATAGATACCTGTGTCCCCAACTGCACCAATACTCGTGGGTTCAAAGGGAAAGAGAACCCCACACTCACAACACCGATAATATTTATCTCCGTCGATAATCTTTATATTATTCATAATAACACCTCCTATATGATTTGTTTATAAACCCGACAAAGAATACGTCTACTGACGCACCCTTTGGCGAGGGGACACCCCATCGTCTCCTTGAACCATGTGGGTATCCCTTCTGATTGTGGTTTGTCTCCTACGCGGAGACTTTTTTGCGAAGGATGTAAGTCCCCTTTGCGGGAAGGATCTTACGGACCTTCTCTATGGTGCGGGATATTTCATCCCGTTCTGTATCCATCATGTCGAAGGTGACCCCGCGACCCTTTGTTGCATGAACACCCTGAGTCGCGTCACGAAACGCATCCCTGATTTCTTTTGTTGTAAATGCCATGGTTATGCCTCCTATTCAATATCTTCAAATTCCCTCTCCCACAACTCATCGGGATAAGGGTTATCACACTCACATTCCCTGTTTTCTTCGTCGGAATAGAATGCGCCTTCTCCGATGTCAAACTCAAAGTCATCCCAATCTTCGGGACCCATTATATCACCTCCTTTTACGAAATCTAATGATTATTTACAATAAAACTTATATAATGGTGGGGCTATAATAAGTTTGTATATGTTTGTGTGTACTTCATATATATAGGGGACCCTACCACAATTATTTTCGCTTATTAAGGGTTTCGACCACGGTATCTAGCAAATCCATAAAAATATTCTATAATATCACTATAAAGCCATCGATTTCGAGGGGGTGGCTAATACACACAGGAGAAAAACCATGAAAACTTTAATGACCCTCATACTATCTTGTTTATTAACATTTATATACACCGAATTACCCTTTGCTATAGATATTAACGATACACCACTTATCACTGAATCTAAACAATCAAAGAATGTTGATAAAAAGTTGCCACTGGATCTATACAAAATTATGAATGAATGGAAACCTTTAGAAATATATCCGACCGAAGGTTCGCCAATGGTCATGATTGTATTAGGAAATCCAAAAATAGAATGGTCCGAAGAAAAATCCCATGATTACGATAGCCAACCCGTGCCCACGGGAGAAATTACATCCGCAGTAAAAGTTATATTAGTAGCTCACGAATCTGGAAAAATCACTATGGATGGATTTTATTTTATAGATACAATGGGTATTACAAATCTTTATGTTTATGATAAAAAATGCGGATCATATACAAAGCGTATAGCCCAAAACCAAATGTTGGTATAAATTTACTATTCTAATCTAGCAAAAACACTTAAATATTCTATAATATAGTCGAGGTATTTGTAATGGAGATTGTAAAAATAGATGAGAAACAGGATGGTTCGGCAGTAATTACAATGGATCTTACAAAAGATGAGATAGTATTTCTTTTAGAGTACGCTGTTAACGATATTCTTAAAAAACGCTTGGAGAAAGAAAATTGTTTGACGACATGCTAAAAGGAACAAAAAGAAGCAGGTCATACGAGGACGATTATAAAGACAAATGTCCTTATTGTGGATCTTATAATATTAAGAAAAGACCTAAAAACTATAACCTTGATCACACATGGGATCAAAAATGTGCCTGTAACTCATGCAATAGGAAATGGACTTTAATATTTAGTCCTGATTTCTCTCAAGTACGAGTAAGAATAGAAAAGCCAAATAAACATGATGTATTTGATGATGTATAAAAAATTTAGGGGAGGTAAAAATGTCGGTAGTAAGATGTTGTGAGTGTAATGCAAAAGCTACAAAAATGGTAAATAACAAATATTATTGTAATGATTGTAAAGTACCAGCAAAGAAACCAGCTAAAATTATGGTAGAAGAAATCAATAAAATAGAGCCGGAGATCAAGCCGCAGGAAGAACCAGAGCCAGAAAAACAAGGATTTTGGAAAAGATTGTATAACTGGCTAGACAGATATACAGCTAACCACAGCCAAGGCGGCTACGGACCATTTTAAGAAGAATGACTGAAGAACTTATGGTTCGTGTAGAACAATTAGAAAAAGAAATTTCGGGGAGAAAAGATGGGTCTGTTTGATGATATAGTTATAGACAGAAACGCTCAATGCCCTTACTGCAAATCCTATGATATTGAAAAAAGAGCGATTGTCGGACAGCTTGATGGTACTTATAAACAATCTATACGCTGTAATGATTGCAAAAAAGAATGGAAAATATTATATAACAAAGATAGATCAAAAGTAATCGATATAGAAGGGTTATAAAATGAAAGATAAATTTTATTTATGGTTATCATATAGACTTCCTAAAGAATTAATAGAATGGTGTGCTATTAGATTAATGGTTAACGCTACTACAGGAAAATATAGTGATCAAGTGGTCCCAGAACTAACCGCTATAGAAGCTCTGAATAGATGGAGTTAAATATGGCAAAGATTAAATGTAACCATTGTAAATCTAAATTTGTATATAAGTACGGAAGAAGTAGAAATAATGATTTAGAGAAATTCTATATGCTAGAAAGATATAGTATTGTGGAACTAGACAATCTATACTATTGTAAAGAATGCATGGATCGTATGAGGGAAAAATAAAAAATGTCGCGGAAAATAGAAAATATTTGGGATATATCAAGTTCACCTCCAGAGGAGATATACGGAACGAGCAACGTTTATGAAATAGCCACCATCTCTGGAGCAGATGGTGAACTAGTTGGTACTATAGCTGTACGTAAAGCTGAGTTTGAGTTCTGGACAGGTCCTTACGGAGACAGCGATGCCCAGCCAGATTATATAACTAATGCTGACCGAATACACATCCAAGAGATGGCGACTGAATATTACACGGGAGTATTAGTATCAGGATCTGAAACTATAGTAGATAATAACATAACCTATAGAATAGTAGAGGATTAACATGGACAATAAGAAACGTTACGCAAGAATATCAGCACTAGATCATTGCGAATTCTGCGGTTGGGTACAAAATGAGAATAATAGTCCACTTATAATACACTCCAAAAAAGACTACTCAGATCTAACATCGTGCTGTCCTAAATGCGGTATAGAATTATTGAATCAGATAAGATTAGAAGACGTTGAAGAATTACCAGAAATAACAAAGGACTTAGAGAAATAATGTTCGAAGACATCATAGGAGAACCAAAAAGAATACCTAAATTCCACATAAAATGTAAAGAATGTAATTCTTATAATATAGAAATATGTGATAAAATACAATCAGGTGTAGGTTTTAGAACTAGTGATAATAGTATATATACTAGATATAGAATACGTATAAAATGTTATGAATGTAATGCTGATTATTATACAAGTTACGTGGAGTAGAATATGTTTTAAGATATTATAGGAAAACCAAAAACAAAATCAATATTTAACGCCAAATTAGAAAAAAATGGTACTATAGTGGATGATGCTATATTTGATATGTCAGAATGGAAAGCTACGGGTATGGGATATATTATATGTGAAGATCTAGAAATAGGAAACATGAATTACTTTGCAATATTACTTCCTTGTTCTGAAAGTAATAATTCAGTGCTTGTGACTAGAGCATTACTAAAACGCCTACCAGATGGTAGAATAAAATTCAGTACAAAAGGGAACTTCGATGTTTGATGACCTTATAAATAAAAAGAAGAACGCAATCCCACATCAAGAATTGGGAATTATATGTAAACATTGTGGTTCCACTGATACAGCCGGGTCTATAAGATTTTACAGAGGAAGTACTTTTGGCATTGGAAATAAAAAATACAAACCATATAAACAATATATAAGATGTTATAATTGTAATAAACAATATTTATACAGAGGTAAAGAAGAAATAATAGAGGTGAGTAATGGTATTTGAAGACATTATAGGAAACAGATCGGTTAAGAATAAGGGTGATGGAGATAGAACATGCCCGGTATGCGGATCATATAATATAGTTAAAGAATTTAACAATTTGTCTACAACTCAATATGTACAAGAATGCCAATGCATGTCCTGTTGGTCAGAGTGGTCTATATTGTATAAGTTTAGAACTGCTAAAACCAATAACCATGAAATTATTGACATACGTGAGGCAAAATAAAGATGTTCGAAGATATAATCGGCGGAGCAGAAAAGAAAAAGGATGATATAGCTGACGTAGTAGTAGGAGACGGAATAGTAACTTGTCCAGTTTGTGGTTCAGACGATATAACTAAAGGGTATCCTATATATCTTCCAAATAACAGTACAGATCAATATTGTGAATGTAAATCATGTAGTACAACATGGTCTTTAGTACATGAACATAATAATAGTAAGTATAGCTTTAAAGTACACAAAAAGTAATAGGATAAATTTTGATTTTGATTATTTATTTTTTTTAATAAGTGAGCCTAAAATGAGTTTACACCCCCGCAAAAATTTTTTTGGTAGAGTACTATGTTATATAGGTATGCATAAGTATAAAAGAGGTGCTCAGGTAGAGGATCTGGTACTATTAGAGTGTGAAAGGTGTGAGTACCCTAAAGTTATAGAGATAAAGTTATATAAGTAACTGAGTGACCATGGTTATAGGAGGATTGGCGAGTAAAAAAATTCAAAAACGTAAGAAATTACGATGGTCATATGTTTGAATTCTCAAAATTAAAAACAAAAATTTATTAATAATGAAAAATATAAATATCGACGAAATAATTAATATAGAAAAATTAGAAGATAACGAGGATTATAATTTTTGCTTCAAATCCCCTGGAAGATTTATGAAAGAGGTAAATAGCATTCTAGGAAATAACGGTGAACCTTTATCTGTTACCATATCACGGTGCTTAAGTTTTTGTAGAATGTGTAAAGAAATAGAAGATAAGAGTGGAGAACTTAGGTTCAAACTAAATAACAAAACATATAAAATGATGTTCCCAAAATAATATTCGGGAGTACTATATTGAACGACCACGATAGGTCATCGAGGAGGAAAATAACAGTGTACACTTTTCTAAAATGTATACGGTGTAAATGGGTAGACTATTTAGAAGATAAACCAAATAGATGTCCTGTTTGTGGCTCCAGAGTTGAACCAGGTGAGGATGTGTTTTCAAATGAAACTGTTCAGTGTCCTATTATGGATTATAGAGGTCAAAAGAAAAAAGTAGCTGTTACCTTCAGTATGCTAGAAGAACTATTTAATAAGATTATGGGTAAAGATATAAAAAATATATTTCCTGACGAAGGAAACAGGCTTAGAGTAACATTTATGATGAAAGCTTACTTGTGGACCTTGCTAAAAACGTTTCCGAATATGTGGGCAAAGATGGGAGTTCCTATACACGGTTTAAAACAAGTTATGGCCTTGCAGATGCAAGATCCTGACATATTTAAAAAAGTAAAGAAATAATTATAGAGGGTATTGTCATGTATGAATATAAAGCTGAATACCTAAGTAACTATGATGGTGACACTATAAAATTTATAGTGGATTTGGGATTTAGTACTTTTATGAAAATAACAGTCAGATTATCAGGTGTTGACACACCAGAACTGAGAGACTCTGATCCAGTTATGAAGGCAAAGGCGTATGAAGCTAAGGATTTTGTACGCGAATTATTAATAAATGCCAAAGAAATAATCATTAAAACTGAAAAGGACAAAACGGGCAAATACGGGCGTTATTTGGCAACAGTTTACTATGACGGCACTAATTTAAACCAACAGCTGGTGGACGCGGGCATGGCTGAGGCATATGAGGGATAATTGAAATGGATAAATGCACGGCGAGAATAAAAGCTGAAACAAATAACCAGTATGCTTTTGTTGGGATGGGCACCGTATCTCTGGACGGCACGTATACAGTGGAACAACTAAGAAAAATAGCTGATTTGTTGGAAAAACATTTAGAAGAATTAAAGGAGAATTAAAATGGATTTAGAGAATCAAGTAATAGAGGTTTATAGAAATGATGAATGGCTGCCAGCATCTATGGGAGATTTAAAACCAGGAGAAACTTTTAGAATTAAGCCGCTTGAGGGAAAGTTGAAGTACAAGGAATATTTACATGGCAGTAAAGGGGGAAATTACGAAAGAGCCAGAGAGCTTGGATTAGATACAAGCGACGAGTTCATGCGTAAATTTGCCTATTCGTTGTGTGAGGTTAATGTCGACATGGAGGTCGACACCAAGACCGGGGAGACTTGGATACTGGGGGTTAATGGTGTAGAACTAAAAGAACCAGTGAAAGGATAGAATTAAAATGGGTGTTTTAGCGTGTAATAGATATGGATGTAAAAATATAATGTGTGATAGATATTCACATAAATATGGATATATATGTGATAAGTGATTTGAAGAGTTAGTAAATATAGGCGCTGATGATAATATTGAAGAATTCATGGGCGGAACTATTGAATACAAAAAACCTGAAATAGATGCTTATGAATTATTTAACGAAGAATTTCCTATGAGAGAATTATACGAGGTGGATTAAAATGTATGAAGATATAATAGAAGAAAAAAATACAGAACATAATAGTAATCAATGTTATGGTTATGTGTGTGAGAAACACGGTAAGATAGGTGATGCCACCATGACCATATATAGTGGTCCAGTGTCTAGCACTTATTGTTTATTGTGTTTTAATGAATGGATTGGTGAGAACCTTACAGATCTTAGTAAGAAAGGGAATTAAAATGGAATTACCAAATGAAGTATTTATAGACGACTTAATTTTTTTGGCATACAGAGGATCTGTAGCGCATAATATGTACATTCCTAACTCTGATCCTAACAGTGTTGATGATATAGACTTAATGGGAGTTTTCATTGCTCCTGATTCACACTATATTGGTATAAACAAGTCAAAACAAACTATAGAGAAAAATATAGAAGTAAAGGGTCTTTTATACGATTGTGTATATTATGAACTATCACATTTCGTAAGACTACTACTTAAAAATAATCCTAATGTTTTAGGTATGTTATGGCTTAAAAAAGAACATTATATTACCATGACCGAAGGGTTTAGTTTGTTGATAGATTTTAGAGACATATTTAGCAGTAAAGTCTCCTATAATTCATTTACTGGATATGCATATAGTCAATTAACTAGAATCGAAAAGCACAAGAAAAATGGGTATATGGGAGAGAAGCGTAAAAAATTAGTGGAAAAATATAATTATGACACAAAGAACGCCGCTCACCTGATCAGATTATTGAGGATGGGTGTTGAATTCCTTGAAACTGGTAAAATGACCGTTTACCGAACGGATGCCCTGGAACTGCTAGAAATAAAAACTGGTAAATGGTCGCTGGAAAAAGTTAAAAATTACGCGGAAGAGTTGTTTGAACAAGCAAAAATTGCTAAAGAGAACTCTTTTTTACCAGAATTACCTAATAGAGAAATAGCTAACAAAATTGTAGAATCTATTATATATAGAAAGATAATGGAGAGATGGGACTCTTATACTTCGAAGACGGAAAAGTAATAGCCGATAGCAATGACATAGTGGTGTACGAAATGGACGGGGTCCGATATTTAGAACAGGGCCCCGGCCATAATCTTTGGGCAGATAGTGATGAGATAAAAGAATTAGCCGAACAAATTGGCGATAAACCACGAGGAGATTGTCTTGAGATAGGACTAGGCTTAGGTGTTGCTTCAGAATATATATTATCTTGCCCCCGAGTAAAAAGTTTGACTACTATAGAACTTAATTCCGATGTTGTGTATGTATACTATGAACTGAACAAAAAAGATGATAGACATACGATAATATGTCAAAATGGTTTGGATTACATGTTAGAAACCGAACAAAAGTTTGATTTTGTGTTCCTTGATATGTACTCATGTATCGATGAAGACACATTACCCGAAATAAAATCCTATGTCAATGCGTCCAAAAAGATTTTGAATGATGGGGGAGAAGTAATGGGGTGGTTTGATCCATATACTCCTGTAGAATTTGCCCAAGAATTTTTTAGATGTTTCGATGCATTATACCTAGGAGAAAAATAATGAAATATTTTAAGGTATTTGGTGCAGAAAGAACCGGAACCTTATATTTAAAAGCATTAATAGATGAAAATATTAAAGACACGTATACATTCATTAATGAATTTGGATCAAGGCATAAAGCTCCTCTGACTTCAGACCAAATGAGAGCATGGGTAGTAAGAAACCGAAGAAGTGCTGGTGCCAGAGTAGTTAGGTTGTTGCCAAAGATGAGCAGGCATCAGGTAAAAATATGTCCTATAGTTATTATAAAAGATCCATATGTATGGTACAAATCTATAAATAGGTGGCGCAGAGGTCGTGGATTAGATATAAATAAAGAGTACAAAATGTACATGAATGCCTATACTTCATTCATGAATCTATTAGTAAACACAGAATTATATGGTAATTTTTACACTAATGGTATACATATCAAGTACGAAGATTTATTAAAAGATCCAGAAGATATGTTGATTGTTATATGCGATTTCTATGGGCTGCCCAGGGAAAGTCTAAGAAAAGAGCTAATAATACCAGATAAAATAAAAAATTCTAACAAATTTACTGAAAAAAAGAAACAAATGTATTTATCCAACGGGCCATATAAAATGGCCATGGAATTAATAAATCAAATTACTTTGTTGATTGACTGGGATACAATAGGAACTTATTATGGATATTATCCAATGGATCCTAGAGACTTTGCTGAGTTAAGTAGAGGCGGTAAAGCACAATTAACGTCGGATATGTGGAAAAATGAAATCGTCCCGATATTATCAAAATATGGTGCAGATCGTAGGATCGGTGTCAGAGATAATCCTATTTTTTAGTGGGTTTTTTCTCGGCAAACAAATGTTCGTGATAGCGGCTGCTTTAATGGTTGTTAAAATAATCAGCAAACTATCTATATCAGAACTAATGTATAGAAGAATGAAAGCCGTTGTTAGAGAGGAATCAAAATGAAAAAAAGTATAAAAATAAAAACAATGTTGCCTGGCCCAGAATCTATGACAATATTATCGAAAGATGCAAAATACATATCACCTTCTTATACTAGACCTTATCCATTAGTGGTAGATAACGCAAAAGATGCATGGATAACTGATCCGGATGGTAATGTATTTTTAGATTTCGCTGCAGGGATAGCCACCTGTGCTACTGGACATTGTCATCCCAAAGTAGTAAAAGCTATAAAGAAACAAGCTGATAATCTTATACATATGTCAGGAACGGATTTTTATTACTCGGCGCAATCTGATTTAGCTGAAAAAATATCTAATATGCTTATCTGTATGGATGCTAAAATTTATTTTGGTAATTCTGGAACAGAAGCTGTGGAAGCTGCTCTTAAATTAGCAAGGTGGTATACTAAAAGACCAATTAATATAGCTTTTCACGGGGCTTTTCATGGTCGTACCATGGGATCACTTTCATTGACTGGCAGCAAATACATACAAAAGAATGGGTTTTATCCAATGCTACCAAACACTATACATGTACCTTATGGATATTGTTATAGATGTCCTTATAACTTAGAATATCCTGATTGTGATATTGAGTGCGCAAATTACATAAGCAATACCGTATTAAAAACTATAGCGCCTCCGGATCAAGTTGCTGCTATTTTTGTAGAACCTATACAAGGAGA
>Ga0180437_10003492_pt1 | contig 23368 bp, 15 predicted proteins | sample SS_ome_4_FD_132410 | JGI IMG/M metagenome (GOLD analysis project Ga0180437, IMG submission 132410) | Hypersaline lake sediment archaeal communities from the Salton Sea, California, USA - SS_3_D_1 metaG | ecosystem: Environmental > Aquatic > Non-marine Saline and Alkaline > Hypersaline >...
CCGGCTCGCTCTCAGAATGGCCTCGGTGGTGTCATTGCGAGCGTAGCGAAGCAATCTCCCGCCTTCAAATACGATCAACTTGGGGATTGCTTCGTCGCTGCCGCTCCTCGCAATGACGGGCTGGGCAGTTACATAACACAATTATAACCGCATTCTCCCATGTTCACAATTGACATTGTCCCTCTGATCTGCTAGAATAACCGCAATTCCCGATCCAGGCACACGGACAGGTGTCCCTTGCGATTGTTTTCCAGCTCTCAGCCACTCTTGCATCCATCAGAAGGACTTTGTTCTAACCGACGGCCGAGATGAAAGGAGCCAGAGATTATTGGCTTGATTTGCATTCCCCTCGCCCTAATCGTCAGCCTGATCCCACTCGCGGGGGTGGTCTATGGGATCATCGGCGGCATCCAGTGCAGCCAGGGACAGGATTTCCGGTACTGGCTGGTGGGCGACTGGGTGCGGGGAACCCTCACCGGCAACTAACCGCGATACAGAGCACCTGTTCATCAATCGCTTGGTAGGGTAGGTTGGACCGCCGACCCGGGCGAAAAACCGCCGCGAAGGTACAAGCTTGCCTTTGAACGAATACATGGCTGAGCGGACGTTTGACATTCGCAGCAAATTCGCTACAATAGTAGTATGCGTATGGCGTTGAAGAGTGCCAGACAAGTGATTCACCAAACTAAAGACTCACGAGACAAACCAAGGAGGTAAACAAAATGGCAGAGGAAATGGTTGAGGCACCGATGGGCGGCGAGGAGATCACGCAGGACGACAAACTGTGGGCACTTCTGAGTTGGCTTTTCTGGCCCATTGCGGTCATTGTCCTGCTGATAGACAAGAAAGAGCGCCCTTTCATCAAGTATCACGCTGTCCAGTCCCTGGTATTCGGCGTGGTTGGCTACTTACTGTCCGCTCTCCTCAGTGCCGTTATCGTTGGCTGCTTTGTGGGACTCGCCGTGCTGATCTACACGATCTATCTGGCAATCAAAGCCTACCAAGGTGAGTGGGTTACCGTACCCTTTATCACCGACTTTTGCAAGAACCAGGGCTGGGTGTAGATCATCTCTGGAACGAACATGCAGGATAGAATGAACAGCCCCTTCTCTCTGGCAGAGAAGGGCTTTTCCTTTGTGCAAAAGTCGCTATAATATTGACCAATCTCCGGCGGTGAAACGCGATACGTAGGCGTTCCACCAAATCTAGCGCGTGCCGAGGGGAAAGGAGGTGAAGCATCGTGGCAGAGGAAATGGTTGGTGGACCAGTGAGTGGTGAGGAGATCACGCAGGATGACAAGCTATGGGCACTCCTAAGCTACATCTTTTGTCCTCTGATCGGCATCATTGTCTTGCTAATGGAGGACAAAAAGAGTCGCCCCTTTATCAAGTACAACGCGGTGGTTTCCATAGTCCTGGGCGTCTTGTTTGTCGTCCTCAGTTGGGCTTGCATCGGTGTCCTGGTCTGGTTCTACGCCCTCTACCTAGGCGTCAAGTCCTACCAGGGCGAATGGGTCGAGGTGCCGGTTATCTCCGACTTTGTGAGGAATCAAGGCTGGGCATAGCCTAATTCAGTACATCAGGAACACAGGGAGGCCCTTCCCATTGAGAGTTGAGGAGAAGGGCTTTTCCTTTTACCCACGTTGTGGTAAGATAGCAACCCGTATTCGTTGATTTCTGTCCATTGGAACGGAGTGCCTGATGTACTTGCCTCCCAAACGTTGGCAGGTCGCACCACCTGCCCCACCGAGCCACATAGCCCACCTCTCCGACCTGCACCCCATCACCGTGCAGGTGCTCTACAATCGCGGAGTTACCGATCCCGCACGCATAGTCGCCTTCTTAAGCGGCGACAGTGGCGAGGTCAACCCCTTCGATCTCGCAGGAATGCCGGCTGCCGTCACCCGCCTACGACAGGCGCTGCGCGATGGCGAACCCATTGCCGTGTACGGCGACTTTGACGCCGATGGGGTGACCGCGACGACACTTCTGGTTCAAACCCTGCGAGCTCTCGGTGGCCATATTCGCCCTTATATCCCTCATCGCGTGAACGAGGGATACGGCCTACACAAGGAAGTATTGACGCGACTGGCTCGCGATCGCATTCGCGTTGTCGTCACCGTCGATTGTGGCATCCGAGCGTTCGATGAGATCAGCCACGCCAAACGGCTGGGCATCGACGTCATCGTCACTGATCACCACTCCCCCCACAACAAACGACTGCCCGAGGCAGTGGCTGTGGTTGATCCCAAACAGTCCGAGGGCGATCACCCGTACAGCGAACTGGCGGGGGTGGGCATTGCGTTCAAACTCGCCCAGGCCCTGCTGCGCAGCCACCGCCAGACGCCGGTAACCACGCAGGAAGTGCGGTTGGAAGAAGAGGACCTCTTGGACCTGGTCGCCCTGGGAACCGTCGCTGATCTGGTGCCTCTTCTTGGGGAGAACCGAACGCTGGTACGCAAAGGACTGAAGCGCATCAATCGCATGGAGCGGCCAGGAATCGAGGCACTCTGCCGACAGAGTGGACTCAAGAACGGCCAGATAGACGCAGCCGCTATCGGCTACTCGCTGGGGCCGCGGCTCAACGCCGCCGGCCGGATAGCCCACGCGGAGACCGCCTATCAACTCCTAGAAACCAGATATCCTGCTGAGGCCGACCGTCTGGCCGAATCACTCGACCAGCTGAATCGTGAACGCCGACGACTGATGGTCGAAACGCAGGAACAGGCCCGTCAAATGGCCCTGGCTGCTGCAGAGGGAGCGCCCATCCTTTTTGCCGCTGCCCCGGATTTCCACGCGGGCATTGTGGGCCTCGTCGCCAGTCGTCTGGTTGACGAGTTCTACTGTCCTGCCGTCGTCGTCAAGATAGGTGAGCAGGTCAGCCAGGGCTCCGCTCGATCCATCCCCGAGTTCCACATCACGCGTGCGCTCGATCAGTGTGCCGAGCTGATGATCCGCCACGGGGGGCACGCCGCCGCAGGGGGGTTCACCATTGACAACGCGAATCTAGACAGGCTAGCGGCGGAGTTGCGCACACTGGTCATTGAACAACTGGCTGACGTTGAACGCGTGCCCACCTTGTACGCGGACGCAGAGATCGAACTATCGGAGATGTCGTGGGAGCTGGAGCAGGAACTGGCTCAACTGGAGCCCTGCGGCTATGCCAATCCCCACCCGCTCTTCCTCAGCCGAAACGTCCGCGTCCAAAGCCAACGCACGGTGGGCGCCGAAGGCAAGCATCTCAAACTCGCGCTCTATGATGGTCGAATTACCTGGGACGCTATCGCCTTCCGACAGGGGGAATGGGCTGGCAAACTGCCCGATCGGGTGGATATTGTCTACCATCTTGAGGTCAACGAGTGGCGGGACCGACAGCAGCTCCAACTGAACGTGCAGGACATCCGACCAGCGGGACTGGACGAGATTGTTCCGCGGCTGTCGCTCGATCAGAACGAGTGGGATTCCAAGGAGATCGATCCAACATGAACATCCTAGTCACTGGCGCAGCCGGCTTCATCGGCAGCTACGTCGTCGAGGCGCTCTTGGCACGGGGTGACACTGTCGCGGGCCTGGATAACTTTGACGACTACTACGACCCTGCCCGTAAGCGAGCCAATATTGCACTGTCAATGTCCAGTCCACGTTTCACCCTCCACGAGACCGACGTGCGAAACATGGATCGTATGGAGCGCATATGTTCAGAGGGCGAATTCGATGCCGTGATTCACTTGGCGGCGCTGGGGGGGACCCAGCACTCGATAGAAAACGGTCCCCTCTACACCAACGTCAACGTGGGCGGCACAGTCAACATCTTGGAAGCAGCACGTCGTGCAGGCATCTCCTATGTTGTCTTCGCCTCCACTTCCTCCGTCTATGGGAGCACCGGCTTGATCCCCTTCCGTGAGGATGATGCGCTGGGCCATCCTCTGGCCCCCTATCCCGCCACCAAGATCGCCGCAGAGGTAATGGGGCATGCGTACCACAACCTATTCGACCTTTACTTCACCGCTCTGCGCCTCTTCTCTGTCTACGGTCCTCGGGGCCGTCCCGACATGATGCCCTACCACATCATCGATTGCATCGTCCACGAGCGGGAATTCGCCCTCTACGAGGCCGGGCAGATGTACCGTGATTGGACCTACGTGGACGACGTCGTCGCCGGCATTGTGGCGGCAGTCGACCGACCGATGAGCTACCAGGTCATCAACCTGGGTCGCGGTCAGCCAGTGCGCATGGCCGACTTTGTGAAACTGGTGGAGGAGATGGTGGCCAAGCCTGCCAAGATGACCACGCCATCCGCTCCACCCAGCGAGCCGTTGATCACCTATGCCGACATCAGCAAAGCGCGCGATATCCTGAACTACAGACCAGCCACTCCTGTTGCCGAGGGAATGCATCGATTGTGGGAATGGTATCAGGCCGAGATTCTCAAAAGCCAGTGATCTTGTCAAAGACCAAATCGCAAAAATCGCAGATTGCGGAACGCAAGTTGTGGCATACGAAACCTATCCGTCTGATTCTGGTCATCGGTTGTCTGTTGTGTGCCGCTTTCCCATCCTTCGGGCGTCCCGCGGTCGCCCAGAATCCACCCCCCGATGTGCGCTTTGGCGCGATCGAGGCGTTCTGGGACCCCACTTCTGCGGTCGAGGCTGGCGTCGCCTGGGAGCGCATCCTGTTCTATTGGTCCGAGCTGCAGCCCAACGGGCCTGATGATTGGAATGGCTACCACGTTCAGGACGTCTGGCTGGAGCAAGCCGCTTCCCAGGGACGCGAGGTAATCGGCCTGCTGAAGCACACCCCCGCTTGGGCCACCGACGGCCTGCTCGGCTGCGGCGTTCCCCGTGGGCTGGATCTATCGGTGGACGATCTCGGCAACCTGTGGGCGACGTTCGTGCGCCATACCGTCGAAGTGTACGCGGGACGGATTGATCGTTGGATCATCTGGAACGAGCCAGAGATCACCCCAGAGACTTATGGCCACGAGTGGTGCGGCACGCTGGAGGAGTACTATCGGCTGCTCAAGGTTGCCTACCTGGCCGCTCACCAGGCCAATCCCGACGTCGCCATTCATCTGGCTGGGATGACGTACTGGCACGATAGGACATACCTGCGTCGATTCCTGTCCGTAGTCGTGCAGGATCCCACCGCGCCCGAGCACAACCACTACTTCGATGTCGCCACGGCCCACATATACTTTCAGACCGAGACAGTACCGTTCATCATCAACGAAACCCGCGCCACGCTCAGGGCCTATGGACTTAGCAAGCCCATCTGGGTCAACGAGACCAACGCCTCGCCCGACAGCGATCCCCTGTGGCCGCTGGTGCGGCCCCGCTGGCGGGTGAGCTTAGAGGAGCAAGCGGGCTTTCTGCTACAGAGCTTTGCCCTGGCGCTGAGCGCCGGGGCGGAGCGGATCGGCGTCTACAAGTGGATGGACGCCGGGTTGCCCGAGGGAGGCGAACCCTTCGGCGTGCTACGGCCCGATGCGTCTCGCCGTCCCGCCTTCGACGCCTATCGGTTGATCACGGCCCACTACGCCGGGACTATGTCCGCCCGCGAGGATCGCCAACCGCTCTACACAGTGGTCACCCTCGACCGGGGCGATCTCACCACCCGCGTCCTGTGGGCCCGCACGGCCTCGGCCGCCACCGTCTCGATACCTGCATTGGCGCCCCAGGCACGCATGATTAACCAGACCGGTGCCGAGCAACTCATCGAGCCAGTGGATGAGCAATACACGTTCACGCTGCCCGCGGCCCGCTGCGCTGACCCACTGGATGGCTGTATCATCGGCGGCACCACGTACCTGCTCGTTGAAGGCGCGAGCGAAACGCCGCCCCTGGAGGAGGCTGCCACGCCCGCGCCAACAGAGCCCCTGGCGGAAACAACTGAACTCGCCCCCACGGAGACACTCACAGCCACCATCCCGACAGAGACGCTCACTCCAACGCTAGCACTGTCTCTGACCGCCACATCCACGCCGACCGACACACCGACCGCCACGCCCTGGTCCACCGAGACGCCGACCCCCACATCCACCCCGACTGAGACGCCAACCCCGACGCCACTTCCCCCTACCCTCCCACCGCCTACGCCCACGGCCGCCCTCCCCACTCCGACCCCCACCGCCCAACCATCGAGCCCCACGGCATCCCCCCTAGCTGTCTTGCCGCTGCTGGTTGGGATAGCGGTCGTGACGATTTTCGCGGCCGTGGCCGGCACGCTGCTCAGTTATCGGAGGGGATAGCCGCACACATGAACAACAAGGGAAGCACCGACCAGATGAATGTCGAACCGGAGCAGGAATCACAGGGAACAGCGAGCGTGGAGGGGCAAAGACGGCTCTTTCTGATCAACCGCGTGCTGATCGTGCTGGCCGTGGCCGCCATTCTGGCTGGTCTGTTCTTCGACCAGTGGCACATCGTGCTGCGCAACGCGATATTGCTCTGATACTCCTGTATTGGCCTCGGGTAGGCCCAGAGCAAGAGAGCGATGAACAAGCCACCGAATAACAACGAGCTGAGTGAGTCTTGGCGGTTTTGGCTTGGGCTGGCTCAGAAGCGGGGATTTGTGCAGATTATGTCGGCCCTGACCCTCAACTCGTACTTCACGCAGCGTTTCACCAAGGGGCTCCCCTGCCCCGCACTCAACTGCTACGCCTGTCCAGCGGCGGCTTTCGCCTGCCCTATCGGGAGCATCCAGCACTTTGTCGGGCGGCGGAAAGTCCCGCTCTACGTCTTGGGGGTGGTCGGGTTGGTCGGCGCGCTGATCGGGCGGGCCAGTTGCGGCTGGTTCTGTCCCTTCGGATGGTTCCAGGAACTCGTGTACAAGCTCCCTACCCCCAAGCTGCGACTGCCCAACCGCTTCAACTGGACGCGGTACGTCGTCCTAGCGGTGCTCGTGGGCGTGGTTCCGACCATCACCCGCGAGCCCTGGTTCTGCAAACTCTGCCCGGCCGGCATGCTGGAGGCGGGCATCCCGGTGGTTCTGATCGAGCCCGGCGTTCGACACCTGATCGGCACGCTCTACTGGGTCAAGATTGGCATTCTGGGAGTTTTCCTGGCCTGGATGAGCGCGACGCGGCGGCCCTTCTGTCGTTGGGCCTGCCCGCTGGGGGCACTCTGGTCCCCCCTCAACCCCATCAGCTCCTTCCGCCTGCAAGTAGACCAGGACATCTGCATCCGGTGCGACCGCTGCCAGGCGGTCTGTCCCGTGGACATCCGCGTCTACGAGGACCCCACCTCCGGGGCCTGCATCCGCTGTTTACAATGCGTACCGGAGTGTCCGGTCTCTTGCATCTCGGTGACTTCACCGGGCTGGTCCGTGGAGGCCGACCGCACCGGGCTTCCAGGCGCTGCCTGAGCCGCTCACTGGTTCACTCGCCCGTGCTCGACGCTAGCCGCAACCGGACGAACAGCCACGGTGCGCCGAGACCGGCCCACAGCCCTATTATCCCGTAGCGCGCGGTGTGCATCAAGAAGTAAAGCGGTTCCCCCTCGCTCGGGAAAATCGCCTTGAGGCCATATCGGAGGCCCATGATGACGATAGCACCGACCAGGAGTCGCACAGCCCGCTGCCACAGCGGGCCGGCTGCGCTGAAAGGGGCAAACCGCTTGGCCAATATCCCTCCGACAGCCACCCCCATCAGCACTCCCATCACGGAAGTCGCGGTTTCGGAAGTGTGGACCAGCAGCAGAGCCAACGGCACCACGACAGCCAGCGCGATTTGCACGGCCATACCAGACCCCGTCAGCCAGGCCTCGACGCGCCGCCCCCAGGCTAGATAGATGACCAGGAAAAGGACACCAACGGCCCATCCACCCAATACGTCGGTGGGGAAATGCACGCCCAGATAGATACGGGAGAAGCCAATCAACACCATCAGCAGGACGGCAATGATCCACATCCAGCGTTCTCTGAACTCGGCCGCAATGGTGCCCCAAACGGCGACCGCTGACTGGGAGTGACCGCTGGGCAACCCATATCCGCCAGCATCGTGCAGCTTGACCGTCGGATCCAGTTCAAACGGGCGCGGATGAGCAAACAGGCTCTTGAGCCCATCATTGAAGTAGGTCGAGACGAGAAAGACGACGCCCAGACGCATACCCACCGCAAAGTCCACACACCAGAGCATGAGCGGCAGGAGTATCATAAAGAAATCCTCCTCACCCAGAAACGTGATGGCCTTGAACACGGCATCGAGCGCCGGTCCGTGTACCAATTGCACGGTGTGGATAAAGTCAATGCCCCACTGCCAGATCGCTTCCATCGCTACCTCCTATCCTTCCGCTAATTCGGCCTGCAGCCACGTGAGTCCACAATCTCGTTCACATTCACTCAAAAACGAGGTCAGTCATCAGATCGCCATCCGGCGTCACAAGAGCGCCCCCGAAAACCCAGAACGGATCTCCCGACCGGTCCGGCCTGGCAAACACGACCAACGTGTTTTTCCCTGCGCAGAGATGCATCACCGCCGTCTGACGCAAGGCGCCAACGAGAGCATGCAGGGCCGCGTCGCCTTGTTCCACCGGCGTCTCCTCAACTCGGTGTCCGTTCAGATAGAACTCGGCGAGATCCGGCGCTTGGAATCGGAGGACCGCCTCTCGCTCGTCGGGACTGATGATGGTGGTGGTGAGATACGCCACCAGCGGCTCACCCGCATCTAGCGCCTGCCTGTGCTCCTTGTAGAAGAGCACAGCGTGGGGCTGGTTTATGTTCTTCAACCCCGCAGGGGCCTGAACGTAGGCCTTCCAGTCCAGCCCTTCGTTGACGTTTCCCAGGTCATCCACCACCTGCCCCAACGAGAGTGATCCATCCTTCTCATCCGCGACAATGACTCGCCAGGCAGGGATCGCCGGGAATAGAGGCTTGCTCCGGTGTTGGGCGACCAGCGTCTCTCCCCGCCAGGTAATCTTGACCTCCGCTTCCCAGCGCGCCGTTCGCACCCGTCCGTCAAAGGCCCAGGGCACGTCCAGGATGTGCGATCCGTCGGAGCCCTCGATTCGAACCGTGCGTCGATCTACCTCGCCTTCCCCGAACAGGGTAAAGGCCGCATCCAGGTCGTAGGGCGCGTACCCACGGGTCGGCGCTGCGACGAAAGCACGCCCCAACCACTGGGAGGATTCCTCAGGCGTCACGTATTCGACAAAGTGGACAAACGGCCCACCCAAGCGCGCGATGGCATCGGTTCGACTGAGCTCGCCGAAGTCGGTTCGACTGAGCTCGCCGAAGTCGGCTCGCCCGGGGACATCCAGGCTCAATACGGCGTCCAGCAGCGCGTCAACGTCCATATCCAGGTCAACAGCCTCCACCATGCGGGGACACCTGTCACCAAGCAAACGCCTGACGTCCGAGATGACCACTGTGCGGCTGTGCGGTTCGCCCAACGCCGAGATCTCGTCCTCAGCGACGGCGGTGATCGTCATCGGCTGCCGCTTGTCGTGCGCCGGGACGTGGATGATCGTGGTCAACGTATCGCGGTCGTAGGTCCACCTGGTGGTCTCCACCCCATCCACCGTAACGTGCTGAGGTCGTCGGCTGCCCTCCAGGCGGATCTCATACTGACGCTGATCCGGGAGCGCATCACAGCGGCCCTCGACTGGTGCGACATGGACCACCCAGGTATCCTCGCCTTCCATTCGCGTCTCGATCTCGGTCCACTCGTACTGGCCCTCCCTGTACCGCTCTGTGACTCCATCATCCTCGTACAGGCGGAAGTGACCGTCCCCGCCGGGAAACACGGAGAGAACCAACCGATCCTGGGGAATCGCGTCCGTCGTCCCCGAGGCGAGATGCGGCGGGGACATCGTATTGAACGATGGAGCCAGTGGTAAGATCGCCCCAGCTTTCACCAGCATCGGCAAACGGTTCAGATCACCCACGAGTCGCACCCAGCGGGGGCCGACGAAGATCTCTTTGGTGGCGTAGTCGATCCAGGTACCCTCTGGCACCCACACATCGGCGGACGCCATCCCCGTATCTGGATCAGCGGGGTGCACGATGGGTGCGGCGATCATCTGGTCGCCGAAGAAGTACTGGTAGCGGGTAGCGTAGGCTGCATCCTCCTCCGGGTACTCGTAGTACATCGGGCGGCAGAGCGAGATGCCGGTATCGGAGGCAACGCGAGCCATGGTGTAGATGTATGGGACGAGCCGGTATCGCCAGTGGAACGCGTCCTTGGCAGCCTGATAGGCCGCATCCGGGTACTTCCAGGGCCGTCGCTCAAGATGCGCATCTTTGGTCGCGTGCAGCCGCAGGCAGGGGCTCAGCGCGCCGAACTGTACCCAGCGGGCGTACAGCTCCGGATCGGTCGGAACGCCCATATGTCCACCGATATCGTGGCTCCACCAGCCGTACAGGACGTTGGACGCCGTGGTCGTGAAATATGGCTGAAACTGGAGTGCAGACCATCCCACGTACGTGTCGCCGGAGAAACCGATGTGATAACGATGGTTGCCCAGTCCACCGAACCGGCTGTAGAGCATCGGCCGCTGACCACGCCGGGCCGAATCGTGAAAGTGGAGGTGGTTGAGCCAGGGCAAGGGGTCGAGTCCCTCCATCTCAGATGACTCGCCCTGCTGCCAGTCTATCCACCAGAAGTCAACCCCGTCGTCCTCCATCGGGTGATGGAGCAGTTCGAAGTAATTGCGGACGAATCGCTTGTCCGTGATCCGAAAAGGAACCGCCTCGCCGCTGGCTGGGTCCACGCCCATCGCCTCGGCAAAGCGAGGATAGACCTCCTCGAACGACTGCACACCCAAAGCCGGGTGAAGGTTAAGAGTAACGCGCAATCCTCTGTCGTGAACCCACTGGAGAAAGGCGGGCGGATCGGGGAACAGCTCGCGGTTCCATGTATAGCCGGTCCAGCTATCGGGCGTGTGCCAGTCTATGTCGATGACCAAGACGTCCAGCGGCAGGTCGTGCTGCTCAAAATCGCACACCAGGTCCTTCAGATCCTGCGCAGTGTAGACCCAGTACCGCGACCACCACGCGCCCAGCACAAAGCGTGGGATGAGAGGGACCTGGCCGCCAAAACGCGTGTAGTCGGCCAGGGCCGCTTTGTAATCGCGGCCATAGCCGAAGAAATACCAGTCCTGCACCTCGTGATCGGGGCGCGGCGCGACCCAGCCATCGCCAGTTCTGAACACCACCGAGCGACTGTCGTCAAACAGGGCCCACCCGGCGCGGGAGATGATGCCTTCGTCCAGGGCAGCGTCCCCCTCACACTCATCGAGGGTGCGACGCGTGCCGCGCAGGTTGGACGGATCGGACATCCCAGGGACCCAGGTCCCGCGCTCACCATCGAGATCAAAGGCAACGGAGAGATTGTCGGCGCTGAACTTGCCGCCATTCTCTCTATAGCGCAGCGTCAGGAAATCGGTCTCTAGCGCCAGCACATCCCCATCAACACGACTGGCAAAGCGCGGCGGTGCAGGGGTATAGCGCGTCGGGAATGCGTAGGTGCCACGGTCCTCGAACTCACCGGTCTCTGACCATTCCAAGCGGATCAGGCGTGGGGTCAGTACTGTGAACCGGGCGCGGCCTCGAACGACCGTGCTGCCTGGATGGGCGACAGGTTCTCCCCTGAAGCGGATGCGCCCAAAGAGATCGGATTGACCTTCAGTTGTCATCTCGGACTTGCTCCCTCATTTCGCTCAGACGTCACTCGCATCGTTTCCCCCTTCTCTCTGACTTCATGTAGCCAGAGATTATACCCCGCCCACGCCGCAGGTCAAACGAGCTGCCAGTGCCCCGTTACCTACAGCCCCATATGAGCGATGACGGTGCCCCCATCGAGCACCTGCACGCCCCAGTCGCCGCCTCCGGTGAACGGGCCTCCGGTGGCGCGAAAGGGTCGCCCCGGTGCGATGAACGCATCCCACCGCTCCATCTCCCTGCCGTCCCGTCGCAGCACGACGGTGCCGTTGAGTGCCCTACAACTCAAAGTAGCGGCTGGCGTCGTCGGTCCACAGCTCCGAGGGAAGATCGCCCAGGCAGAAGAGCTTGACGCCCGCGGCGGTGGTATAGAGCTGGCGCCCGGTCGTACGGTCGGTCCAGCGCAGGATGCGCCCGCCCAGCTCTGGCACGACGACCAGTCGCACGTAGCGGTTCTGGATAAAGACGGCGCGATACGCCCGAGGCACAGGGCCGGTGACCGCGCCAAAGTCGAGGCGCGGGTAGGGGTAAACGGGGTCGCCGGGGTCAGTGGGAACCAGTGCATCGTGCCAGCCGTAGGTATCGAGGATGATGTCCTGCTCCCAGACAGCCGGACCGGAGATTGGCGAAGGAGTCGGTTGGCGAGGAGTGAGGGAAGGTGAGGGTGAGGGGTCAGGCGGCGGTGGAGATGGAAAGGTCGGAGCCGGGGTTGAGGTCGGGGTTGGAGAGGAAGCCAACGTGACAGAGACCGCCAGGGCGGCGGCAGCAGCTTCGGCAGTGCCGGGCTGCGTGGTCTGGGAGATGGAGGTGGCTGCGCCAGCATAATGTGCAGCACCCGACACGCATCACGCATCCCGCGCCACGTATATGTCTATCACGTCTCGCAGCATCGTAGCGGCCGAGGGGACCGGGCTAGGCTCGTCGATGATGGCAGTGATGGTACCGTAGATATCGGTGAAGAACGCGACGCCCATCTGCTTGCGGCCCAACCGCCCCAGGGGATGATCTGGCGACAGAGGCACTGGTGCCACGGAGAGGATGTAGGTCCCGTCGGATTCCCGCTCGGCCTGGGTCAGCAGACGGTAACGCTCGCCCCGCTCTCGCGCGGATCGCAGCGCGTCTAGGCTGAGGCCCCTGACGCCGGTCAAAGCCACATCCTCCATCCGAGCTGGGTGGTCCAGGACAGCGTTGGCCAGAATGACCAGCTTGGACGCGGCATCCCACCCCTCCAGATCCCACGAACCGTCTCCCTCCAGCGCACCCGTCTGACGGGCACGGTCCATCGCCTCATCCCAGGATAGCCCATCGGCCAATAGATCCATGACATATCCCGTGCTCAGGTTGGGCACCGCCTCCAGCCGGTGAATGACCGCCCCGCGCATGTCGCGCTGGCCGATATTGAGTGCAGGCAGGCCGCCAGCGACGGTCCCATCGAAGCGCAACTGCACCCCCTGCGCCGCCGCCAGGTCGTGCAGCTCCTGGTAGGCGAGCACCAGGGGCCCCTTGTTGGGCGTCACGGCGTGCATCCCCCGTCGCAACGCGGTGCGGATGTTGGTCAGCCCAGGCTCAGCCCCTTGATCGAGGTTGACCGGAGAGGCCTCCAGCAGCAGGTCAGCCTCGGCCGTGGCGACCAGATCTGGCGCGCCCCACCCCCGCCGTCCCGCGTCGGGATAGTCGGCGATGGTTCCCCCTGAGCGTTTGAGATCCGCCACCTTGCCGAGATCGAGCCCCTGCACCGGGTCATAGGCCGCACCTCGGCTGTCGGCGGCCCCCACCAGGCGTAGGTCAAGTCCGTAGCGCTGGCGCAGCGAGGTGTCCTTCTCTACCAGAACCTCACACAGGCGGCGACCGAGGTTCCCCAGGCCGATGAGCAGAAAACGAACAGTTTGCATATCGCGTCCTCCAACGGATGACAGTGATTCGACCAGAGTATAGCCCAGAACAAACCTCAAGCCGTTCGACCCAGACCGCATCCTCGAACGAGCGGCAGCCGTCCTGGGACCAGACCCCCCGACGGTTGATGCAGGTCACCCCCAGCCAGGTAGTGCACGCGCACCTCCCGCTAAGTACCCCTGATCAGCGCCTCTTGATCCGCCTGGGCGAAATAGGCGCGGTAGGCCGCCGTCTCCTCGAGCAACGCCTGTAGTTGAGCAGCGATCCCCGGCAGATCTGCATTGCTCGCTCCGCTGCCCGCGGCCAGTCTCACCTCACCACCCTCCTCGCCGACCATCGTGAGATATCCACGGCTCGTCAGCCAGGCCAGGCCAGCGCGGACGGTCGCCTCCCGCTGCGCGGTGGCAGCCGATAGGGTGGAGACCTTGACCAACCCCTGATTGGAGGTAAGCGCCCGCTTGACCAGACCCGCCAAACGCTGCAGGAACTCCTTTGGGCTGTCCAGGCCAGGGTCTACTCCAAGCAGATAGACCGTCTCCGGCGAGACTTGCTCCAGCACAGCTTGCAGCTCACCGGGTCCGGGAGGCGTCGTCCAGATGACCAGCGCTTTGGATGGGCCCAGTCCGTACCGATCCTCACCAGCAACCTCTGCCCGTGCCGCCGCCTCGCTCCACACTTGCACGCCTTCCTGCGCTCGCAGGCGAGCCAGCACCCCGCGAGGATTGGTCGCCTGCCTGTAATCCACAATCTCCACGGCCCGCAGTTCCGGACGAAGCACAGCCGCAGGCTCCTCAATCGGGCGGGCATCCACCCACTCGACCTGCACGTCCCGCTGGCCCCGGTAGTCGCTGGCCCGCACGACGTAGGCCAGGTCAAAACGCCCCTGCGGAAGGGGGAGGCCAGCGCCCTGCCACCATACCACCTGCTGCACCGTGCCCGCCTCGTCCTTCACGACCAGCCGTAGGTGCTCTCCGGTGCGCCCTATGGTGCTGTGGTTTCTCAGTTCCAGCCCCCTGCTCGCCAGGGTCAGAGATGGGTTACCTGGCCCAAAGGGCGCCAGTCGCTCCAGCTCCTCCACCAAGTCGAGGGATAGATCAGCCAGAGGGATATAGCCATCTATCTGGAGAGCGGGCCTCTCCTCCACCGCCTGGCACGTCTCCAACAGAGTGCGCGATAGCGCGCGGCGAAACTCGGGGATCCGCTCGGGATCGATAGCCAGCCCGGCAGCCATCGGGTGCCCGCCGAAACGGATCAGGATGTCCTGGTGAGCGGCGATGGCGGCGTGAATGTCGCAACCCTCTATCGAGCGGGCCGATCCCCGGCCCATCTCGCCTGGCGGGGCGGCGATGAGGACGGTTGGCCGGTGATAGCGCTCGGCCAGACGACCGGCCACGATGCCGACGACGCCGGGAGGCCAGGATGGGTGGCTCAGTACCAACCCCCCATATTCCAGCAACGAGGGATCTTGTTCGATTTGCGCCTCCGCTGCCTGGGCGACTTGATCGCACAGCAGCTTGCGCTCTGCGTTCAAACCCTCCATCTCGGAGGCAAGGATGCGGGCACGCGTTAGATCGGTGGTCGTCAGGAACTCTACGGCGACGGTGGCGTCGGACAGCCGGCCCAGGGCGTTGAGACGAGGCCCCAGCACAAAGCCGATATGTTCCTCCGTGAGCCAGTCTGGGTTGAGCTCCGCGACCTCCATCAGCACCTGGAGGCCGAGACGCTCGGTATGACGCAGGGCCGCGAGCCCTCGCTGGAGCAGGTAGCGCGTGTCGCCGGTCTGGACGGCCACGTCGGCCACAATTCCCAGCGCCACCAGGTCCAGGTACTGCGCGGCATCCGCTGGGCGGCCCACCCGTTCGTACAGCGCCTGGGCCAGCTTGTAGGCGACGCCCACCCCCGGCAGCTCGCGCAGGGGATGGGCATCCGGGAGCATCTTGGGATTGACCACGGCGACCGCGTCCGGCAGGGTGGGAGGCAGATCGTGGTGATCGGTGACGACCACGTCCACGCCTTGCGCCTGGGCATAGCTGATCGGCCCGTGGGCAGTGACCCCTGTATCACACGTCAGCACCAGGTCAACCCCCTCCGCGATGAGTTGCCTCAGCACGGGGAGGTTGATGCCGTGGGATTCCCGCTGGCGGTGTGGCAAGTGGAATCGAACGACCGCTCCCAGTTCGCGCAGTGTGGAGACCAGGACGGTCGTCGCCGTCTGTCCGTCCACGTCAAAGTCGCCCCACACGCACATGGTCTCCCTTCTTCGGATGGCTCTCTCCAGCCGCTCGACCGCCCGACTGACGTCCGGGAGATCTGTCGGCGCGGCAGGGCGATAGCGATTGGGATCCAAAAAAGCCCCGGCAGCCTCTGCATCGGTGAGGCCGCGCCGGACCAGCGTCTCCGCCACCAGCGGGTGACCGCCAACGGCGGCCTGCAGCGCCTCGGGCACGCAAACGCCCTGTGGTTCGATCCATTCCTTCACTGCGTATGCCCACCTATCAAAAGAGTTCGCAGGCAAGACGCGCCCACGCCCAGAGCAAGCATCTCCCTCATCTGTCTCCTGCTACCGGAGGGACACGCCGCCGGTATATTCGTCCGCCCCGATGTCGTAGCCAGCCCCGTGGGGCCGAGCGTCACCGTCAAAGTCGGTCGTTACACCGGCGTCTGTGCCCTGGTCTATGGCCGCCGAGCCGGAACCGATGTGATAGTCCCACACCACCGAACTGACGAAGGTTGGGGCGCCGCTGCGATCGTTGGTGTCAGCGACGCCGCTCGAGTAGTTGGTGACGTTGTCCCACCACAGGGTGTAGTCCATATCGACCGTACTGCTGGCCGGATGGGTGACGGAGATGCCCAAAGTGTGTCCGCTGAGGATCGTGTTGATGCCGCTCAGAGTAGTATAGACATCCACGAGGATCCCTTGGGCCTCAGTCTGTGCCAACGCGCCAGAGCGCTGCCGAGATGGGGGGTTAGCGTCTGCCAGCAGACGCAACTCGGCACGCCCTGGTCCAACCGGCGCAAGGCCCGCCGGATTCACACTTGTCTCGCTGTTGCCGACCGAGGCGGTCACCTGCTGCGCCTGTCCGCCGGCCGTGCCGTTGTCGGCGATCGTGTTGTGCAGCAGCGTCGCAGTGACAGGCAAATCACCACGGCCGATCAGAGCGAGCCCGTCACCACCCGCGGGCGCCTGGTTGCGGATCACTATGTTGTTGGTCAAGGTAATACCGGTGCTGCGGTAAGACACACGCAGGCCACCTCCTGTGCTCAGCGGACTGTCGTTGCTTTCGGGCGCTGCCACGTTGTCATAGATCAGGTTCTGGCTCACCAACACGTCCTGACTGCTATAAATGGACAATCCGCCGCCGGTGCCCATATAGTTCCTGTTGGCCACGTTGCCCGTGATCGTGTTGTTCGCCACAACGATCTGTCGGCTCTCGACCATGTACACGCCGCCGCCAATACCTGTATCATCCGACCAACTACTATCCGTGCCGATGTTGTTGTATATCGCGTTGTTCTGGATCAGAGCGCCCTCGACCCAGAACAGATTGATGCCTCCTCCCACGCCATCCTGGCGTTGGGCCCCTACGTTGCCATGGATAAGGTTTTCACTGATCTGAACGTCGTCGCTGGCGCGCACGTGGATGCCGCCGCCGTTATCGTTGCCGGTATTACTGTAGATATCGTTACCCGTGATCTGCACGTCATCCGCACTGCTCGCCCAGACCCCAGCGCCCTCGCCTCGACCGGATCCCGTGGTGGCAACGTTGCTGTAGACCTCGTTGTTCCTGATGACGACGTTGGCACTGGAGCTGACGCCGATGCCACCGCCCTGCCCCAGGGGTGGACCGTAGACATCGGTCGCGATGTTGCCAAAAACGATGTTGTCGGTCAGCGTGGCGTTGTCTCTATAGTGCAGGTACACCCCACCACCGTAGGCATTGTACGAGGTAGAGGCGACATTGCCCGCAATCACGCAGTTGCGGATCGTAATCGTGTCGTCGCCGTTGAAGGTCCCGATGGACGCGATCCCTCCACCAGCGCTCTGGTAGTCATAGAAAGGATTGTATGCGCCGCCTTGGTACGTGGCGTCCCCTTCAAGGATGGTCAGATGCTCGAGCGTTGGGCTGGCGCCAGGTGCTACGAGCACAACCCGAGCGCCAAAGCCGGTCAGTCCGGGCCTCAGCACGGTCTTGTAGGCGTCCGGGTCCCACTGGGTGAAATCGTCGCTGTAGCCGCCTAGCAGGGTGACGGTCGTGCTGATGTACGCCACTTGCGAGATAGTGGCAGGGCCATAGTATCCCTCCGGTTTCGGACGCGACTCCGTGTACCAGTAGGTCCAGCGCGCGTCCCCGTCGGGATCACCCGGGTAGCTATAGACGTTGCTGTAGCCCGCGATGCCGATCAGGTCGCCCTCGTCGGCTTGGTCTATAGCGTACTGAATGCTACCACAGGCAGTCGCTGGCGTGCTGCAGTCTCCCTCCAAGTCGCCGTACCGTTTGACGTACCGATCCGGGACGGCAGGCGCGTCGTAGTCTCTCATCACCAGCGGCAGGTAGACGTACTGCTTCGGAGGCTCGATGTCGATCGTGTGCGTTGCCACCCTGCTGGCCCCACAGTTCTCCGCCGTGACGGTGACGACGTACATGCCCGGCAAGTCCCAGGTGTACGTAGCGACGGAACGCCCAGGCAGGACCAGGCTGCCCGCCATAGGTGCAGGTGTCCACGTATACGAAATGGGCTCCGTCGCATCGGTCGGCACGATCGTGGCGGTGAAGGCATAGAGCGTGTTCGTGTAGCCGCTCATCGCGCCATCGATGCCCACGCTGATCAAGGGCTTGGGGCAGTTCACTCGCACAGCGAGGTTATTGCCCTCATCGATTTCCAGAACCGCGTCGTTCGGGTCGGCTTTGGCCCAGAACGTCCTACAATCACTGGAAGGGGTGACATGGGTCGTCCCGCCGGCACCGGGCGCCAAGTCGCCCAGCGTGCCGCTGTAGACCAGGGTGCCGTTCAGGCCGCACTGCCACACGGCCAACGCCGCGTCAGTCGCCGTCATCACGCCGGCGTTGCGGACCGTGACAGTGACCGACTCACCGAACCGGATGTCCACCGCCGCCACGGTCAGGTCAGGCAAGATCTCCAGGGCGGCGTAGTCGATGTTGTTCATCTCGTCGGCTTCGGCCACGGCGTCCCCGGCGTCGGCGACGGTCCACAGGATGTCACCCACCTCACCCAGTCCGGTCGGTTCGGTCAACACCAGCGTGACGGTGGCCTGTGCCGCGGCGTCCAACGCACCGCTCACCTCCGCCATGCCCAGCAACGTGCCGGTGAGCGGATCCACGGCACGGAAGGCGACGCTGAAGGGCACACCGGCCGCCACGTGTCCCACGTTGGCAATGGCTGTCGTCAGGGTGATGGTATCGGCAGTGTGAGTGCTGTGCGCCCAGGCAACGGTCAGGTCGGGCTGGACGACGCCCCGCGTGGCCTGGTTGTTCCCCTCGTCGCTCTCGCCCACGCCATCCATGGGGTCCACGATGACATAGAGGAGATGAGTGCTGGTCTCGACGGGCACGTCCCACGTCACTCGGACGGTGTCGGTTGTGGCGGCGCGGAACGGCGAAACCAGCGTCTGGGTGACGCCGATCCGCGTGCCCCCAGCGCCAGGGTCGCCGTCGTAGAAGGCCACCTCGCCACCGGTTACCGCCAGGTCGCCCAGGTTGTGCACCGTGGCGCTGACGACCACGCTGCTGCCCGGAGCAGGATTCAGGGTGGATAGCGCGATGTCTCTGTCACCGATGCCCAGATCATGCCCAATGGTGTGGCTCAGCAGGTAGAGGTCAGTCCGAACGGGCCTGGGGACGTTGGTCACGGTGATCGTCAGCGTGGGGGAAATGTCAACCGTCTCGGTGACCAGCGTCATCGCGACCTTACTGTAGGCCACATATAGCGTGCCATCGGCAGCGAAGGCGGGGGCGAACGACTCCTCCAGTGCACTGTCATCCATCAGTGTGCTATCATCCCCCCAAGAGTCGTGGACCACATCGTAGATGGCGTAGGCGATGTCGGCCCCGTCGCCTGAGAGCGCCTGCCACAGGAGCGCCAGGTTGCCACTAGGATCGGGCAGGAGATCAAAGTCGAGGAAAGCGCCCGATGTACTGCTGGACCGGACGAGGGTCGGGCTGCCCGACCAGCCGTTCTGTTTCACCAGGGCCTGTCCGGAGCCCGCCGAAGGATCGTCGCCGCGCAGCCAGACGATGACAGGTTGCCCGCTGCCGTCGTAGCTGAGGGCGGGCGCGGTGTCGCTGATGGCGTCAGTGGTCAGTTGGGTCAACCCACTCCAACCGGCGCCATCGTAGGTCGCGTAGAACAGCTCCGTGTCGTTCCCTGTGAGGACATTTCCGTCGGTGTCGCGGGCCAGCACCAAGGCAGCCCGGGTGGCCGAGTAGACCGCCAGATCCACGTCTAAGGTGTCGGTCAGACCGACCAGCGCCACATCGGGAGTGCTCCAGCCTCCGCCGTCCCACACGGCGTAGGTCAGGGTGACCGGGTGCACAGCCGTGCCCAGTATGTCGTTCCCATCGTTCGTGCGCCACAGCGCTATCAGCGAGCCATCCTGCCCACGCGCTAGTTGCGGCGAGATGTCCAACAGGCTGTCCGCGGTCAACGTGACCACGCCCGACCACGCGCCGGTGGCACTGACCCACTGGGCGGAGGCGATCTCGAAGGACTGGACGTAGGTGATGTTCAGCGTGGGGGAGACGTGGACGGTGTTGCTCCGCTCCCACACGGCTACCGCGTCCCCGTCTGCGTCGAAGGCCACCTGCGGACGAAAGTCCTGGTAATTGTCGTCGGTCACGGTAGCGGTGATCCAGCCCGTGCCACCCCAATAGGCCGCGTAGATCTCCTCTCCCTGAGCCTCCGGTTTGCCGTCGTCGTCGTGTATCCAGAGCAGCATGCGGTCTCCATCGGCTCGCACCGCCAGCGCGGGGTCAGCCAGGGGGAAGACGTTGGAGACGATTTCTGTTTCCTGGGTCGCCTGTCCCGCGATCAACGGCGCCGCGCGGAGAGCGGTGAACGTGGCATAGTCGTCCGTCACATAGTCGCGCCCCATCAGCCGCCAGCCCCTACCCCCCTCCAGCGCCAGCATCGACAGACCCTCGTCGCCCTCGCAGCCGCCCTCCGGCAGCGAGCAGGTGACGCCACGTTCCCACTCTTCCTCGAAGCGCCAGACGGTGATCGCCGCTTTGGCGTAGAGGCGGATGGCGATCTCCTTGAGATAGCCCCACGGCCCGGATTCGGGCACCTGGACGACGACACGGGGCGTGCCGCCACCGGTGAGGCTGGCCTTGAGCGAATCGATGACGCGCAGAGTCAGGGTGAGCGACATGTCGATCAGACCGGTCCCGGTGCCACTGCGGAATCGCAGCTCGTCGTTGACATCCCGGAATTTGGTCCTGATGCTGACCTCGGGCCCAATCGCTGCCTCGACGGTGGCGCGCTGGTTGAACCACTTGACTAACCGGCCCACGAGCCACCAATCCTCAGCGGCCCTCAGGGCGGGAACCAGGTCGGCGACGCCCATCTCCTCGCTGATCTCGCCCCTGATACCCAGGCCAAAGGTCGCCTCCGTCAGATCGAGTCCATAGCCAGGCCCCAGCCGAACGTCGCCCTGGCCAAAGATGTTGCCCATCACCTTTTTGTCCTCGGTCAACTGCGCGCCGGTGTTCCCGCTCAGGCCGACCGTGCCAGATCCGTCGGAGCAGGCCTCGGCTCCGACCGCGGCGTAGGTCTCGATGATGCCCATGTTGGCCCCGCCCAGGTACGGCACCCAGCTAGGCACCCCGTAGCGCGCCTCAAAGTGAGGATCAGGGTACTCGACCTGACGACCGTACTTAACGGTGCTCGCTTGCAGGTCAACCTCAAAGCCGCTCATCGCAAACCGGGTAATCCAGCCCGGCACGGGAAAGACCATTGGCTGCAGGGTCTGCTCCAGGGATTCATATCCCCCGTTGGTGACCGCCTTGACCCGCAGCGCATTGCCGCCGCCGGCGAGGCTGGTCATAAAGTCGCCGCCCATATTGTAGGAATGCTCAGCGCCCCACTCCAGGCCATTCTCTTCCACCCGATTGCCATTCAGATCAAAGACAACCTTGCCATATGGGACCTCGGGGGGCAGCTCATAGGCGGAGCCGTTCCAATCCACCTCGGCGCGGTACACGTTGTCCACGGACAGGCCGGAGAGAAAGTAGTCGCCGAACTTGGGGTCCACTTCAACCTCCGGACGGCACGAGCCGGTGGTGAATCGGGCGACGTTGTGCGCGATAGCGCCACACGGGGCGTACCGAATGTCCGCGATGGCGACATCCCACTCGTAGGTGGCAGGGTCGCCGTTCTCCTCGCACGAGAGATCGGTGGGAGCCAGTCGCAGTTGTCGGCTGCAGGTGGGGAACGAGTCCTCAAAGGCCCGCCACTCGCCCCCTTGCTTGCGCAGCTCGACCAGGTAAGAGACGTCCTGAGTGAGTGGGTCGGAACCATCGCCGCAGACATACGTCTGATAGGGAAACCAACTCAACAGTGGCCCTTGGTGGTTGCTGTCCTCGATGACCACCCCCGTCGTACCGTCGGCGGGCGATTGGGAGAGCAAAGCCAGATCCAGAACCGGCTCCACATCCAAGCTCCCGCCCGCCGTGTCCGTACCAGGGTCTTCGATGTAGGTGATCGTGGCATCGACAGAGACCTGCGTCGGACGGGGTTGCTCGTACAGGCTGCACGTGCCGATGAGAGCGATGCTAACCGACCCTTCCAAAACCTGGGTCGGGTCGCTCTGAGGGAACACGCCCTCACACTCAAACCTGTGGTTGTCCGGGTCGTGGGTGCAGTTCGTGACGTACTGGTTCCAATCGATGGGCGTAGGCGCGTCGGTGTAGTATTCCAGGTAGGGATGCTGGTAGGTGATCACCACCGTGAAATGGAGGTCCTGGTCCACGAGATTGCTGCTCTCCCAGGAAACCTCGGCAATAAACCAACGGCCAGGGAACAGTCCATCGGCGCCGACGGCCCCGGCTGGCTCAACTCGCCCTGGATAGGTCACGTCGATTTGGAGCCCGCGCTCTGGAGGCGGCGGGGCCGCACTGATGACCGACGATGTCAACAGTGCCGAACCAGCGATCAGGAACAGGCTCAGCAGAATGGACGTCCGTGTGAAAGAAAACGGGTCTCGGGTATGCATTGTGACCTCCTTGGAATCAATACGCTATCTCGGCGACCTGTTCAAAATCAAAGTCAAAATCATCGCTCAATTCCGGCACGTCCTCACCCGTGCCCTCGGCTTCGTCCAAGGCACCGGCCCTGATCCCGCGCTGGCACAGGGAGCGGTAGGGGCAGTAGCGGCAGCGTCCCTCACGATCGGTGAGCGGCCAGCCGTCGTCACCCAGGCCCTTGATCTCCTCGATGAGCGAAGCCAGATAGGCCCCGTCCGCCTCGTACTGGGCTGCGTCGTAGGTGAAGCGCTCAGAGCGCGCCGGAAAGCTAGCGAACCAATAGACCATGTCCACCCGCCCAGGCTCGAAGGACCGGTCTTTGTTGAGATGGGCACCGGCTCGAACCAGCAGGTAGGGGTAGACCCGGCTCTGCAGCCGCTCGGCCAGCCATTTCCTTCGCGGACGTTTACGGGATGTTTTCCAATCCACGATGACGGCTCGGCTGAGCTCGCCGAAGTCTGAGCTCGCCGAAGTCTGAGCTCGCCGACGTCGTGAGGCGGCCCTCAGCTCAGGGCCGGCGCAGATAGGTCACCGCCGGGCCGATGCCGTGGTCCTCGAACG
>Ga0180437_10003494_pt1 | contig 23361 bp, 12 predicted proteins | sample SS_ome_4_FD_132410 | JGI IMG/M metagenome (GOLD analysis project Ga0180437, IMG submission 132410) | Hypersaline lake sediment archaeal communities from the Salton Sea, California, USA - SS_3_D_1 metaG | ecosystem: Environmental > Aquatic > Non-marine Saline and Alkaline > Hypersaline >...
CCATAAATTCTCTGTATTTTGGAGAGAGTTCCTCTTCTCTGATTTTTTGGGCAGAAAAAACCAAGGGTGTACATAAAATACAAATAACAACGATGCTCCCTATTTTTGATCTCATCATAGAATAAAAACGAATACACATCTGCTTACTTACACAATTTTGGGAATCACTTTTTTAAATATTCGATGAATCCCCTCACCTGCTGTGCTCTTTGAGAATCAGGCTCCTGTTCCAGATAATTTTCGAACACTGCCAAAGCTTCCTGGTTGTTTCCCAGAGACAAATAAGTAAGCCCCAATTGGTAAAGGGCATCAAGAAAATCTTTATTAAGCTCAACAGCCTTTTTATAATACTTTAGCGCTTCAGTAAATTTGGATGCGGAATAAAAATCAGTCCCTAGATTATACAATACGTAAACATCTTGGATATCGGCAAAATCTATTTTATTGTACCATTCCTGCGCCTTATCGTTTTCTCCTTTGTTGGAATAACTGTTTCCAACATACATTTTCACTTCATTATTTTCTGGATCTTTTTCCAAGACTTTAAGATAGTAAACTAGCGCTTGGTCATATTCTCTCTTTTCAAAAAAACAATTACCGATATTTGCATTGACTATATAAACATCGGGAAACTCATCAATAACGTCTTTATATGCTGTTATAGCCTCATCGAATTTCTGTTGCTCATAAAGAGCATTCGCCAGATCAAGCTTCTCTTTCAAGGAAGCGGTCAAAGAGAGACCTTCGACTTTCTCGAGCATTATTTCAACATCGGGATTTCCCACCCCCTCCTTCACCTTGACCCCAATTTTTTTTGGAACATACCCTACCTTTTCAAAATCTATATTCCACGATCCCCCTTTTATCCAAGACGCAACCCATATGCCTTCGGAATCTGTCACAACACTAAAGCCCTGATTGAGGCTTACGTGAACAAGCTTCACACTGACTCCCTCCAAAGGTTGGCCAGACTCATCAGTGATTGTTCCTGTAAGCCTCGCTCGCCCCTTATAGTCCTGAGGAAAAAGAAGCACAATAGAGAAGACAGTAATTCCTAATAACACCAATATTCTTTTCATCTCATTCCTCCGCACCATTCTGCCGTGCCATTAAATTCATCGATTGAGGCAAAAAACTGACTTCTCATTTTACCATGATCTCAATGGAATAGAAGCTGTAGCCTTAACTCCGATCCATCATTAACAGATCAATCGATCAATTTCTTTGATTTCATTTATTCACGTATGTTAGTATTATAAACAATGAAAATATTATATACAATATTTTTTCAATTCCTGTAAAACTTTCAATAATGATCATCGATAAAAATTCTGGAGGCCAACGAAAGTGGAAAAAAAAACAGTGTATCATCATTTTCTTTTTATTTTTTGCATCTCGCTAATTTTTTGCTTTTTTGTCGGTCTGGGGAACACATCCCAGGTTCAATCCAGTCTTCAAGACAAAACTATCCTGGACAATCTCGACTGGAGATGCATCGGTCCGGCTAATCCGGGAGGCCGCATCGACGATTTTGCCGTCGTCGAGAATAAACCAAATATCATATATATGGGGACAGCTTCCGGAGGAGTCTGGAAAACCACGAATAATGGCATCACATGGAAACCAATCTTCGACAATCAAGATACCAGTTCGATCGGGGATGTTGCCGTTTCAAGGTCCAACCCGGATACTGTTTGGGTTGGGACAGGTGAGGCGAACAATCGTCAAAGCTCCTCTTGGGGAAACGGCGTTTATAAATCACAGGACGGCGGTTCGACCTGGAAAAACATGGGTTTGCGGGAAACACATCACATCGGGAGAATTGTTATTCATCCCACAAATCCTGATACAGTCTATGTGGCCGCTCTCGGTCATCTCTGGGGACCCAACAAGGAAAGAGGCCTTTTTAAAACCATAGATGGGGGGAAATCTTGGACAAATTCTCTCTCAATCGATGAAAACACAGGTTGTGTGGATGTGGCCATAGATCCGGAAAATCCCCATGTTTTGTATGCGGCAGCATATCAGCGCCGCCGAACAGGGTGGGGCTTCAACGGTGGAGGTAGTGGGAGCGGACTTTATAAAACCATCGACGGAGGAGAATCATGGTTCCGGTTGACAAAGGGACTGCCCCAAGGGATTATTGGAAGGATCGGGATTGATATTTACCGCAACAATCCAGATATCGTTTATGCTATCATCGAACATAAAGAAGGAGGCGTTTTCCGTACGGAGGATAAAGGATTAACCTGGAAGAGAATGTCTGATGTCAATCCTCGTCCTATGTATTACAGCCAGATCCGCATAGATCCAAATAACGACCAGAGAGTCTGGGTCCTTGGGGCCGAAATGTTTTTTTCCGAAGACGGAGGGAAGATATGGAATACTGAATTGATTGCCAGAGTGGCTCGGGAAAAGAGGGCTGTTCACGGCGATCATCATGCCATGTGGATTGATCCATCCGATTCCAATCACATGATACTTGGATCGGATGGTGGCATCTACTTATCCTACGACAGAGGAGTGACCTGGGATTTCATCGATATTCTTCCGCTGGGACAGGTTTACGAGATCAGCTTTGATATGCGCAACCCTTATTATGTTATCGGAGGACTGCAAGATAATGGCAGTTGGCAAGGACCGAGCGCTGCCTGGTTTAGGCCTAGAATCACTAATGACGAGTGGTTCAGAGTCGGAGGATCCGACGGATTCTACAGCCAGATAGATCCCAACGATCATACCCGGATCTACGTTGAATCTCAAAACGCGGGCATCGAACGATTGAATCTCGATACGAGTGAGTACAAATCCATAAGGCCTATGCCACAGGACCCTGAAGAAACTTACCGTTTCAACTGGAATTCCCCCTTTCTCATGTCTCCGCACGATTCCGACACCATTTATTTAGGGGGCAACAGACTTTTTATCAGCGAAGACGGAGGAGAATCATGGAAGGCAACCATCGATCTAACCGAACAACGGGATAGAGAAAATCTTCCAATCATGGGCTCTATTCCTGATGACAATACTCTCTCCAAGCATGACGGCATCCTTTTCTACGGGACAATCACAACAATATCCGAATCTCCCATCCAAAAAGGGCGTCTGTATATTGGGACAGATGATGGAAATGTCCAAATCTCAAAAGACGGTGGGGAAACCTGGCAAAAGGTAATAGAAAGAATATCTGGCGTGCCAAAAAATACATACGTCAGCCGGATTATCGCATCCCATCATGCTTTGGGCAGAGCCTATGTAACATTCGATGGCCATCGAAACGATGATTTTAATGCCTATGTTTTTATGACTCAGGACTTCGGTGAAAACTGGAAAAATATATCTAACAATCTTCCGGAGGGAGGTTCAGTCAGTGTTATCCGGGAACATCATAAAAACCCGGATCTTCTTTTTGTCGGCACTGAACGGGGAGCTTATTTCTCTCTGGACAGAGGAAATCGGTGGATAAAATTCCAAAATAAATTCCCGATTGTTCCGGTCGATGATATCGCCATCCATCCACGCGATAACGATCTGATTTTCGGCACCCATGGCCGGAGCATCTGGATATTGGATGACATCACTCCTCTAGAAAAACTCACGCCAGATGTTTTGGAGCTCCCGTGTTATCTTTTTGACACTCGCCCCGCAACTGTTTACAATTTTTTCTCCCACAGAGCTCACTATGACTTCAAAGGTCTTTTCGGCCATAAAATCTTCAGAGCCCCAAATCCGCCATACGGTGCGATCATAAGCTACTATCTCAAAGAAAATGCCGACGATGAAGTAAAAATCATCATCACGGATAGCGCAGGGAAAAAAATCAGGGAGCTGGAGGGAACAAAGATGTCTGGAGTCAATCGTGTGATGTGGGATTTAAGACACGGATACTCATCCGCTACTCCCCCCGCAAAACCAGAAATGAAAACCGGACCATCCGTCGTGCCAGGACATTACAGAATAACACTCAAGTATTTGAATTACGAATTGACCAAAACCGTGTTAGTAGAAGAAGACCCAAAAGTGAATCTACCTCTGGAGGAAAGAACAAGACAGCACGATGCTCTCGTCAGCATCTATAGGCTGAATCCTGTTATAGCCGCTGTCAGCCAGTCTATAAATTCCATCAAAAATGAATTGGAAAAGATCAAGTCATTCCTTCAAAGGAATCCTGAGACACCGGATAACATATATCAAAAAATTGCGGTTATCTCTGAGGAGATAGCCGTCATCCTCGAAAAGTTGAACGGAAATCCGAAATTCGGCAGTCAGGCAAGATCTCTTTCTATCCGGGGAATTCAAGCCATCGCGAGGTCAATCGAAAGCTATTCAGAAGCTCCAACAGAATTCCAGCTTCGTCAGATAGAGAAAAAATTCGATGATTTGAAAGCTGTGGTCAAACAGATCAACAAAATCATCGAAGTTGAAATTCCGAAGCTGAATGGAATTTTGAACGAACACAATATTCCCCATCTTCCTCTACTTAAACCTATCAAACTCAACCTAAACTGACCCTAGGGCACTGCCTATATAGAGAAGACGGGTAAAATGCTATGTAAAAAAAAGTGTTGGCTTGACAACATCCTTTTCCTGTGATAAAAATGAATTAAATAATATTTTGTATATAATATATTCATTACGAAATGGCGTGACCCTGGAGGGATCGAATAATCAGCGAAAAGAGTCCCCCTATTTTCAATGGGTTACCAATGACCTAAATCAAGATAAGTTTTTTTACATAAAACGTTCAATTTCAATAAGGAGGAAGGGATGATGAAAAAAGGATTATCCGGGTTTGGTATCTTACTTTTATTTGTGTTTAGTATCGTCGTTTTTTTTAGTACCCCTATGATGTGTCAAGAAAAAACAGAGGCTTGGACTCCCCAAGAGGTCATTCCAAATCTTGAAGATCACCCTCAGGAACTGGTCAAGTTAGCCGAAGAATTTCGTGCCATCGAAAGATACGGAGGAGGAATACCTGACTTTGCCGAGGCTGTCCAAAAACAAAAGGAACTTCTGCCGAAGTTTCGCGCTCGTCTCGATGCCATGGATATATCAGGCTGGTCCATGCACTTCAAGATCGACTACCTGCTCCTTCGATCAGAAATGGATGAACTGGAATACGAGCTGTATGTGCGGCGCCATACGAGCAGAGACCCAAGTCTATACGTCAATGCAGCTATCCGGAATGTCCGCCGCCACCTGACTGGAGGCCGCAGAATGGGCGACAATCCCGAACTGATGCCTTTTACCAAGGAAAGAGCCCAAAATGTTTTGCAGGCCCTCGCCGATACAGAAAAATTCTTGGCCCAGGGAAGGAAAAATTTGACGGAAATGGTCCCCGAACTAGCTAAGATCGCCTTGGAACATCCCGGAGGTGGATATTACACAGAAGGCGGGCAACTGAAATATATCGTCGAACATTACAAAAAGTGGGCCGAAGTCACTGCCGAACACTTCCCCGCCTCCGAGGCAAAAAAGCTGGTTCCGGCTGCCATCGACGCAGGAAAACATCTACTGGCGTTTGCAGATTGGCTGGAGGAAAACAAAGACAACATGCCAGGAAAATATTATTATGGCAAAGACATCGTAGATTGGTACCTGAAGCACGTCATGCTTTTGCCCTATAATTCAGACCAAATCAAGTTCATGTCGGAGATCGAACGGGGCCGGGCTATCTCTTATCTTCAGTTCGAAATGCACAAAAACAGGCACCTTCCACCCATCGAACCGGCAAGAAATATCGAAGAGTACCTGGCATGGGACGATGAAACCTCCCTCATTCTAAGGCGATGGTATTTGGACCAAGGCCTCGACCTGATGAGCGACCAGGATTACCAGACTCTCATCCGCTCCGAAGGAGCTATGTATCTATTGCCCTTCGGTCTTCTCTCCTTCCCTTACGAAGATAAGCCAGGAATCCACCGCATCACAGTCGTTCCAGACGATCATTGGCGAGCTGTGTATTCCAATATGGGATTCCGGACCGATCCAGCTGTACTCCATGGCCATGAATACTGGCCCGGTCATACCTATGCTGGAAAGCTTCACCGCAGGAATCCCTGCCCCATCCGTGCCCGACACTACGATGGCGCACACAGCGAAGGATGGTGTTTCTACCACGAAATCCTTCCGGTTATCATGGACTTTCCTTTTGTGCGCGGACCAAGAGCTCGGGAGTTGCCCTATATCAACAAGCTTCAACGAGCTGAACGCATGCTAATCGGATTGGCTATCCTGATCGGGGAGATCGGATTCGATGAAGCCATGGAACTCCACATAAATAACACTCCAGCTCTCGGATCCGGTTTGGGAATCAGACCGGAGGAAGCCTTTGAGGAGATCGAAGGATTTCTCCACGGAGGAAGCCTGCCCCACCAATGCCAAACGGGACTCATCCAATTTTATAAGCTCCTTGCAGACCGTAAAATGCAGTTGAAGGATAAATTCGACCTCAAAGAGTTCAACGATCAATTCATGAAATACGGACAGATTCCGATTTCCTTGCTGCGATGGGAAATTTTGGGGGATGATTCGGAAGTAAAACCACACTGGAATCCGATGAGGCTTTCTTCTGTATTGGACACTTTGCCTGACCAAGCGAATAAGGAGGTTAACGAATGAAAAAAATTGGCTTTTTTCTGGCTGTATCCTTTCTCCTCGCGACAACTTTCATATTATGCTCAAAGACCGATCCTCTTCCACCGCCTTCGACTTATCAATTGAGACCGGACGTGGAGGCCAACATCAAAGAAGCGGACCTTATAGATCTTACACAACGCATGATCCGCATCCGCTCCGATTATGATGAGGGTGTCGCGGCGAATCATAACGAAATCGCGAATTTTCTGGCTGATTATCTCCGAAACCTGGGTTTTGAAGTGCACATCCTCGAGCCAGAGCCTGATTACCCCACTGTAATAGCCAGATTAAAGGGAAGTGAAGGTACCCCTCAACTGGGATACCTTGGACACTACAACACGGTGATGGCCGGAGATATGGCCAAATGGGAGACAGATCCCTGGACCCCGGTATACAAAGATGGCCGGGTATACGGACTGGGCTCCGTTGATATGAAAATGCATATTGCCTCTTCCCTTCTCGCATCGAAAGCCGTCATCGATGCAGGAATAAAGCTGAAAGGAGATCTGATTCACCTTTATATTCCCGGTGAAGGGGCACAAACCCATAGTCTCCCCTATATCACAGAAAGCAATCCAGAACTTCTCAAGGCAGATTGGTATATCGATGAAGAAGGAGGAACCTCCTTAACCAAAAACTCCGGAGGCTGGACTTGGGTCAAAGTGCGAGTCACAGGGGTAACGGGCCATACAGGAGGTGGACGAGGAGACGGGAAACCTGGTCCGCCGATCAATGCTATATATAAGATGGCAAAGGTGCTGACTGAAATCGAAAAGATCGACAATTGGATGATATATGAAAAAAATCCCTACCAAGCCAGGCCTCTCTATGATGGAAAACCGATCGTGGAGGCAGGAAAGATAGAGGGAGGATATAAAGTCAACCAGGTGCCGGACTGGGCAGAAGTTCAACTGGATATCCGGATGCTTCCCGGGCAGTCTCCAGATGGTGTACTCACCGAAATGAGGGCTCTTTTTGATCGCCTCAAAAAGGAAGATTCAGAACTTGATGTGACCGTAGAGCCGATGACTGTCCAATGGGTTCCGAGGGAATTTTGGGATGCACTCAATGATGAGGATGTGTTGATAAAGGCCATAAAGGAAATCGCCCCCGCTTACATCGGTAAGGTTCCCGAATGGAAGGGAAGCCTGGGTGGAGGACGGCCAGACCTCTGGGCAACCGGCGCCAAATGGGTTCCCTTCGGTGTCCCGGACCCGGGGAGCGAACCCCATTCACCGAACGAATATGCCAACATCGACTCGGGGATGAAGAGGGCCAAAATGTTTGCAGAAATACTCCTGAAGGTATTAGAATAAAAAGAAACAAACAACAGAAAAAACCAGGAAGGGGAAAATTCCTTCTCAAACTGAGATGAAATTCACATATGTTTCCATTCTCTTGATCATCATAGTTTTAATCCTACAGGGAAATCCCCGGTTCGATATAACTCCCAAAGCGGCGGATTGGAATATTGCCAACAGCCTGGAATGGCGCCTTTTGGGTCCTGCCCATATGAGCGGCCGGATAACAGATATCGCTGTATCAGGGGACAATAAGCACACGATATACTGCGCCTCAGCTACCGGAGGGATCTGGAAATCAGATAACAACGGCACCACGTGGAAAGCCATCTTCGACCACGAACTAACCAGCTCGATCGGCGATATTGCCGTGGCTGAGTCACATCCCAATATCATTTGGGCTGGAACAGGGGAAGCTAATGCCAGCAGTTACACATCTTGGGGAAATGGGGTCTTTAAGTCTACTGATGGAGGGGAAACATGGTCCTACTCAGGACTCAGCCAAACCCATCATATCGGGCGGGTAATAATCGATCCCATCGACCCGAACGTGGTTTATGTCGCAGCTCTGGGTCACCTGTGGGACTCGAATCCGGAACGAGGATTATTCAAAACCACAGATGGGGGAAGGAAATGGGAAAAAAGCCTTTACATAAATGAAAATGTCGGTTTCGTAGACATCATCATGGATCCCACAGACAACAATATTTTGTATGCAGCTTCCTACGGACGCAGATCGGATCGATTCGATGATTTTGACAGTATGGGGATAGAAATTATCCAAGGGAGTGCCATTTATAAAACAGAAGATGCGGGAAAAAACTGGGAAAAACTCGTGTCGGGCCTTCCTGCAGACCGTGTGGGCCGCATAGGCCTTGCCATCGCCAAAAGCTCTCCTGAAGTCATCTATGCCATCATTGAAAGGGCACCCTACCAGGTTACCCTAGAGTCTGCGCCATTGATGAAAATCGAACGGATTCTATCCTCCCCCCTGCCTGATCAATCAGAAGTAGATGAGGTCAAGGAATTCATCACAAATCGAACGCCACAGGAAGAAATATCTACCGCTGTGGTTGCGGGTCTGAGCAGAGCTCAGCAGCTCCAGTTGCGCGCTCTTCTCGGTCAAGGAGAGCTGGATACTGGAGGAGGAATATTTAGATCTAACGATAAGGGAAAAACATGGCATCGTACGAATGAACTGAATGAAAGGGCAAGTTACTATTCGCAGATTCGCATAGATCCGGAAGATGAAAATCATGTTTATGTTTTGCTCGTTCGCACATGGGAATCCACAGACGGAGGAAGAACATTCGCCCAAAAAGGATGGGCTTTCTCTTCTTATTTAACAAGCAACTATATTCATGGCGACTTTCATGCAATGTGGATCGATCCCGAAGACCCAGATCATCTGATAGCGGGGAGTGACGGAGGTTTGTACACTACGTATGACGGAGGGAACGCCTGGGAAGCACACCCCATGCCGCTCGGCCAATTCGTTGCTATTGCTGTGGATATGCGGAAACCCTACTATGTGTATGGAGGACTTCAAGATAACGGAATTTGGGGCGGCCCGAGCGAGACAAGGCATGTCAGCGGGATCTCCGATGCAGATTGGTTTAAAATCATCACTGGAGATGGAGGATATGTCCAGGCAGATCCTACCGACTACAACCGAATCTATGCAGAATCACAGTATGGAGCGATGTCTCGAGTCGACCTGAAAACAGGAAACCGCACAAATATTCGTCCTTCGGAAAAAGATGTAGAACGAAAATTACGGTTTAATTATATCGCTCCCTTTATCATCTCCCCGCATGATCCGGACACACTCTATCTCGGCGCTCAAGTCCTTCTAAAAAGCACAGACAACGGAAACAATTGGAAAACCATCAGCCCAGATTTAACGAAAAATGAACCGGCTTCTCTAACTCTCGAAGGAGCCACGATCACCACCATCTCTGAGTCGCCATTGGCACCGGGAACTCTATATGCTGGAACAGATGACGGGAATCTGTATTTAACCAGAGATGACGGACAATCATGGAAAAATCTGTCCGAACGTATCCAAGACCTACCAAAAGATGATAAAGGCCATCCCAATATCTGGGTAAGCAGGGTTGAAACTTCCCACTTTCATCCTGGAAGGGCGTATGTCAGCTTCGATGGACACCGGGATGATGATTTTGGCGTTTATGTTTATGCCACAGAAAATTTTGGAGAAAGTTGGCACTCGGTCAGGGGGAATTTGCCAAAAGGTGCCCCCGTCAATGTGATAAGGGAGGATTTAAAAAACGAACGCCTTCTTTTTGTTGGAACAGAGACCGGAGTTTTTTTCACCTTGGATCGAGGCTCGCATTGGGACAGACTGAACAATAACATGCCCACTGTACCAGTGGATGATCTTTTGATACATCCGAGAGATGCAGACCTTGTAGCGGGTACCCATGGCAGAGGGATTTACATCCTGGATATATGGCCTCTTCAACAACTCAACAAGGAGGTCACCGGCTCAGAAGCTTTCCTTTTCAAGCCAGAACCTGCAATCCTCTATCATATCGATTTGACCAAGAACAAAGGCGCCAGCGGTACACGCAGATTCTTTGCAAAAAACCCATATTCCGACTTGAAAATTCTCAGCGACAGGTCAGGCGCGGCTCCCTCCGGCACGGCGATTTACTATTACCTGAGGAATGCTTCCCAAAACCCGGTAAATATTAGCATTTTCGATCAGACCGGCAAACTTGTTCGTAAGCTAACAGGGCCCTCTGACAAGGGCATAAACCGGCTGGCTTGGGATCTGCGGGAGAATCCTGTTCCTCTTCCCCCTTCTTGGCAAAGATTGGGTTCTAACGATTCTCGACTACTGGAAAATTTGGGACCACGTATGCAACCTGGGCAACTTATCCAGCCTGGCTTATACCGCATACAACTTCTCTTCGAGGGAAGTCTATCGGAAAAAGAACTCTTGGTTAAAGCGGATGCCCTATAGCATCAACTCGGAAACATAAATAATATATTCAAAAAATGGTCAATCCATTTATCATGGATGATGTGATTTGTTCTTTATCATTCGAGATTCCGGGGAGGTTCATATGAAAAAAAGAAATTGCTGGCAGCGATTAATCGGAAATTTTGGGCTTTCTTTACTCATGGGATTATTTGTTTTCATTGTTTGCATCAATCCGAGAGCATGGACTAAAATCCAGGACACAAAAACTTTTTCCGAGGAGATGATAAAATCCCTTGAGTGGAGGCTCCTTGGTCCTTCTCTTTACAGCGGTCGAATCGTGGATATTGCCATACCAAAAGAAAATCCTTACACCATCTACTGTGCGGCTGCTTCAGGTGGTATCTGGAAAACAACGAATAACGGCACCACATGGAATCCTATCTTCGATGATCAGGGAACAGGTTCGATGGGAGATATCGCCATCGCCGACTCTAATCCAAACATTATTTGGGCCGGGACCGGAGAAGCGATCGCAGCAAGCCATACAACTTGGGGAGATGGCGTATACAAGTCAACCGATGCAGGAAAAACATGGACTCACATGGGCCTTAGGGATTCCCAACAGATCGGCAAGGTGATCGTCCATCCTGAAAATCCCGACGTCGTCTATGTTGCGGCTGTCGGGCATCTCTGGGGTGAAAATTCAGAAAGAGGCCTTTACAAAACAACTGACGCAGGAAAAACCTGGGAAAAAAGCTTATTTATCAGCGATAAAGTCGGTGTCGTCGACGCAGTCATGGATCCATCAAACACTCAAATTCTCTACGCTGCCGCTTACGGAAGAATCAGAGGACGCTATTCCCGGTCGGAAACGGAAGAAGTCAAAATCTTCGAAGGAGGTGGTGTTTACAAAACAACTGATGCCGGCCAAAGCTGGACCAAGCTTACCAAAGGGCTTCCCACAAAACGTGTAGGTAGGATCGGCCTTGCCGTCTCGTCGACTAACCCGAGAAAAATTTATGCCCTGGTGGAAAGGGCCCCCTACGAACTTCATTTAGAGATGGCAGATGTCCATAAAATCAAAGATTTTCTATTAGACTTGGAGGACAGCGATCCCAAGGTATCAGCACATATCCGGGAGCTTGTTATAAACAAAATCCCGGAAGATGAAAAAGCAGCAGCAGTGGTCGCTGGCCTAGACCAGTCTGAAAGCATACAGTTACGCAACGTCCTGGGCTTGGGAGAGCAGGACACAGGTGGGGGAGTCTTTTGTTCGGATAATAAAGGAGAGACTTGGCGAAGAGTGAATAAAATGTCTGTTCTCCGGAGAGCAAGCTACTATTCTCATATTTATGTCCATCCCCTCGATGAAAACACCCTGTATATTCCAGAAGTTCGGATGAATATTTCTGTGGATGGAGGAAATACATTTGAACAAGCGGGATGGGCATTTTCCTCCTGGCTGACAACCAAATTCATCCACGGAGATTTTCATCCGCTCTGGATCGATCCCAAGGATCCGAATCATATGATCGTGGGAACAGATGGAGGTTTGTATGCTTCCTATGATAAGGGGGAAAATTGGGAAGCTCACCATATGCCTATAGGACAATTTCACACTATCGCTGTGGATATGCGCAATCCATATTACATATATGGCGGAATGGAGGACAACGGGAGTTGGGCAGGGCCGAGTGCCACCCGGCACTTCAGTGGAATCACCAACCACGATTGGTTCAAATTTGATCATTCAGACGGCGCTTACATCCAGATCGATCCAACAGATAACATGACTGTGTATACCGAATGGCAAAATGGCAACATCCGGAGGCTTGACCTAAAAACAGGGATACGCCATGAGATCAAACCTCATGAGGATGAAGATGAGGAATCCCTTCGATTCAACTTTATCACCCCTTTTCTCCTATCTTCCCATGACGCAAATACTATATATATAGGTGCTCAAAAAGTGTTGAAGACGACGAATAAAGGAGACAGGTGGACAGCAATCAGCCCAGATTTGACCAAAGATAAAACAATTGCCACGATATCCTCACTCTCCGAATCCCCAATCAAACATGGCCTATTATTCGCTGGAACAGAGGACGGGAATGTCCACATCAGCCAAGATGATGGAACCACTTGGATCAATGTAGCAGATAATATCCCTTGCCTTCCAAAAGGGATAAATGGGCAATCGCAGATCTGTGTCAGCAGGCTCGAAGCCTCACATTTTGATCCTGGAACCGCTTATGTGAGCCTTGACGGCCACCGGCGGGACGATTTCCAAACCTATATCTTCCGGACAGATGATTTTGGCAAAACATGGGAGTCAATAAAAGCAGATTTACCAGAGAATCTCGTAGTGAGGGTTATCAGAGAAGATCTGAAAAATCCTTCCTTGCTCTTCATCGGAACGGATAGAGGCGTTTATTTCTCGATAGATGCAGGCATGCATTGGATCGGTCTTTCTAACGGACTGCCACCGGTGAGGGTGGACGATATGTTGATTCATCCTCGAGATGCGGATCTAGTAATAGGCACACATGGTCGTGGTATCTACACATTGGATATCGCCCCTTTGCAGGAAATAACACAAGAAGTCGTAAATGCAGATGCTTATTTGTTCAAAATCCAACCGGCCATCCTGTTTAATTTGGACACCACCAAAAATAAAGGAGTTCGGGGAGCACGTTGGTTCTCGGCAAAGAATCCCTATGCCGGAGCATCGGACCTGTTGACAATTCGCTACGTATTAGGCGAAAATGGCGCCCTGGCTCCCCCCGGTGCTGCAATTTACTACTATTTGAAGGCTAGATCACAAGATCCAGTAGAAATAAATATATTCGACTCGAAAGGGGCACAAATCCTCCGCAGATTAAAAGGCCCGGCGGAAAAAGGTCTCAACCATGTGATATGGGATCTGCGAAAATCCTCCTCTGCCCTGACTTCCACAGACGGGGGAAATGACGCTTTCCGCCTGAACGAAAGCGGACTGGAAGAACGGCCGGGCCCTCTGGTAAAACCAGGGGTATATCGAGTGGTGTTTGTGTTCGAAGGGAAGAATTTGGAACGGACTTTTCAGGTGAAATCAGACGATTTTCTCGAATTTTGAAACCCCAAAGAATCACATCTTGTTTAGCTGAAGCGAAATATCCTGCTAAGAAAAAGGCTAGAAAAAAAGCCCCTCCCTTCCTGAAGAAGAGAGGGGCTATCTGCGTGAGCTCTAAGAACGACTCTAGCTAGAAGGAGAACCTGATTCCGAACTTCAAAACTCTGGGGCCGAAGTTATCCTGCGCATAGTAGAACGAGGGGTTGGGACTGAGGACCTGACCCTGCACCGTGTATGTTCCGTGGTTTTTGGGGTATCTCCAGTGGATGGTGGAGGCGTTGAATACGTTGAACATGTCTATGCTGAAAGTGATCCTCCCCACATCTTTGAAGTTAAGTCTTTTCTGGACTCGAAAGTTCATAAGGAAAATTGTGGCGCTGTGTTCTGTTCCATAAGGGACCAGCCAGATGCGATTGGACTGGCTTCTGGGATTGGGAAGATTGAAATCTCTAATGGTGTAGTACTCCTGGACCTTGCGGCCATCCCGCGCGTTGATGGTAAAGGAAATATCGATGTCGTACCAGGGGAGCTGGTAAAGTCCTGATGCTTTAACCATCCATAGAGGACTATCATACCGCCCTGCTCTTACCGTCTCTCCTTCACCTCTACCCGTGGTGCCCCTGCCTTCCAAAGCCCAAGTCTGCGTGGGCTCTATCATGCCTTGATCTCCGAAACGAGCCTCCTGTTTCCCAAGGGTTAGGGACGCATTCATCATCCAACGGTTGGACAGCCTCTTGTTAAAGATGAAGTCCACTCCGTAATAGTTGATATGGTAATCGGGTCTGGGCTTCTCGAAACTCCAGGGTGTGTAGCCGTATTCCGGTTTCAGAACATACCACTCGTGCTGGCTGCTCTCTTTGGTGTCGGGAATGCCATCGATAGATGACGGTGGGAGCCCAGCGGACATGTACCAGTCGGAAGATTCTAGCTGTCCTGTGTCGGGATAATAGCTAAGATACCAGTTCCACTTGTCATATACCCTGTAGCTGGTGCTCACCGTGAGGCCAAAATCTTTGAACAGCTCTTTTTCAAAGGTGAGGCCAATTTCGATTGTTCTGGGTGCTCCCGTTGCGCTATCGATCAAGCGATAAGGATCCGTGGTTTTCAGGGGATTCTGAGGATCGTAGCTTCCATACATGACGCCTGCTCCATCGTCCAAATTCCCGATGAAATTGCCGCTGTCATCAAAGGCCCTGTAGAGTGAATAATCTGAAGTGTCATGCCAGTAGAGTTCGTTGACATCATACAGACCATTACTGTTTCCATCTGCCCACCAGAAATTCATCCAGCCCCCTGTTCCCCCGGGGCGCCACCTTGAACCGTAACCGCTTTCCATCCACTGGCTGTATTTGGCTACATGAAATTTCAGGACATTCGTTCCATCCCCTCTGATATCCCAGGTCACTGAAAACCGGGGAGATATATTCGTCCAGGAATAGGTGTTTCCATTGGAGTCATAGCCTTTGATCTCCGCCATACTGACAGCAGGAATCATCCCGTCGATCGCATTGATGGCAGCGGAAGAAAAATTGTTAGTCCAGGCCGGATGATCTTTCTCGACAGCTAAGACATTGATTGGATCCACATAGGGAACTTGATGATCAAACCTCAAACCCGCACGGAAGGTGAAATTATTGACCGAAATGGTGTCTTGAGCGAATAATGCGAGAGAGCGGGTTGTAAGGCTACCGTATCCGCCCCTTTCTACTTCTATCTGTCTTATTCCAGGATAAATATCCGGAGAACCGTCTCCATCGAAATCGACGGTCGGATCGTTATAGTTATAGTTAACCATAACGTTGCCGGCAAATCCATCTTCGGATTTGGTGCTGTGTTTCGCCCATTCTCCACCGATCCTGATTTCATGCGCCACACCGAAGAGATCCTGATTAAAGTAGTCGACAATGACTTGAAACCGGGAGTGTGGTCTTGACTGCAAGTCCCGGCTTGCACTGCCTTCCCAAATTCGATCGGCATAATTCCACAAGGCAAGATTAACCCTTTCCGTATCGATCATCGGAGTCCATTGGCTCCATCCTCCAAGGTGCACAAACTTGGCTGAAATGTACATATCATCCCCGAAGGTGTGCTCATCCTGTATTTTATAGAGGGGATTACCCAGTCTGGGCATTTCCCCCATAAGCAATCCGGCTGGCAATTCAGGAGATGCATCTTCTCCTTCACTTCTCTTCGGGTTTCCCCGGATGTATGCCTCGAACCGGTTCTGAGGAATGACCTGAAGGTTTAGCTTGAAATCGTAGGACCAGGAGTTAAAATTATCCGCTGTTCCATATACATTCCAAAGCTTCGTATCCTGATAATCATAAGCGACAAAAAACCAGGCTTTGTCTCTGATTATAGGAAATCCGATGCTGACCCCAAAGTCCATGAGTTGATTGATTTTGGACATATACGGAATGCCGGCGTCTATCAAGGCCTGTGAATGATTATCCCACTGGAAAGTATCATCTGCAAAGTAGAGTCTTCCGCTTATGGTCGGGGTGTTTCCCCCCCGCTTCATGATCACATTGTTCGAAAGCCCCGAAGTCTGCTGGACCACATCGGCTGCGCCGCCGACAATAATGTTCATTTCATCGATCGTATCGTAGTTGTAGTATATTGCTGCGGATCCCTTTGCTGCCATGCTGGTGATATTGATTCCATCCACTGAGTACATGGTCATATAATGGTCAGGGTCTCCTCTGGCTGAGCCTGCATCCTGCTGAAGGGATTCCTGCCCACCGATGTTCCAGTATCTGGAATAAACACCGGGAGTCATTTTTTCAGCCATCCAAACATCTCTCGTTGTCGGGAGTTCTTGCAAAACTTCCTCGGTGTGAAGCATCCCTACTTCCGTCGTCTTTTTGTCGATGATGGGTCTTGCAGCCGTAACCGTGATTTCTTCCTCGATTCCACCAAGCTCCATGGTAACGGTTATTTCGGTGTTCGATCCGAATTTGACTTCACAATTTTCCTGTCTTTGTGTTTTGAATCCCTGTAAGGAAGCCGTTAAAGTATAGTCTTCTGCTGGTGCGAGAGTCATAAACCTGAACAGCCCTCTGGGACCCGTGAGAGCATCTACAGGAGCTGTTCTGGAGCCAGTTAACGTAACCGTTACTCCAGGAAGCGGATTGCCATCTTCATCCACAACCTTGCCATATATGTTTCCTCTTCCTGATTGAGCATACAACGAACAAGATAGGACTAAAATAAAAAATACAATGAGCAATTTGCGCATTAAAAACCTCCTCTCTTTTCGTTTTTAAGATTAAACGAATTCCATATCTCTGGAGTGAATAATTTCACTCCCACTTTTCCCTTTTTTCGTTGAATATCCTTATTGTTCACCTCCTTCATTTAGCCGATTCCTTATTCCCAGTTTTTAGGAAGGTATGGCTTTTGATTTCTGAAATCACCATCGTGTACATAATATACATTATATTGTATGCGTTTTATATGCCAAATTCGTGGTTTTTTATCTTCAGTTTTTTCAATGGATTAGCTCTATATTCGGAGAATTTTTTTCCAAAAATCATCCAATATATTGGATGCATTCAACTTTTTGGATGTAGCACATAATAGGGCTATGGGCGCAAATGTTGTGACTTTAAGTTTTCCCCAGCATTTCTTTATCATATTGACTCAGATTCAATATATTGTATACAAAATATTTATCACAGGACAATTTCGTTGTCAAGTTATATTCAATAAAAAATTAATTAGCAAAGCATGAGGGCGCAAATCTGTTCACATCACATCCATCCATAGGGAAAGAAGTCCTTCCATCTGCAATAATTTCTGCGATCGTTCTACCTAAAAGCGGGCCGAGAGTTTGTCCTCCCTTTGTGCAGCATGCGGAATAAAAACCCGGGAACTTGTTCAGTTGACCGAGGAGGGGGAGGAAATCAGGACTTCTACCTTCCAATCCAGCCCAGCAACGGATCAAGTTCAATTTTTTCAACGCAGGAACAACACGACAGGCGTACTGTATATTTCCCTCCATGCTTTTATATCTAATTTTTTTAATATTTTTGTCAGCGTCTCCGATGCTTTTCCATCCTCCTCCTATGACAACATTTCCGCTATCCATCTGCTTCAACGTCATGTTTCCCTTCGCATGAGTGACCACATGCGGGAATATATACGAAGCTCGCTCCGTCACCATTACCTGCATGGGATCCAAGGTGATCGAAAAGTCCAGCCCAATCATCTTGAAAATCTGTTTCGACCACACACCTGCAGAATTAAGAACACTGGTGGTCTGGACTTGCCTATTTGCGGTCCGGACCAAGAAGCGATTTTCCTTTTCGACAACAATGCTCTCCACTGGATCATTTTCGTTAATTTTCACTCCATGAGCCTGGGCAGCGCGGGCTATGGCTCTGGTTGCCGTAAGTGGATTAGACCTTGCGTCCATTCGACAAAAAGATGCCATCACAACGGAGGCTCCGATATAGGGGGCGAAGTTTTTTAAATCTTGCGGGGCAAGCAATTCTAATTCTATGCCCAGTTTTTTCTGCTCTTTTACCGATTCACGGAGCACTTCTGACTGTTCGGCATCTTCTGCAACTCTCAATCCTCCGGGCTGTCGAAATTCGATTTCATCACCCAATTCCTCCTGGAATGCGGCCCAAATTCTATGGCTTTCTTGCACGAAAGGAACCAATTTTAGTTTTTTATTTTGAATGGCCATCGTGCCTGCATTCGACCCAGAAGCTTCCCGCCCAATCCCTGATTTATCAAAAAGCGTAACGTCCATATCTCTTTTGGATAAGAAATAAGCCGCGGAGGCGCCGATGATCCCCCCGCCGATAATAACAACATCTGACTTGTCCATGATTTACTCCAAAATAATTTGTTCCTGCAAATTCAATTTATCCGCATTCTTTCTCTTCTTCTGGGCAAAAAAGACAACACCGGACGTTATGATCCCGAGCACAGTAAACAGGATAATTCCCACAGAATCATAAGTGAATATTGCAGCAGCAAAAAATATCGTAGAGAGAATGATCATAAGCCACTCGATTATCTTCAGGCGGTCTAAAAGGTATCCTTCCGTGATAATGGCTATCACTATAAGCAAAGGAAATGACTGCAACAAAATTCTTGCCGGGCCAAGAATATCGCCACTCAAAAGGGGAGTAAAAATAAAAAATAACGGAATCACATAGAAAAATTTTGCCATCGTAAAAGTCGACAAACCAACTCGCATAAAGTGTTTGTCCTGGGCGATTTCAGCAGCCACAAAAGCTGTCATGCACACAGGAGGAGTTATGGTCGAGGTCTGGCTGAACCAGAATAAAGCCAAATGGGCAGCCAAAAGAGAAACACCAAGTTGAGTTAATGCCGGAGCACCCAAGGTGGATATCAAAATATATGAAAGGGTCACCGGCATTCCCATTCCGATCACCAGTGAAATAAAGGCCAGCAAAAACAATGCAAGAAGTACGCTCCCACCAGAAACCACGAGAATAATGGAGGTGACCTTCATGATAAGCCCTGTCAATGTGATGACTCCCATGATGACAGCGGCACAAGCACACACCGAGGTTATCGTCATCATATTCTGTGCGCTTCCCTCGAGGCCTTGTATTATTTTTCGAGGGCCCATCCGGGTTTCTTTTCGGAACCAACTGAATACAACGATCAGCACGGTAGATACCGCACTGGCTACAAAGGGCGTCCGGCCAATCGCCAGCAGAATAATCAATATTATCAATGGAAAAAAAAGGTGAATCCCTCTCTTTAATGCATCCTTAACAGGGGGAAGTTTTTCTTTGGGTAATCCTTCAAGGCCATATTTTCTTGCCTTGATTTCTATGATCGCATAAATCGAGGCAAAATAAATAACCGCAGGGATAATCGAATACTTGATTATTGTGAGGAGGGGAATCCCTGTAATGGCTGACATAACGAACACGCCGGCACCCATTATCGGAGGCGTGACGGCACCGCCGGTAGAGGCGGCTGTTGTTATGGCAGCCGCTTCTCGCGCCTTAAAACCACCGTTTTTCATCATGGGGATGGTCAAGGTTCCTGTGGTAACGACATTGGACATCGTGCTCCCGGTCAACATTCCCATCAGGCCTGCGCTGAGAACAGCTACTTTGGCTGCTCCTCCGCGGGATCTTCCCGCCAAAGCCAAGGAAATATCTATATAATATCGGTCAGCCTGGGAAACCCTTAGAAAGGTCCCAAAAGCCACGAATGTGAACACATAAGTAGCAGCCAACCCTGTCATGATATTGAACATTCCTTCCGGGACCAGATAAAATTGTTCGATGCAAACACTGTAGGAAAATTTTTTAAAACTCAGAATTCCGGAAAGATAGGGCCCGAGGAAAGTGTATGCGATGAAAACCGCAGTGATCCATACAAGAATCCAACCTAATGTTCTTCGGGTCACTTCAAGAATAAACAGCACGGCCAGCGTTCCAAAAATTAGATCGGGAATGGTTACAGAGCTGACATAAGGAATTCGATATGCAATCCGGCTGTAATCTAAAAGAATCCAACCGAACGAAAGAACAGCCATTCCGGCCAAAATGATGTCACTTACAGGTATTTTTTCCGTTGGTGATTTCTTCGAACGAGGATACAGCAGGAGGATAATGGGGATCATAAGGGTCAGGAATCCAGCCCGCTGAATCAGGGGGGGGAAAGCTCCCTTAAATGCCGTGTAGAAAACGAGAACGCTAACCAGAATAGAAAGAATGGCCACTATAAATGCGGCACTTCCTGTCAGTTTTCTTCTTTCCACTATGTCTTTTCTTTATTTATTGTCATTCATCCAGCCTTGTTCTTTATAATATTTTAAAGCCCCTTCATGAATCGTGATATTGAGATTTTCGACCATGTTTTCAGGCTTCCAATTCTTAAAAGATCCATAGGATTTTTTAAAACGTTCCTCGTTTTCTGCTACTGTCTTGGTGAATATGTAGATGGATTCTTCAGAAATCGAAGCGTTGGTGAAAAGCACCATCGCCAACTCTACAGTTGGCACAGAATAATCCTGGCCGGGATAAGTACTTGGAGGGATTTCTGTTTTTTTGAATTTGAATTTTTCAACAAGGATATCCCGAGTAGATTCTGAGAGGCCGAGAAGCTTTCCTTCTCTCGTTGCGATCGCTTCGGTTATTGCCGCAGCGGGAAACTGAGTCAAGCTATGCAGAGCATTTATATGGCGGTCTTTCCACAGATCGACTCTTCCAGAAGTCCCGATTCTCTGGATAGAACCTCCCCATTTTTTGAGATCCTCTTCTGTACTTCCCAGTTCATTAAAAATTAGCTCGAGGATAATGTAATTCGCATCCCCTGGAAAGCCGGAAGCCATTTTCAAGCCAATCTTTTTCTCCACGATATCATTAAGGTTGCGAGCATCGATATTCTTCGCGACCAAAAAGTGATGGGAATTCGAGGTTAAACTACAAATAGCTCTGAGATTGGGATATTTCTCCCAATAAGGCTTTTTTCCCTCGCTGGCCATAACCAAAAAAGGACTGAAGGTGACCCCGATATCAGCATCGCCCCTAGCAATCCTGATGGGATTGCCCATTCCTCCAGACCCTGGAATAGCAGTCAGGGGATAGCCGACAACTCGTGTGTTGACCCAGTCGGCAATCGAAGAACATATAGAATACCAAATACCTCCCACACTTCCGGTGCTTATGGTCATTTTAGGGATATGGGCCCTTTGACTAAAGGAAAAACCGATAAAAAGAAAAAAGACAGCAAGCGCTGTGATGCTTGGCACGGGTGTTCTTTTCTTCCTCATACCAGACAAGTTCAGATTATATCATTAAAAAAAGTCCATGAGTTCTAATAGCCTTTATCTCGATCAACAACTCCGAAAAGCTCTTTGTTTTCCTCGAATCTTTTTAAGTTTTCCAAGAACACTTTCGCGATATCCTCGGGAATGCTGGGTCCGGAGATATGCGGGGTAATGATCACGTTGTCTAGCTCCCATAACGCATGATTTTTTGGCAAGGGTTCCTCACTGAAGACATCTAAAATTGCTCCTGCAATTTGACCGCTTTTAAGTGCGTTGACCAATGCCTCCTCCCTCACCAGCGGTCCACGAGAGATGTTTATAAAATAAGCGCTTTTTTTCATCATTGTGAATTCTTTTTCTCCAAAAATTCCCTTGGTTTTTGGAGTTAATGGAAGTGACATTACGACAAAGTCCGATCTTTCGAGAAACTCTTTTATTTCTGAAACCATATACTCCCGACCGATGTAAGGCAGCCTTTTTTCTTGTTCTTCCAAGCCAATAACTTCAGCCCCGACCAAATGAAGTTTGTAGGCAATGCAAGCCCCGACCGATCCGAGCCCAATCACTCCCACTGTCTTGGCCCGCACTGTGTCGGGCACATAATATGGCCAATCCTTCTTCTTTTGACTCTCAAATGCATTTTTCATGTTAAGTGTGACAGCTAAAATATATCCCAGCACATATTCGGACATGATGGGGCCATGAACACCAGTGATTTTTGTCAGAATCACCTGTTCAGGAATCGATCCGGAAAGAATAAAATTTTCAACGCCGGCACTGATTGACTGAATCCATTTCAGGTTTTTGGCCTTCGGGAGGAGTTCGACAGGGAAGGTGTGCCCGGAAAAAATGATATCGACATCTTCGATATGCTGCTCAATTTTTTCCTTGTTATCGCAGATAAACAGCGACAAATCATTCCTCTTTTCCCTCAATAATTGCCCATACCGCTTGAGGAATTTAGGAATATGGTAATACACCAGGACTTGGTATTGGGATTTCATGAAAACACCCGCTTTTATATGAGGTTTAGCTGCTTTAAAACTGATTGAGTATGTTTTTTCTGTTCCTCTGTCGGAGGTAGGATAGGTTTTCGAGGATAACCACCCGGTCTTTTTCTGAGATTCATGGCATATTTCAGAGAAGCAGGAAAAGTTCCTGCACGTGTTCCATCCAAACCCTCCTCTGCAGCCAAACACAAATACTGAATCTCTCTCGCCTCCTCGATTTTACCAGCTTTTGCCAACTTATACATATCCATGGCATCTTTTCCGATCAGTTGTGTGTCGAGGCTACCAACCCATCCAACAGCACCCATAACAATGATGGGGAGTCCTTGAACAGAAGAATGCCCCCCAAAAACCTTGATTTTGTTTCCTACACGATGAATAAGCCCTGAAACGCGGGCAAAATCTTTGGAGCTTTCTTTGACTGCCACAACATTCGATATATCAGCAAGTTTGCTCACTAGGTCTGGAGACATATCCACTCCCTGTCTTCGAGGATTATTATACAGCAGAATCGGAATATCCACAGCATCGGATATTGTCTCAAAAAAAACTTGAACCTCGCGGTCTTTAGGAAACGC
>Ga0180437_10003495_pt1 | contig 23358 bp, 21 predicted proteins | sample SS_ome_4_FD_132410 | JGI IMG/M metagenome (GOLD analysis project Ga0180437, IMG submission 132410) | Hypersaline lake sediment archaeal communities from the Salton Sea, California, USA - SS_3_D_1 metaG | ecosystem: Environmental > Aquatic > Non-marine Saline and Alkaline > Hypersaline >...
GGAAAATGCGAATAATTTTAGAGACATTAGGAAGAATATGGCGCGGGTGTCAAAAAACGTAGTCTCTATCCCTCTATCCATCACCGACATACGCGATGTCGATTTACATAGCGCGGGTGAGGTAAAACATGGAGCGATTTTTGACGACATAGAGCAGTTGGCGCGGCTCGCTGACATGCGGATAATTTTTTAAACAACCATGCGCGTTTTTAGGCATGTGAGAGTAGGTTTAGAAAAAGAAGATAATTTTAGGACCAACATGCGCGTTTTTGGAGATATGAGAGTAGCTACTCAAAAACAAGATAATTTTTGGACGACATGGAGCACATGGCGCGGCTTGCGGACATGCGGATAATTATCTTCAAAATTATCGAGACTTGGCGCGGTTTGCAGAGATGTGGATAATTTTAGGAAAAAAGGAATAGCGGATGACCATAACGCCAAGATGTCATTATTGTTATACAATAATTCCTTACAAAAATTGGAATTGTCCCACTTGTGGGGCATCTGTCTCATATTGGCGTAAAACAAATGGAAAAATCACTGGATTTGGCATGGTTAGAAAAGCACTGTTTCGGGATAAGGCCATGGACTGGACGATTTTACCCTATTATCGATGCCGGGATTGTAAATACTACGGTGAGCGAGTTAATCAGGGATTCTTGCGATTGAGTAAAAATAAATGTGAGCTACATAATGAATTAATTCGCGGAATATGGCTTGTTTGTAACGATTGGGCTTCAATAGACATGAGAATGGATACATTCTGAGCTAATTAATATACACCAGAACATATTCAGTGATATGAATTTAATGCCCAAAAGGAACAAAAACATATTCACGGAATAATAGTTTATTGAACAACATATTCAGTGATATGAATCTAACATTAGAAAAGAGCAATAACATATTCAGTGCCATGGATGTATTATTAAGAGGGAGTGGATTACATATTCAGAGACGCGGATGTATTATCTAAAGGGAATGAACAATGAGCGCAGAAACAAAGCATTATTGTGATAGATGTAAAGCGGAAATCATTGGCGGGATATTCACAATTAGGTTTATGGAATCAGTGCCAAGTGGCGGTACGACCGAGGTAGATTTCGATTTATGTCCAGAATGTGAAGATGCATTTATCAGATTCGTTCAAAATAATGCTGGATTCTCTGTGAGGCTCAGTGGAAATTAAGAATGGAGTAATGATTTGTTTCAAGGCGTCTTAAATACAAACAGCAGATTAATAATTGCAAGTTACATTCCAGCGATGCCGCCAAACGCCGTCATTTTATGCAGCGGTAACTTTTCGGTCGAATCGACGCTTCGGATGAACGGATATGAAGGCACGATGAAAGGCTGCGATGTCACGCTTCATAGCTGCATGGCCGGGGCTTATTTATCAGGCAATGACCTTGAGGTCGGTTTTAACTCAAAAGAATTTCCGGACCTGTCACCACTCGCGGAATATCTCGATGATATGGAAACACGAACTGCAATCATTCTTATCGCCGAAGAGATTGGTCAGTTTTACCGTAAACGAAACAGATATGAGATTCGTAATTGCGAAGCGATTCTTAGGCGTCTTCCAGAACTGGTCGAAAAGACGGTGCTCAAGCTCCAGCGAAAAAAAGAATCCATCGGCGAATATCAATATTTCGGAATGGACGCGATTGAACTACTCGCAGCGACTCCGGACGATCCCGATCACATAATCCTCACATTTCCCCCGTCGTATAGCGGCGATTATGAAAAGATGTTTAAATTCTTAGACGATGTGTTTCCGTGGGAAAAGCCAGATTATAAACCACTCACATCAGGCGAGGAATATGCAAGTCTTGTCACGGCTGGAAACAGACAATGGATATACGGCGCGGAACACCCCACCAGTGAAATCGAAGAAATTCTAGGCGAACCGATCAGTAAGGCGAATCGTTCGAGACTCAAGGATATTTTTCTCTACACCAACATGGAAGTTCCGTCACATCTCATTCGCAGAAAATTCCCGGTTAAGGTCTGCGACATAGAACGGATGACAGATGCCGACGAAATTACGGAGAAAAGTAAAATCTGGATACATAAGATTCCGGGGGCCGAAGCGAATTATATCCGACAGCTTTATTTAGCCCGGAACGTTACGCCGTCCAGCGCGATGTATAATTATGGCGTAATCATCGATGGGAAATTAGCCGGAATCGTTTCATTCGACACTTCCACATTCGACCTTCCCGAATATACAAAATGGGAAAAGGTCTATTTGCTCGGAGACTTGCCAGTATCAGGCACCCGGTATAAAAATCTGGCAAAGCTAATCGCGACAGCCGCGCTTTCGTCTGAGATGCAACGAGAACTCGAATCGATAATGATTACGGAATTAAAAGTTGCATTCACCACAGTGTTCAGCGATAAGCCGTCAAGCATGAAATATCGCGGGGCATGGAAAGTTTATAATCGGAAAGAAGGCGTTGTAAATTATCTAGGTAAATTCGGACGATGGGACCTAAAAGGAGCAATGCTCAAATGGTTGGCGAATCAAAGAAAATTGAAAGCTATAACAAAACCTTGAAGAAAATATTCAGCGAGGTTTTTGGCGGCAAGCTCGAACTTATCCTTATCGATCCAGCATCGCCACGACTCAGGCCGATGTCGAAAAATGCGCGATACATGACAAAGGAACAATTTAATCAACTCCAGAGCAACTTGATGAACGATGGTATTTTGGAATCAGTCCCGTTGGTTCACAGGTTAAGCGATGGCGATTATGAAATTATATCGGGACACCACAGAATTGAAGCGGCGGCAAAGGCAGAATTAAAATCCATTCTTGTCATGGTGATTCCAGAAGAATTAGATTTAAGCGAGAAACGATCCCGGCAGATTAGCCACAATGCAATTTCGGGCCAAGACGATATGCAGACGCTTTCAGCGATGTGGCACGAAGTCACTAAGTTAAGCGATAAACTTTACTCCGGACTGGACAGTGAGACCATTGGAGTTTTAGAAAAGATTAAATTTGAAGGCCTTAACGCTTATGCGATCCGCACAGAATTTATTTCATTCTGGTTCTTGCCAGAAGAGGTAACGGATTTCGAAGAATTGCTCGCACACTACACGGCAATAGCGGGATCGAAAAAAGTCTACCTTGCACCGCTTGAAAAATATGATACACTTATGAGAGGGTTGATACAGGCCAAGAAATTAAGTAACGTTAGAAACACAGCAGTAGCCTTTGGCCTTCTGGTCGATGATTTAAAAACGATAATTGACAATATGGAACAAGACGCAGCGACAGAAGAAACAGAACAGGCGGGGGTAGCTTAATGCTAGAGCGACCTCTTCCAGAGGGATGATGGCGGTTCAATTCCGTCCCCCCCGCTCCACTAAGCCATGACCGGAAAGAAAAAACAAGGTGGAAAAGTAGGCCGACGCTGGAAAACGATGAAAGTTAAAAAGCTGGAGGCCCAAATCGTTCAAGTATTGCTTGGTAATCCAAGCGATATGTCCTGTACGGCAATCGCGCAAGTTTTAGGCAAACCAGTATCAACAGTCGCGAGAGTGATGAAAAACCCAGAGGTTAAGGAAAGGCTCAAGGAGATTCTTTACCAGTACGTCGATAAAGAACTTGTACACAACGCGGTTGCAAATATTACCCGATCCATCGTGCAGGACCAAAACGTGGCCGATTCAAGATGGCTCTTGGAGCACATGGATTTCTTCCCCAAAGACCAAGGCACGGACGACGAAGATGCATGGGAAGTGTTCCAAGAAAGAGTCGCGGAAAATATGGCCAAGATACTCAAGCAAGTAGCCAAGGGGGGAAATGGAGATGGCACGGTTAACCCCGATGGACTCATCTTATACCAGCCCCAACCTCCCGACATTGCCAATTGAGCCGTGGCGACTCGCAATCTGGCAAGAATTAGGTTTCGTTCCAAATCCCGGACAATCCCGATTATTTAATGCCTATATGAACCACCAGTACATCGAGTGTGAAGCTGGTCGTGGTGGTGGTAAATCTTATATGGCTAGTCACGGCCTTGCCTTTCCTGAATTTATCCGTCCTAAAAGTACGGTGAAAGAATGGTGGGAATGGCCAAGGCTCGTTCTTGTCGTTGCTCCACAGCAGGACCAAGCAGAAATTATCTTCCACGACGTTTATTCGTTGGCTAGTAAACGAAACGTCCCGCTCGAACGGGACCGAGAATCGGGCGATATCATCACCAGTTGGGGTTCAAGAATCCGATGTATGACCGGAAACAATCCAACGGCGATGCGTGGTTACGCTTGGAACTTGGTCATTATCGATGAGGGTTCTTATCTTGCCAGAGCAAGGTACGTTGTCGATACAGTTCTCAAAGGTACGATTGCACGGCGTAAGGGCAAGATTGTAATTATCGGTTCTCCAGACGCTCCCGGCTCTTTTACTCATGAATGTATGTTGAGAGGTAAAGACCCCGGTATCCCGGAATGGGGCCATGTTAAATTTACCTCAATCGATAACTGGTACATTCCATGGATGGCCGAATTTATCGAATCAGAACGTAGACAGGGCGTTCCGGAAGATGTTATCCAACGAGAATACTTCGCAGAATTTGTCCCGCATCAGGGATTGGTCTATCCCGAATATACAAAATGCATCATGGATGCCGATGAAATCGCAGAGGTCGAACGATTATTATTCGAACCCGGCGATAACGATGTATGGGTTTGTAACGAAAACGGCGAATGGGCAAGAGCGATTGACTTTGGTTTTACAAATCCGCACTGCAACATCACCCACGTCAAGGTTAATGAAAAGGTCTATGCTTGGGACGAGTATTATGCGAGACAAAAAACTCTCGACGAACACGCGCGATATCACGCCAGAGAAGATTACGAATATGAATACTCCACAAACGTCTGCGATGTTGCCGAACCGGGTAGCATCAGATATCTAGCGAATTTTGAATACAAAGACCCGGTTAAAGGTGTCAGGAGATTAAAGGGAAAGTGGATTTTAAAAGGAACCAAACCACCTATCATTGATCGAGTCGATAATCTGCGGCGACTCATGGCGACTGGCCGATACAGAATCCATCCACGGTGCAAACAATACTTGCAGGAATTATCAATCGAACGATATCCAGAAGGAAACGAGACCAAGAATTTCGACGAGAAGCCAGTCGATGCCAATAATCACGGTTCAAGCGCAAGCGGTTATTTGATGTGGCATTGGTTCGGGGAAGAACGAATCAACCGGGATATCTTTAAAATCGGCGGCGAACGTGGCGAAGCATTAGAAGATTATCATGTTTAATTCCTTAACCCTTACCCTTGCCCATGGTCAGAATGGCGGTTACAGAAAGTCTCACGGGGCCGTTTTTTAGCCGCTTGGCGCGATTGTTGGTAATATGTGTAATGCTCCATAAATTCCAATTAATTTAACGACACATTAGAGTAGTTGGCGCGTTTTGCTAATATGCGGATAATTTTTTGGAATTTTGCGAGTAGTTGGCGCGGCTTGCGGACATGCGGATAATTCCTTGAAAAATTATCGATGTATTAGCGCGGTATGGTTGTATAAGGCGTGGTGAGGTAATGGCTCCAAGACTCCCATCAACTCTACGACACAACGGGCCGAATTTAGTGATTTTAGGTAAATCGTGGTAAATCATGGTAATTTGAGGTAAAACGCAGACATATGAGAGTAGTTGGCGCGATTTGTGAAAATGCGGGTAATAATTCGCGTTTATTAGAGCAGTTGGCGCAGTTAGCGGAAATGCGAATAATTATTCCTAAAATTATCGAGACATGGCGCGGGTGTTGGTATGGTGTGTCATATTTTACTATAGTTAAACAATAGAAGGGTTTAATTTCGTTTTACAAATCGATATTGATGTTGTAAAATCAGAACATGGCGCCTACTGAGGGGAATCGAATTAAACGTAACAAGAATTTGTTCGAAAAGGTTTTTGAGGAATCTTCGAAATCCTATCTCTACGGACTCGCCACGCGATTGTCTGAGATTGATCGGGTAATCAACAAGAAGGGAAAGGGCCAACTTGTTTTTTATTGGGACATGGTCGATACAGATTCAGTTCTTGCCGGACTGATCGATACCCGTATTGATAATGTTGCTTCTCTCGATTGGGAAATCATTCCAGCCACGTCGGAACCGGACGATGAGAAATACGCACGATTCATCAATGACGCTCTTCTCGAAATTAATCATTTCGACGATGACCTTGGAGAAGTCTTAGGTGCTTGCGTCACTGGAATTTCAATTACAGAAATTGTTTGGCGCGAATGGGAATATGAAGGCGAGATTAAATACATCCCAGATAAATTACTCGGTCGTAATCCGGATTATTTCTTTTTGCGCAACGGCGAATGGTACATGCGGTCAAGCCTGTCCGATAATGAAGGTACTCCACTTTCAGATTATCCCTATAAATTTATCATTCACGAATTTAGAGACAGGTACAGTTCGCTGCGCGGCATCAGCCTTTTAAAATCTATCTATTGGACATGGTGGTTTAAGCATAACGCGTTCAAATATTGGTTGCAGGCCGCAGAAGTGGGCGCAGAAATTACTCCTGTCATTCTCTACGATGAAAATGCTTCGAACGAAGAAATCGACGATATGGAGGAAGCTGCGCAAAAATTCCTCAAGGCTAAATATTACGTCGGCCCCGATAAGGGCAGGTTAGAATTTCCTCACATAAAAATTGACGAAGAATTCGCATCAGTCCTTGTTGATCGTTGTAATCAAGAGATGCGTTTCAGAATCTTAGGTTCGACGCTCAGTTCAGGCACGGATGATTCCGGTTCAAGAGCGTTAGGTTCGATTCATGCCGAGAAAGAACAGAAACGAAAAGAACATGACTCCAAGGGATTAGCCGGATCGCTGAATGAAACTCTTATCCGCTGGATGGTCGAATTAAACTATGCCATACCTAATGTGTTCCCTAAGTTCAAGCAGGCCTATGAAACCAACAAGGATATTAAAGAAGTCAGGGAAAATATTAAACTCGGCAATGAATACGGTATTCCAATGACAAAGGCTTATGTCGCGTCAGAACTGAGCCTAGAAATGGCCCCGGACGATACGGACCCGGACGACCTGATTAATCCCCCTGCTCCAGAAATAATCGAAGTTCCAGCAGAACCAGACGAGCCTGATGAAGACGATGATGAAAATGAAGACGTTCCCGATCCAGACAGTCCAGAGGCGCAAGCTGCGTCACTCGCAATGATCCTTCCGGATAAATTGGGCATTGTCAATAATCGGCTCGATAAGACTCAGTGGAAATTAAAGAAATTAACAGAAGGTGCGATTTCTGCTGGTTTACCAATATACCAAGAATTAGGCGATCAAATAAATATCTGGTTGAATAATTACAGCTCATTGGACGAAGCCTTGGCGGATTTTGGAAACTATCGAATCGACTTTGAAGATTTCCGCCATCAGGTAGGAATTACGTGGTATTACGACCTCCTTCACGGGATGTTCAATATCTACGATTTAAACAAGGTTCGAGACGCCCTTGACCTGCCAAGGTTGAGTCAGATTATAAAAACGTTGAGACGTCTATTTTCGGGCAAGATATTAGAATCGTTCTGGGAACCTGTCGAATTCGAAGAAGCAACGGCAATGTTCTTGGATCGAGAAATTCTCACGATTGAAGAATTTAATTATTTAGAGGCATATGCGAAACGTCGAGCCTTATCTGCGAGCGGCATGAGTTATACGACCATTCGAAGAAATCTACGATCCGCGATTGAAAATGCTCTTGTTCAGGGAACGGGAATAGCAGAATTTCAGGCCTCAGTCGATGGATTGGTCTTGAATACTAACCATGCAAATGTTATATTCAGGACAGTAGTACAAAGCTCATACAACACTGGACATGCCGAGGCATTATTTGACCCACGCCTCAGAGAAGCAATTCCAGCGATGCGGTTTGACGCGATTATTGATAATCGCACAACGGCGATATGTGAGGAACGAAACGATCAGATTTATGCAACGGGCAAAATGGAAGAATGGGACATTGTACCGCCGTGTCATTTTCAGTGCAGGTCAACAATGACTCCAGTCTTCATCGATGAATATACCGGGAATCCAGCATCGAGACCAGATATATTGGCTCAAGACGGTTTCGGGAGATTTACTTCAATTCTACACTAGCAGGCCAGAGATGAAAGATACAAAACAGAATTATTGGAAATGCCCAAATTGCGGCGTACATACAGAAGCAAGACTAATATTCTGTAGAATCTGCGGAACAGGCAAACCAACCGATGAAAAAGTGGGGCCGCAGCAAATGGTCCCTTCAAACACCGACCCGGTTAAACTCAAGGAGCGATAAGATGCCAAGATTTGAAGGTGATCCTTACGAACAGGAATATGCCAAAATCGTAGAAATCGAAGTTGTCCGGGAAGGGACGTGGAATAATCGATTTTATGGTCAAGAATTCATCGAAGACATCGCGGCAAGTTACGACCTCTCTATAGTCCGCGCCCCGGTGATATTTGGCCATGGTGGATTTCTCGAACCGGAATTCGAAGCATTAGGCCATATTCTCGCGCTCCAGCACGTCGATGAAAAAAGCGACAAGGGCCTACACAAAGTAATCGCCACAGTCGGTCTTCTCGATTCAGGCGTCGAAACCATCGAATCCGGAGAAGCTAATGAACGGTCGATAAGCTGGTGGGATTTTTACCCGCTCCAAGGCATTCCTTACATGCTTCATCTCGCCTTGCTCGGAAACTCAAATCCGGCAGTAGTGGGAATGGACCCTATCGTTTTTAGCGTCAATAACGTTCAGGACGAAATCGATGCGCACAGTTCTGTTCAGCAAACAGTAGACTCAGATAGAATCGCGGCACGTGCGAATCTTGCAAATATGATTGTCGAGCAATTACCAGAATCGACCAATTTGAATTGGGCCAGAACAGATGAAGATATTTCCTACAAGGTTCGAGAATTGAGCCGTTTCCAATCCGGCACGTTGCGGACCCGTCAGATTTCGAGCAAGTCTGGAATCCGGGCAGAAGCCGGATTGCTTAAAAAAGAATATGTTCCAGAAGGTAAAAAGAACGATGCCGTGTTTAACCGGGTAATTTTGTTCAGTCGCGAAAAAGGCTGGACGTTCTTAAAAGCCAAGGCTTGGGTCGAGGGGAAGGCAAGCCTGAGCGCGGAATTAACCGAACCAGACAATAATGAAGTAGAAATAGACGTTAAAATTAATGTCGAGACAAACGTTAAAGAAGGGACTGACCCCGTTACCGAAACGGTAGACGGGTCAAATACATCCAATATCCTGACCGCTACAGCGGAAGGAGGACCAACTATGCCTGATGTCGTCGAAACGGCCGCCCCTGTGGACGGTCATGAAGGTGACGATGCGCCCGTTGAGTCCACGCAGCCAACTCCTGTGGTTACGGCAACTACGGTGTCTTTGATTGAACCAGAGTCTATTGACGACCTTCAAAAAAAGACAGATGCTTTACGCGTAACCATCGATGCCGAAAAATCACAGGCGCAGCAGGAATATGAAAAGTTATTCCGGCAGCTTCAAGAAGAATCGTTTAAGAATCGTAAAGCGAAACTTACAGCGATTTCTCGAACGATGCTCTCAGAAGGCTTTATTGTTCCTGCACATATCGAAGGCGGTATTGTCGAATGTCTCAGTGCAATTCCCGATGAATTGGAAATTGAACTACAACTGAGCGACGGTAATAGTGTCAAGCGAAAAGTCTCAGACCAGTTGTTTGAACTTTTCAAACTCGGTGGCCGAGTGAAACTCAAGGGCGAAGTCAGTGCTCATACCTCGATCAAGGACGACACGAAGGGTCCAAATGCGGACCTTGATAGACTTGACGCTTCGGGGTTTGACACGACAACGGAGCGATTGCGTCGGAAACTCTCAGAAGAGTATCCTGACAAAAACGCGACTGAAATCATGGTAATGGTTGAAAAACTCAAGGAGAGTGATGTTTGATGACGGTCGAAGCGACTCGAAAGAAACACATGAAAAAGCCCTTACTTGAGCTTTTTGCCTATGCCGAATCCGCGGTACTTGACGGACAAATCGTCATGCCCGGAGCCACGGAGGGGACAATCGTTCCTTGTACAGCGAATGCCGATCCCCTTGGAATCTGTCTCAGAACCGTTACAACGGCCCAGATTACTCTGGTCGATGACGAAGAAGCCGGAATGGATTCCATTAAATGTCCAGTAGCCATAATCGGCATTGCCCCTGTCCTTGCAGGTGGCGAGGTCGATTTCAACGAGTGGGTTGTATCAGACGCGAACGGTCGAGTCGTAGCTGCTACAGGAGACGGTACCGATAATATTATTGGTATTTGTCTCAACGAAACCACCGCCGACGGTGAGAATACCCACATCCAAATTCATCGGATTCCTGCGACCTCTCAGGCGTAGGTGACTGATAGTTAACCAAGGAGATTAACTGATATGCCCGGACATCCTTATCCAGACGAATCAGCCCTTGATATTGGTCTCTCTACGTGGGGCGTTCAAGCATTAATGCTTAACGATAATTTCGTTGCGAACCAAGTAGCCCCGGTAGTTGCCGTACCTAAAACCAGTGGACAGCATTTCGTATTCGTTCCAATCGAAGGATTGAATATCGAACATCAAGAGAAGCTTGGTAAAGGTGGAATTGCTACCGAACTCGATTTTCGGATCGATAAAGGTTTTTTCGCAACAGAGGAATCCGCCAAGAGACATTTTGTTAGCGACAGGGAAGTTGCTAACGCCGATATTGCTGCTGCGGACTACATCAAGGGCGACCGCCTAGTCTTGCAAAATATCGGTACGATTCGTGAGTACGAACTTGCAGAACAAATCTTAGACGGTTCTAATTATTACGGTGGAGCAGCAGGCGATCATGTTATCGTCGCCGCCAACGCATGGGATTCAGACGATGCCAATATTAAGGATGATATTGACACGGCTGTTCGCCAGATTCGTTTAGACTCTGGCTTCACTCCCACCCACCTTCTCGTACCGCCACGGGTTTATGACGCGATTACTTCCAACGCAGATATTAAGGACCTGCTCAAATACATGGGCGGTCCTCAGTATGTCGCGACTGGTCGTATTCCAAACGACATTCTTTACAGGCTAAAGATTATTGAGGCCGCCGCGGTTTATGACTCGGCAGGTCCGCTTGAGACAGCGAATCTTCAATTCCTGTGGGAAAACGCATCAGCTACTTATGGTGATAGTTGGGCCATTGTCCTTTACGTCGATCCGATTCCATCGCGCCGATCAGGAACGTTTGTGTCACAGTTCGCGTTCAATATGAACCGAATCAATGATATGGATGTCGTCTCGTTCTACGTCTACCGTGACGAACACAGAAGAGGCGAATATCGCGAGGGTCGTACCGACTATGAGGTCAAAGTCACCAACAGTCGTGCTGGAGTTTTAATCACGGACGTTTTAACCGGATCGACGTCTGGTTAATTCTATTTAGTTGCTTAATGTTTCAGTAAATCTTTTATTTACGGGGAGCCAAAAAATGGCCGATAAAATATTCCGAGCGACAAAGGCTTTAGGCTATAGACGAGGCACGATCAGAAAGGACGGTATTGTTCCTTCTGATTATCCCCGGTTAAAAGAAGGTCTTAGACGTGGCTGGATTGTGGAAGACAGTCCAGCCACGGTTATTTCCTCAGAGGAAATAGTCGAGCCAACTGTTACAGTTCCGGAAGTAATAAATGAAATCGCCGAAGTAATTCCTGAACCAGTAACAGCAGCAGAAACGGATTTTGAACCATTAGACCCTGATCCAGAACCAGAACTGGAAACGGTCGATGTTCGATTAATTGGTGATTTGGATTTCCTCAAACCGGGCAACGTTGCGAAACTCACCGAAGCAGGATTAGTATTTGTCGCAGACCTCGAAGGTTGGACCTTTGAACAATTACGAGAAATCAAGGGGATCGGCAAATCCAAGGCGAATCAGTTGTTAAGTGCCTATGCCGATAATCAGTGATGGAACGTCGCTTTAGAGCTGTCAAAAATTGTGGTTCCAGATGTGGCCGCCGTATTTTTATTAAGGCTGGCAATAATGTGACCTTAGACGATAGGAATCCACATGTACGCCGATGGTTGAGGCAGGGAAAGTTAAAACCAATCGGAAAGAAATAACATATTTTGTGAATATAGTTTAACGACGAACATATTCAGTGATGTGAATTAAACGCCTAAACGGAGCAATAACATATTCAGAGCATCTGATGTATCGATAGACATATTCAGAGACGCGGATGTATTGTTGGAAAAGAGCCGACAACATATTCAGTGCTATGGATGTAACGTTTAGTGAAGACTCGGCACATATTCTGTGAAATGAATATAACGCTTGAGAGAAGAATGAAAATTGACCGGAATTTCAAAATACTGCACGATCACAGATTTAAACATGTTAGACCCAGAACGCCATCTGGTCAATTTGGTCATTGACCGTGCAGGCTCTTCAATTGACGATTACGACGTGGTAAGAAACTTAGAGCGGTACATCTCTAAGGCATCGACCGACCTTGAGGCGATTTTGCGTCGTTACACCACAGTTCCAATCGATCCTACAATCACAAGCCTTACGGGTAGTTTCATATTTATTCGCGGCGACACGACAGTAAATATTACTGGTGGTGCGGCTATATCAGAACTCGCCGTGGGTGATGAGATTAGACCGGATGACCAAGAAGATATCCGACTCATTGTCGCAGAAATTAATAGCGATACAGAAATTACACTTGAAAATGTTTTTTATTACGAATATGACCTTACGGGTGATGCGAGTAAATACGTCCCCAATGTTCCAAAAGAAGTGAATCAATTAGTGTCGGATCATTGTTCGTGGCTTGTTTGGGCAAGACGGACTCAGGCCGAGAATAATCCGCATCGTGACAGAGAAGCAGATTATCAACGAGCATTGTCCGATATCAAGAAGGGAGAATATAGATTCTCGACCGTTGGAGGAACGGTTGTAAAAACAATTCCTACCCTCACCGATACAGACGTTGAGCGAGTAATGATAGACGATAATTTCGAAGACTATACCAGCGATCCCGATGATGAGAATTATGGCGAATGGAGGGATTTGGCATGGTAGACGGCACTGTGTTTCGAAACATTTCGGGATTTGGCCGAGCCGGGGTTCAGATAATCGGAATGCAACATCTCGACCGCGCGATTCAAGGTCTGATAAATGCGAATCGACAGAACAATCACGTCCTGAGACTAATCGGACTTAAAATGCAGACAATGGTCAGGTCGAATTTTGAGCGAGAAGAAAACCTAGACGGCTCAAAATGGCCGCCTCTTTCCCCATGGACCTTGAGCGAACGGAACGCCGCGCCCGGTGAAGACGTAGAAAAATTACGAGACACAGGACGGTTATATAACAGCATTACCTTTAAGGTCGAGGGCAATGCGGTGTATTGTGGAACAAATGTTCAATATGGGCCGAAACATCAATTCGGTGATCCTGAGAATAATATTCCTGTCCGTGAATTTCTTTACATCAGAAACAGCGATGTTGATGAATTAACCAGATTTTTGACCAACGAATTAATCGTCAGTGCGTTAACTGGCTATTGATAAAATAATATAAATATTTATTGTAATTTCCCAACCCTTACCCTTGCCCATGGTCAGAATGGGCGTCACAGCGCATCTCATGGAGTTGTTTTTTAGCGAATATGGCCGTACCTGATACATCGAGAGCGAAAGAGAATCTAATCATCGAAGCGGCGAGTAATTTGATTCAACACGTCATTTTAGCAATGGCCCCTGATCCTCCAGACAGAATGAGAGATGTCGAGTATCATTCTGGATGGGCCGAGAGGTTTCAGGCGATAAGGGATTTGAACGTTATTACTCCGACAATGGCCGCTGAATATTTAGAAGCCCCGCTTGAACGTGCCGACCGATGGCCCTATGTCGGATTTGTCATGACTGAGAAAAGACGTGATTCAGATAAATACGGCGAAGAGACGTTTCACGCAATACTCAGTGCGATCATAGGAGTATGGGGAGAAACCTTTCCTATTTCCCAAAAAGAAATTCATGAAATCCATCACGATATTAATTCAATCCTACACCTTGACAAGAGTCTGGGCGGCATTGCTGGTGAAGGTGGAGTGATCGACGTTTTGCGTTTTTTCAATTTTGCCGATCCGATATTTGATAGTGTTTTTATGGAACGGCCTTGGCTTGTGATACAATTCAATTATGAAATCTGGTACCGGGAGGCTATTTACAGATGAGTTACGAAATGAAATATAGGCCGTTCAGGATTCTAAAAAAATTCGAGGTTTCTGGTGACTTGGATATGCTCAGAAATAATTATCCAAACGCTAAAGTCGCTAGAAATCTTAACGGAAGGCCTTACGGATGGTATAAAATGATGTCGGTCGTTGATATACCGTCGGAACAAGAACTAGACTTATTTCTCAACACGCCGGGACTAGCCATAGAAATACCCCAAGACCCGCGCGGATTCGACGAACGTACTTCTGGAGTTGCCCGTTCGGTCAAATCTTCGATTGAGGCTGGCGAGAAATCGAAACAGGAAATCTCCAAGCGAAAGTTCCAGAAACGTGAAGCAGAAGCAAAGACCAAGAAGAAACGGTCCAAAAAGACAAAGAGCGAACCTGAACCTAATGAGGGTTCAGAAAATATAAATTCCCAATTAACGGAGGAAAACACCGATGTCTGACCACAACGTCACGCAACACCCGGAAAATGTACATATCGGTCCGGGTAGGCTGTGTTTTTACGACGAGGTAAACGATCACCTCATCGTCCCCGGCAAAGTGGAAGAAATCAGGTTCAACAAGCAGGACCCTGCTATCGTATTTCAGAACGACGTTTTTAACGGTCGTATGGTCGAGGTTCAGGGTCGTGCTACAGAAGAAAAGTATCGACTTCTTGGAAAATTCGTCGAGATGTATGATCCGAATACATTGCGCTTTTTCTTGAAGAATTGCGGTACGGTCGAACAAGACACTACCTGTACTCTAACCACTGTCACTGAGGAATACACAGTATTCAATGATCGATCAATCGTGTTGATCCATAGCAACGGGCTTTATGGAACATTACCACTACCAGCGGTTCAATCATTATCAGCAACGGCCACCGGGACTGGTGGGTTAATTCCTACTGGTAATTACACCATGGTTGTTACTGCGGTATATGGCGATACAGAGGGTAATTACCAAGAAGATACAGTTTCCATAACGCTTGGTGAAAATTGTCTCGTTACATGGAACGCGCCGACTGGTGCAACGCCGACTGGTTACAGGATTTACGAATACACCACTGCTACAGAGACAAGAGACGATGCGATTCTTGTCCATGAAGTTACGGACCCATCAACAACGATGGCCCTCATCACCCAATTTATACATCTTGGCGAAGGCGGCAATTACCCCGGTGATCCGGTGGGTAGTTTCATAATCGCCGATATTTCTGATGTCGCTTATGAACCGGGTTCAGATTATGAAGTAGACACTTCATGCGGCGTGGTTAATTTCCCCTCAACCGGAGATATCGAAAACGGCGAGAGAATTCGGGTGACATATTCTTATTTCGAAAATCCGAATATCAGTATGAGTATCGGACCGTCTGATACCAATCCGAAACTTGTACGACCCGTGATTCTCGCGTTCAAAGATGACGATAGGTCAACACCAGCACCGAGAGGTATCGAAATCGAACTCTGGAAAGTGCTTGCAGAAAACGGATGGGAACTCGATATTTCGACGCTAAGTTTCGAATCTGGCTTTGAATTTGAATGGCCCGTTCTGATGTCTGAACTACAGATGAATCACGGTAGAGTCACTACTTTCAACCGTCATTATGTCAGTTATGACATGCTGAATTGGGCCACGCTTACCAACTTCAATAACGCAGAGGCTTGCGAAGAAGCTACGAGCTAATACGATAAGGAGAAAAATACTACTATGGCTAATGAAACAAATCCGAACGAACCGACTCCAAATGAAGCTTTAGAAGCAGAAGTTATTCGCGCGACACGGCCCAAAATCGTTCAGTACGAAGATGAAAACGGTACGCGTCATGAGGTAAAAATATTACCCCTTCCCGCCGATATGATCGACAAGGGATCACGTGAAATTTCTGAACTTATACGTCCGATCATCCATGAATTTGTCCAAATTTCGTTAAAAGCCAGTAGTATTAATCGTTCGGAGGCGGGAGTGGAATCGCAAGAAACTGCTCCCGTATCTTCGAACGAACTTAATACTATTTTTAAAGATTTTCTGGACCCGGCGAAATTAGCTAAGACACTTTCTAAAATACCAAGTCTTGCAAAGCTATTTATTGAGATGGGTACAAATATCAGTTATGACGAGATTAAGGGCGATGGATTTGTAGTGATTGAATTCATCGTTCAAATCTTCATGCATAACATCGGTCCGAGGCTACAACGTTTTTTGTCACAAGACTACAGTCGGATGAAGGAGATTCTGCTCGGACAGGCTGGTTTAGAGCAGAAGCCCGTCTTGTAGAAAACGGATACCAGCTAGGTGATATTAAACTTTGGACCTTGGGCGAGCGAGTTTGCAGGATTCGTTCCGTTTCTTATCTCAGCGATTTAAATACACTAAGAAAAGCACTTCTCAATATTGGAGTTAGTCAGTTTTCGACAAAAGAACAGGCCGACGAAGCGAGAAAAGGCATATTGTCTGATATTAAAGAATTAGACCGCAGATTTGAGAATCTAGAAATATGACAAGCTTACTTGGAAGTATGGGAGAAGTATTTAATCTTCAAGTCCGATTAAGTCTTGAGAATCAGCAATTTCTAAACGCTCTACAAGCTACAGGTACAAGAATGAGGGCGGTTGGTAGAACGCTTACAACCGCACTGACTCTTCCAATTGTCGGCCTTGGTATCAATGCTGTGCGGATGGCGGCCAATTTTGAACAAGCCATGAATCAAGTCGCTGCTGTGACTCAAGGCACGGCGGAAGAAATGGAACTCCTGAATTCTGTGGCTCAGGAATTAGGCCGCACCACAAAATTCTCCGCGACACAAGCCGCAGAAGGTATGAACTTTCTGGCAATGGCCGGATTTGAAGTCAATGAAATTGCTGCGGCAATGCCAGATGTTTTAAATCTCGCCGCTGCTGCAAATATGGACCTTGCAGAAGCCGCAGATATCGCTTCAAACATTTTAACCGGAATGGGAATGCCTGTCGAAGAACTCGGCCATGCAATGGACGTTATGGCAGGCACCTTCACAAGTGCAAATACTAATCTTGTACAACTAGGCGAAGCGATGCGATATGCCGCTCCAGTCGCTACGGCATTCGGTCTTTCGTTTGAAGAAACCAGTGCAATTCTTGGAATGTTTGGTAATGCTGGTATCCAAGCAAGCATGGCTGGTACTTCTCTACGACAAGGCCTTGTCAGGCTTATCGATGTAGTTCCATCGGCACAAGTCGTTCTTGACGAACTCGGTGTACAAACAGTAGATGCAGAAAACAACTTTCGTGGAATGACCCAAGTCCTGATCGATTTAAGCCGTGCTTTTGATGAAAAGCTCTATACCTCTACTCAAAGGGGTGCGGCAATTGTCGAAATATTCGGGGTTCGTGCCGGACCCGCAATGATAAACGTCCTGAATCAAGGCACGGAAGAATTAGAAAAATTTACCGCCGCACTTGGCGACGTTGATGGTCTTGCCGCAAATATCGCCGAGACTCAGATGCAAGGCCTTAACGGGCAATTGATTAAACTACAATCTGCGTTTGAGGGCCTGATGATTGCGATTGGGGAAACAGGCCTATTGGAAGCATTGACAGAATTTGCCGAAAAGCTTACAGCTTGGGTCTCAGGTCTCGCCGAAGCAGACCCGGCAATGATTAGACTCGGATTAGTAATAGCCGGGGTAGTCGCGGCTCTTGGGCCACTTCTCATGTTATTGGGCCAAATCCTGACCGTGGCACCTGCAATCGGAGTAGCGTTTACCGCCATGACAGGCCCATGGGGAATTTTGGTCGCTGCAATCATCGCTGGAGTGGCTCTTATTGTTAAAAATTGGGACTGGATCGTTAGCGAGACCAAGTTCTTACAAGAAGAAGTCTTGAGATGGATGGAGCCGATCAAGGCTTGGTTCCTAGAAAACCTTCCTCTTATCAGGCAGACATGGATAACGATTCTTACCGCGATTCAGGATTTCTGGAACACATGGGGACCGACAATAATGGCGGCATGGAACGCTGTCTGGGAAGTTATTAAAGTCACAGCTTTTACAATCTGGGACACCATTAAGGCAGCGTTTGAAATCTTGTTTCATACCCTTGGCGGATTATTGGAAGCCGGGATGCACATCATTAATGGTGATTGGGACTTGGCATGGCAAGCTCTTCTCAACACTGTAATAGATATTGTCAATGATATTTATGAATGGTTCACTAAAATATTCAATGACATCGCGACTTTCACCGATGGGTGGAAAGATAGATTAATCGACCTGTTTTATAACCTTGGTGTAAGCCTCGTATTTGGCAGTATCGTTCCTGAAATGCTCGAAGCGATGAAAGCGGTTTGGTTCAAGACTTTAGAGGAAATCGAAGAAAGGATAATTCTTTTCAATAAAAAAATATCTGACCCGAAAGACCCCTTATTTATGGACGTGACCAAGGTCTATAATTTGTCGGAAAAAGAAGGTCCGGGTAAGCCGAGAAAAATAAGGGGTACTGGCCGCGAGCATCCGATTAAATCCGGCACCAGTGAAGTTATGGATTCTTTGAACGACGCGATCATAAAAGGATTCTCTAAGCTTGGACGCTCAATTGTCAGTGGCAATATTTCGAAAACGATCCAGAACATATTTAATGACCTAGGTAAGATATTAGAGAAACATATATCGACTAGAATCACGGCAAATATCGGGGGAGGCGGATTATTCGGCAGCATCGTCGGAGCCTTTGGCGGTGGTATCATTGGAGCAGGAATAAGCCTTCTCGGTGGTCTTCTCGGTGGGGGCAAGAAGAAAATGCCCGGTAGCGATATGAATAATTTAAGCTATACCTTCATCTCAAATTGGGAAGATTTCTTTCAGTTCGGCTTTACTCTTCCGTCCAGTTTTGTTCTGAGCGGTCGATCAGATAGACTTGCCGTAGACCCTCACGGTCGAGTCTTAGATTATTCGTTCGGCGGTTGGGAAAATGGAGAACATTTCGATTCATGACCCTAAGAATATGGACATATCAAACCTTAGACGCAGCAGGTGAACCCGTCGCTGCCGGGACTGGTTACGACCTTGAAATTTTCGACCTAGACGCGAAAATGAGCAATAATTTCATAATCCAAACGCTCCGCGACGGTCGAGATTTAACGATGCACGACACCAAGATACATTACGAAGTTAAGGGCGTTTTATCAATACCCACTATTTATATCGACGAACAGAGCGTGATTCAGTATCTTGGAGACTGGAGATATTTAGCGGCCAATTTCTATCATCACTACAAATATCACGATACGATAACGTTGTTTTTACGTGGGATTAATAATTCACCGCCAAAGGCCTATGTTTGCTACTTGACAGATTTACCAGTAGAAATCGCGGCACAAGCAACTCTGGACGATACGACACAGATGCATTTTTCGAGACAAAACGCGCCGCTCAATATGAAATTTGGCCTTGAAATAACCCTAAGCGGGGCTTGGTCAGACTGGAACGACGTAACCTCAGTTGTTTGGGAGTCACGAACATAATGGCTTGGACCTCTGCAATAGATACAATTATAGAAGACAACTTAGCAGTTGACCGTTCCTATACGCTAGAAGTAAGAAACGGTTATGAAGCCGCGATTGATGGCTCATGGACCGAGTTAAAAATAAAAAACAACGGATGGGGAATTGTAATTTCAGACGCTAATCCGGTCATTGGCAATGCGCGATACGACATAGGGGTTGATGATTGGGAATTATTCGAAGAATTTAATCATGACAATCCATTACAGCTTATGGCGGATTCGAGATTTTCATGTACGGTACAAACCTCATTGGGGCCAGAGACAGAATATCTGTTTCGTGGAACAATACGAACGCCACAAATAATCGACTCCAAACTGGTAGTTGAAGCAGTATGCCCGATGAATAAGTTACAAAAAGCCTTGGCTCCTACAGAACTTGAAGCAGATATCAACGGGCCAAATTCCAATGCGACGTTGCGCCATGATCCTACAGGAATCTATGACGATGCAGGGACTTATTATACCTATGAAATCGATCCAACAGCACCGGGCCAGACATGGGCAGAAAATATCTTTGGAACAAACCGTGCTTTCGTCCCCGGAGTATTTGAGGTAGAGATTCAAAACGGCCCATCATGGGACCCTGTTGCGGCATCAGAATTTATCGTTGACGAGCCTCTTGGATTAATACGATTTGCAAACGATCAGGGTGCTCTTGCAGTATTCAGACTAGTTGAAGTTTCGGTTTATATCGAGGGAACACTAGAACTTGCCGACGTAATAGAATATATGCTTTCATTGCCCGATGATTGTGTGTCACAGGGCTGCGGATTTACTGAGGCCCAATTAATTACCAATCTAACAGGCACCGTGACTTTTGTGAATGCACCGCCATATCTTACAGTGACGGGAGTGGGTACATTATTTACCACAGAACTTAAAGAGGGCGACAGGTTTGCGCTTCACAGCGTTTCTCCGGTACTCGCAATTGTCGATTCTATTACTAATGATTTCTTATTGACAATTAAATATCCATACGATCAAATCGGGGGTACCCCCGGAGCTTCTGGCGCGGCTTTTGTCTCAGGTCTTATGGAATCTGGCATTAATCTCTCGAATATTAAATGGCTCAAATGTGACGGTACGGCGGCAGAACTATACAGAAAGCTTCAAGAGAATTATGCCGATTCAAAGGGCTATAAGATTTGGTACGATCATGAAAATGATAAGGTTCGTGGACAGCAGGTAAGGGCATTGACCGCACCTGATCCCGATATTATAGACACTGGTCCGGTTTTAGAAAATGGTCTAAGACTCACTTCTACCACAGAAGATTTTGCCACAGCCGTCACAGTGACAGGAATAATTGGTCGGGCAAAAAATCTTATCACTGATCCAGCAGTAGTCTTGACAGCACTTGCTGAAATTGCAGGCTGGACGGTTCATGCCGGATCGGGGCCGATCACAGCACTTAACGACGGTGATTTATCAACCGAATACGCCGTTTATCAATCAAGTCCAGCCGCGGGATATCACGAATATGTAAAAATTGACCTTGGTGATATTTATGACCTGAGCCATTTTATTTTATATCGATGGTGGTCGAAGAATGTAAATAATTTTGCAATGGGCGTGACTCTATTAGGCTCGACAGATGATGTGGTTTATTCTCCACTTTCACCAGAAACGGTCGAGTTTGAGATGTTCTCTAACGAATCGCGCGATTTTGACCTAGAAGGAATCGCCACAGTGAGATATATCATAATAGAATGCAGGCCTTTCAAATGGGTGAGTTCTGGGCCTGAACGTTCAATAGGATTTTGGGAATTAATCATTTATGGCAGTCAAGAGATTTGCATCAGTGCTTGTATTCAAGGCGAAGTCGCTCATGGAACGAGACAATTAGGACTTGGTACCATTACCTTCAATGCAGGTGGTCCGCCTTGGACCGTGACGGGAGTTGGTACAAATTTTGGAGCCCCCGGCGAACCACAGGTCGGTGATTATATTGCACAAAACGGAGATTTGGATCACTGGTCCATTATTGAAACTATAAACGCGCCCACAGGTCCCAATTGTGTAGAACTTGTTTATCAAAACAACGGAACACTTCCATCAGGTCCGGGAGCCTTAGTTTTTTCAGACGGGACTGGTCCTTATACAGAGGGTGAAGGCGGACACTTCATCGGTGGCAGCACGGCAGATTCAGCATTTGTCAGAGATTATTATCCTCACCTAATCAAGAAAACGACAAATGTTGGACATACGACAAAACTGGACAATCAGGGAATAGTATTTACGGAAGCCCAAGCCCTTGATCGCGCCTATTTGATTCTTGACGAGGTAATAAGAATTTATCGTGACGTATCGACAAGACACGGTTTTGATCCAAGAATTAAAATATTCGACACGGTTCATGCCGTGGATGATTACAGAGCAACAGCGGATGAGGATTTATACTTTCTGGTTCAAAACATTTCGATGAACGACCGAAACACAGAACTATCAGGCACAGAATACGGTGCCGGAGTATTAGAATGAGTACTGGATTCCCTCCATATCGAAATAAGCGTAAAACTCTCGCGAGAACAATCGGCAGGATCGCGATTGATTTAATGGATTTCAAAGAAAAAGTATTCCAGCGATTTGACTCAAATGCTTATTCTGGTGGTTCTGCTTATACCGATCCCGATTCAGACGTTGGTTGTGCTTGTTGCGACAGGGCAGTTGTTGTTTCCCCGGACGATAATGGTGATTTCAGTTCGATTCAAGACGCGATAGATTTTGCGGTTACAGAAACTCCCTCAGCATCAGAACCATGGATCATTCATATCTGTCCCGGTGTTTATACAGAAAATTTAACAGGAGCAGATTTCGTCTCACTCGTCGGCCTTGGCACGAAATCAGACGGTGTGAGGGTCCAAGGAACATATGACTTTCCGGGTCAAGAAAGCTCGTTAGAAAATATAGAATTTAGGCCAAATGCTTCAATCGCAGTTCCACTTCTAACAGGTGGAAGCATTAATACAGATAAGCTGCACATCAGAAATTGTAGTTTTGTCGCGACGTATGACACCACCGCAGCACGTAGATTTATAGAACTTCTCTTTTCGAACGAATACATATTTGACGATTGTTATTTCGAAGTACGTCTTGGCGGCTCGGTGGTCGGTGCGCAGACTCATGAATTGTTCTATTTCGACGGGCCGACTACGGTCTATTTCAGGGACAGCGAATTTAAGATTTATACCGAAGACGATGATGATACATATAGAGTCTTTTCGTTAAACGCTGGCGATGTGGATTTCCGATTCTTTAACAATATAGCCTTGTTTCAGGAAGAAGACGTGGCTGGCAATACATCGACGGTTTTTTTCTACATTAACGATACAGGTGGTAATGAATATTTCGTCAAAGAAAACCACATTAAGATGTATCGAGTAAACGCTGGTGGGAATCATGTAATCTTCAATCTTGCCGGACTTATCGGCCATCAAATAATGTATAGTCATCATAATAATTACAGTTCTAACGCGACGGCTCAGAACGTTGGTGGCTTTGGAATTAATACGCTTTATATGTTTTATGACGATATTAATGATA
>Ga0180437_10003496_pt1 | contig 23357 bp, 18 predicted proteins | sample SS_ome_4_FD_132410 | JGI IMG/M metagenome (GOLD analysis project Ga0180437, IMG submission 132410) | Hypersaline lake sediment archaeal communities from the Salton Sea, California, USA - SS_3_D_1 metaG | ecosystem: Environmental > Aquatic > Non-marine Saline and Alkaline > Hypersaline >...
ACCACGTGGTCAGTGCCATCGGGGTGAACGGCACCGCAGTGCTGGACGGTTTTACCATCACCGCAGGACAAGCGAATGGAACTATACCTGATTACTGGGGAGGACGATTTTTATGCGATGGAAGTGAAGGTAAAAATTGTAATCCCGCTCTAATGAACAACGTTTTCGCTGGAAATTTTGCTGATAATGTAGGTGGTGCGTTGTTCAACAATGGTAAGAATGGTATCCGTAACCCAACACTTACCAATGTTACTTTCTGCAGTAACTCTGTAAAATGTTGCGGTAGGGCGATGTATAAGCTTGGTCAAGGAGGTGGCAGCAGCTCTATCCTTACGAATGTCGTTTTCTCCGGCAACTCGGCGTTCCGAAACGGCGGCGGTATGTACAACTATAGCTATAACGGCGGCACCAGCAAACCCATCCTGAGCAATGTCACTTTCACAGGTAACTCTGCAGGCGGTTTCGGTGGAGCGATGGTTAATGATGGTGAAAACACCGGTACCAGCATTCCGGAATTGCGCAACTCCATTGTGTGGAACAACCTTGACAGAAACCATCAGCGCCAGCATTTCCTTAACTAAGAGAGCTGGCATTTCCTTGACTCACAGCTTGGTCCAAGGAGCTGGCGTAAGCAGCGGTAGTTGGATAGGAGGCAGTTATGTGGACTGCGGCGGCAACATCGACTACGACCCATTGTAGGGTGCCACCATTGACCCTTCCATTGCGCCTACAACAACCGGGAATCTTCGCTTGCGAGAGATTTCCCCAGCTATAGATCAAGGAGATGGTTCGTTTATAGCGGGTATACTAACCGACCTTGATGGGGAAGCGCGAGCGGTAGATGGAAATTTGGATGGCATCCCGACGGTGGATATGGGCGCTTATGAGTACCAGATTCCGTACTCATTTTACGGTTACATACCATTGATATTCCGATAAACACACATTTTATATGATTCCGCTATTTTATTTGATTCAGGCTTTGACTCTAGGATTTTAAAGCTCAGTATGTGGGAAATCAAACAGAAGAGCAAGATTGGAAAAACAAAGTAGATCGGAGTCCCAATTGGATACCTGCATGGGGGAGGGTAGACTTTTTGTGCCCCGTTGTACTCGAGGAAGTTTGTGTCACTCAAATTCTCCTGTATAGGATATTGGAGAAGAATGAGGCTTGAACACAAATAGTTTTCGGTACACACAATCCGGAGCAGCTCATTTCAGCGCATACTACAAATATCAAGAGCGTTTTTAAAGCGGTTCTGCAGTATTGATGTAATCCATAAACGTGAAGTTATAGCGGACAAATTCCAGTATTTCACTTTATACACGGAATTTGTGTTGATAATATCCCAGTGAATGACTTTATCCAAATGAGATGTCGATTTTAATTCAGATAAATTGACTACATTGGATTTCGCACATTAAGATGTCTGGACATCAACTGGTTGGGGGACATAGACAGACTGAATGGTTGGATTGGTATCAATCACTTCTGTCATATCCAAGTTATCGTTACGGAGGTCAAAGGGAAGGAAGCATTTCTGTGCCTGATAGCAACCAATTCGAATTGCGCTACCAACATGAAATACCCCTTGCACATTGAACAGATTGACCGATTGGTAAAAATCGGTTAGATTTAATATACTATGCAAGCAAAACAAGGACTATCATGTCTGGTGGCAACCGGCCATTTGGGTTATTCTCCGCTCCATCCCGAAACATTTTGGCGCGGTTTGGAGCAGTTTGAGCCAAAGGCCGTGATTGCCGATTCCGGTAGTTGTGATATAGGACCAGAACCTTTAGCCTCTGGCAAAGCTTCAAGTTCAACCAAATGGCAAAAGCACGATATTGAGATATTGTTGCTGGGCGCCCGTCAAAAAGGAATTCCGTTGATCATCACCTCAGCAAGTGATACCGGCACAAACAAAGGAGTTGACCAGTATGCCCAAATCGTGCGTGACCTGGCAACTGAGCATCGCTTGGGTCCGCTGAAACTGGGTCTGATTAAACACAACATGACTCGCGGCTATCTACGGGGTCTGCTCAGGAAAGGCACCGCCATTCGTGGACTGGATGGATTTACACTGCTGCAAAGGCGGGATATCGAACGGACAACACACTTTGTGCCGGTGATGGGTGCGGAACCAATTATGGAAGCCCTGACCAAAGAACCGGATGTGATCATTACATCCCGCGCCAGTGATTGCTGCCCTTTCGCCGCGTTTGCCATGCACCATGGCTACAATGCGGACCTGGCTTATTTCTGGGGGAAGGTTCTTGAGTGTGGGTCATTTGTAGCCTATCCCAAACTGGTTAACCACTCGGTGCTTGGGACCATCTATGAAGACAGGATAGCCGTGACTGCCATTCACGACGATCAACGTGTCACCCCACTCTCCCTGCGCAAACATTCAGCCTATGAAAGAAGCTCGTTTAAGGGAGAGGCAGTGGCTGGAGGCTTTATTCATATCGATGGGATGGAAGCCGAAGAGGTGGATGAAAAGACCTCCGCGGCTTGGGGGTCACACTTCGAGCCCAGCCCGACCTTCAATGTCAAACTTGAGGGGGCTGGCTATGTAGGTCATAAAGCAGAGTATTTGGTTGGCATTCGTTCACAATCTTTCATTCAGAATTTGGATGATGTAATCTCCTTTACCCGCCAGGAACTCAATAACTCTTATCAAGGTGTCCACTATGAACTCTACTTTTCAAGGTATGGGATCGATGGCGTACTGGGGTCAAGGGAGCCACAGAAACGGGACCAGATTCATGAAGTGGGACTGTTGATCGAGGTAATAGCCGCGAAGAAAGAACTTGCTATGGAGATTGCCAAGCTTGCTGGTAGATTGCTGCTCTTTACCCCTGTCTTGAGTGAGCGGGGGTCTGCTGGTCGTGTGCAGCTGCGCAATGAAGAAGCAAGCTATTATGGTAAGGCGTATGAGTGGACCATGAATCATATTATTGAGTTTGCCTCAGCGCAGGATGCGGCAGCCCATTTTCCGATCACGTATGAGACCGTAAAACCGTTATAGAGAAATAAGTAACCATGGTGACATTAGGAACGTTGACCAACGATATACAGTCGAAAAACGCAGGGATCAACATGATTTGCTGCGATATTTTCTTTACAAATGAGGAGACCTTTGAGAAGGTACGTAATTCCGGCTCATTGACCCCGGATAGGGTGGCTGCCTACTTTCATCTCGCCCCCGAACGAATCGTCGTTTTTGAAGTGGATGAGCGCTTCCTTGGGTATAAAATTACTATCCAACGAGTACAAAGTGCAGGCAGCCCTTCTGAACGTGATCTGTATGGGACGGGTCTGTACGGGCCATTATCCGAATACGAGATTGATATCGATCCACAGAGTTAGTGATAGCGTAACGGCCAGCAGAAACAGGGGGATGATTCTCGGTTGTATATGATATCAGTGTAGCAGCGCAGTGTTCCTGTCTATGGCACCCTACACAGCGTAAACCCGGCTGGTGAGACTTGCCTCGTTTACGGGCAGTTTGCTTGGCTCAAGATTGGTTCCATTATGGCGGATTCATCTTGTCTAATCCATTTGTGGGTAACGCAAGCTCTTGGGTTTCAATTGATGCCATCAAACTAACATATTAACTAAAGCGTTCACAAAAATCGTCCATTTGGATTTTTCCATCATGTCCTTTGTCTAGGTCTGGGGGCACATAGTCTATCCAATCACATATGTAAGGGATTAAATTGTCCATAAAGTCCATTATTTACATATCTTGTTGCCCTGGTTGCACTAGGTTTCACCGGGACTGCACCAGGCATGAACAAGGAAAGGCGACACACCACTTCCATTTTTGACCAAGGGGAAACCGGGTATGCGAGGGAACGAAGCCGATAAACAAGTGACGAAAGAATAATAAATTTCAACTAAGGATTCTAGCCTGCCATTTTAATATGTAACTGAGCCGGCATCTTCAACTTGATATATAATCTTCTTAATTTTGGAAAAGTTTGGATTATTGTCTTGGGATAGATTATTCTAGGTATTTCAACAAATTAAATCTTGGAAGAATTCTTATCTAACATCGCAAAGAAGATTGGGTTGGATTTGGGAAATATGAGTGGGGAAGAACGCAGATCCAGTTTGTTTGATATTCTCGGTTTGGTATATTCAACCCCATTGGGCGTTGTTGGAATTGTGTGGCTTATCGCAAGTACTGATATTTTTGTGATACGCTCAAACTGGTTTATGCTGGCTTTTATTTTTCTGCTTCAAGTGATTTTTGAACGACTTGATTTCTATAACGAACTTGAGATTATACCGGGGACTTACACTAGCTGGCAAAGTTCTCTCGGACCTGTTTTTGTATGGTCAGGTGCATTAATATTCGGTCCGGCCGTGTTATGGCTGTTTGTGCTTTGGTGGTTGATATGGTTTGGTCAAAGATGGATGAGAGCACCAAAGCTAGCCTCTCGTTTCCACGCACTAAGAAATTTCACTTTCAACATCGTTTGTGTGACTTTTGCAGCATTGGTTGGATTAACTTTATATCAGGGGTGGCTTGGTAATGAATTATCAAGCAGCGCTTTCCCACTGCCCGGTTTGAATTCAGATGTGGTGCTGCCTGCTCTTGGGGCAACTATAGTCTGGTGGTTTTTAAGTACGCTGGTCTGGCTTCCTCTATTTGTTTACTATGCTGTTACCAGGAGATTGAAGGGAAGATCATTGGTGACTTTCATCCGCTATTGGGGTATTACAACCGGGGCGCACTTATTGGTTGACCCGTTTGCAGTTTTAGCAGCAGGCTTGTACACTCAACTAGGATTGGGTGTATATCTGTTTTTCATCGCCGGATTGCTGCTGGCTAGTTTTATTGCCCATGAATTGAGCAGGGCGGTAAAGAGCGCCAAGCAGCGTACACGTGAAGTCGAACAGTTGGAACAGTTTGGGCGTGCCATATTGACATGTTGTCCCGATGTTTCTTACATTGCTCAAGCGCTTAATGAGCATGTGCCCTTCATGTTTCCTAACAGCCGTATTGAAATTTTCTCTTTCAAGGATTCAAATTCTGAAGGCAAATCCATTTTTCATCACCCCCAAAATGGACTACTGGTAGAACAATCTGCTTTAGATTGGCTGAGGACAAAATCGAAGGGAGAGTATTTCCGCAAAGGAACAAATTTACCTTGGAAAGAAGAACCGAGCGAAACGGATGTGTGGATGACCCCCATCTTCGATATTGAACACACACAGGTAACAGGTGGGATTTTTCTATCTCAGCACAGCGAAACGGAGTCTGGGGGAAACCTGCTGCCAGCCATACAGACCCTTGCCGCACAGATCACCTCGGCGCAAAACAGCGCAAAAGTATATAAGCAAACTATTGCACACCAAAGGATGGAACACGAGCTGCACCTTGCGGGCAAGATACAGGAAGGTATATTGCCCGAAAATCTTCCTCCCATAAAAGGCTGGCAATTAGTGGCGGCTATAAATCCCGCCAGGGAAACATCCGGTGATTTTTACGATTTTATGCTCCTCCCGGATGGACGCTTGGGTTTACTTATCGCGGATGTGTCAGATAAAGGCGTGGGTGCAGCTATGTTTATGGCTTTGAGTCGAACACTCATTCGCACATTCGCTTTTGAGAATTCCACTCAACCCGAACTCACGCTGGCTGCTGCCAACCGTAGATTACTGCTGGACACGCATACCAGTATGTTCATAACCGCCTTCTACGGAATTCTCGACCAGCTCTCCGGATCATTCACATATTGCAATGCCGGTCATAATCCACCACTTCTAATTCGGAGCGAAAATAAATCCGAAATAATTAAACTCAATAGAACCGGAATGGCACTAGGAATTCAGGAAGATATAGGTTGGGAGTCAAAGATTCTCCAGATTGACAATGGCGATACACTGCTGTTTTATACTGACGGTATAACCGATGCTCAAAATTTAAAAGACGAATTTTTTGGTGAACAACGTTTGGAAGGCTGTTTACATGACAGCGTTGGACTGACTGCACAAAAAGTTAAAGAAAATATATTGGCAACTGTCGGCGAATTTGTAGGAAACGCACCACAGGCTGATGATACCACTTTGTTAGTTCTGGTTCGAGACCCGTAAGCAGATTTTTGTGGTTCAACGACGACTGTGCACTTTTTCAAAGTTCTTGGACTTTTCGGTAGGGTATCAAAGCCTGTGAGATAAAAAAGGTTGGAAAAATAATCGGAACTTTTCAGCCAAATAATTATTATTTTTCATGACGAAAAGAAAAATTCTGAAATGAAAAAATCATCTGAGGCAAAATTTACCCACATTTGTAAATAATTGATAAGAAATTTTCAATAAAACATGAAACCCATAACTCATAGCATGTGAGACGAGAAGAGGGACCTTCACTGCGATTGAGTCTCAGCGCTTGCCCAGGTCAATGCCCGTCCTGGATAACAGCCCCGCAGACACATTTCAACGGTACATTTATTGTTCGTTAGGTTTATTAACTGCAATTCGAATATCTGGTAATACACCAATCACCTTCATATGCCTCATTTGGTTTTTTTTGTTTTAATGTTGGGCGGAGGTCTATATTATCCAAATATCAATCGCACCCCCAACAAAACCAATAAGACCAATACTACCTTGCGAAACATATCTGGATTCAGGTAGCGATCCAGATATGTGCCAGTAATGTAACCCACCCCGATTGCTGGCAGCGTCCATAAAAAATATTCCCAAACTGTTTGGGTGAAGTTGCGCCCTACAGCATGACCCAAAGCCACAAATAAACTGCTGATTATAAAAAAACCCTGTAAGTTTCCTTTGAACTCCAGGGGCGGCCAGCGCTTGCAGTTTCCATATATAATCACTGGCGGGCCGGAAGTGTTGTAGGCGCCGCCAAGGACACCGGCCAAAAGACCCGCCGCGTAAGCCCACACGGGGCTTGCCAGTTCAGGCAGCTTGATATTCAACAGTGCGTAGAGGGCGTAACCTGTGATCACGATACCTAACCCAATTAAAAAGTAACCCTCATCCACACCATCAAAAGCCCAGATGCCCAATGGAATCCCCACAATCGCAGCGACAGCGATCGGCAGTACTGCATGTATATCCAATTCCGCGCGATAACGCAGCAGCAGGAAAACCTCGATCGTTAACGACACGAGAGCAACCAGTGGCGTGGCAATCTGAATGCTAACGATCCCTGGCAGGAATGCCATGGCAATCAAGGCCACACCAAAACCGCTCAGGCTCTGAACAAATACTGCCAGAAAGATGACAAGGATAACGATCAGTTGTACCATTTTCTATACCGGAGACGAAAGTGCAATAATTGAACCATCAAAATTTGCGGCAGGAGAACCACTTTTTGCTTGCATAAGTCGGATGAACTACGCCTTGAGTCAGGCAATATTACAGACGGCTGTTTCTCTTTGATCAACTGAAATCGCAATATTTATGTACGGATTTGAGAGGGTTGGCTTTCCATTCTTCTAAGCCCATATGTAAGCACCGCAGCCAACAACATCAATCCTGCAGAAGCAGTAAAAACCGTGCCTATGCCCTTCAAATCTGCCAGGTAACCGCTCAACATTGTACCAATCGCGCCGCTGGAAAAAACAAATCCCAGGATTAATCCGGATGTGAAGCCTCTGCCGCCGGGTAGAATGTTCTGGGCAAGGACTACGATTATGCTGAATGTGGCGCCAGTAAAAAATCCCGAAAGCGGGATCAGGATATATAACCATAAGGTCCACCCAAGGATGGGTATTAATAAAATCGGTATACTCGCAATAACAAACATCCACATCGCGACCCGTTTTTTGCCAAATTTATCGGCGAGAAATCCGCCTGCCAGATTGCCGGAAGCAAATCCTGCCATATATAGGGCTGAGAATAGACCATATGTCCCCGGCGTTTTACCCAAATCGCTCAAGTATTTGGGTATAAACGTGACCATATTCTGCTGGCACCAGGATGGCAGGGCAGCCACCACTGCAAATACAATCAGGAAGAAAATTGAATATGAAATTTTTGAACCCCTGGTTTTTTCCGGTTTAGAATTTTTTGATTCCGGTTGAAAATTTTTTAATTGCAGGAGAGCATTAAACCCTACGGGCAGCGCAACGGATGCCATCAACGCCAGCAAGTACAGGTTTCCTGTGTTCAATACAAGCCCTGCGATGAAAGGACCGATAAACAGTCCGGACTGGCCAAAAAGGAAAAAGACCGCGGTCGAGGTAGTCTCTTTGCCTGTGGTTACGATGCCCCCTCTTTCGGTTGCTACCATTGTTCCAGCGGGATGAAATGCCCCAGAACCGATGCTCGACAGTACAAACAGGGATAAACCCAGAATTCCTAGAATAAGTAAACCAAGTGAATAAAAACACCCCAACCATACCAGTCCGCCAAAAATGACCCATCTTGGACCGACCCGGTCTGTTACCAGACCAAACAAAGGTTGGGAAAGAGAGCCCACCAACACAAACATCATACTGATAAATCCAAGGGACACATTTGAAAGTCCCATCAGGCCAACCATGTAAGTCAACAGTACGTATCGCTGACCGCTTATAAAATCAATTGTTAAATGTCCGAGAGCGGCTGAGAGGTATTTTGAGTCCGTTAACAAATTCATTGTTTATTTTTGCCCGAGAATTTTAATAAATATTCTTCCCGATGGGGATTATTTTAAGGGTCACTCGCAATCATAAGCTCTTTTCGCGAATGACCCTTATTCATCTGAATCATATTTGCTGTTTTTATTAGAATATTTCCGAACACAAAAACAGCAAATTTTTACTAAATTCTGTATTCAACTACTTATTATTCTTCTGCGACACCGCAAGTATCAAGCATGGTCAGCGCATAGACTTTGGTAGCGTTGACCAATTGGTCAACCTCCAGAAATTCATTTTCCTTATGCGCATTTCCACGCTCCAGGTCTCCCGGTCCGTAACCCACGCCAACTTTTCCGGCAGCAAAAATTGGCGCGAGGTCTCCAGCCGCGATCGTACCGCCAATTACCGGTTTTTCTCCCATCACTTGTTCGGCAGCATTGATTAATATCTGGAATACTGGTTCATCCTCAGATACAAAGGCGGGTTCGTTCGGCTGCAGTACTTCAAAAGACACTTCCAGGTCAGGATCTTTTGCTTTCTGACGGGCAATTAGATCATTCATTTCATTAATGGCCTGTTCTGTAGATTGCCCTATTACAAGACGCATATCAACCCCAAACTGGCATTCATCGGCGACGACATTGTATCTTTTCTCTGGACCGCCATCAATCCACCCGAAATTTACCGTGTGGTCTCCCAAAATTGGATGCGGGTCAAAGCTCACACCCCCATTCCTCTCCAATTCGTCGATTAACCGGCAAGCGCGCACGATTGCATTTACACCCCGCTGGGGCATACTCCCATGGGCTGTCTGACCTTTTACTGTCCACTTTGTCCAAAGCGTACCTTTGAAAAAGGCTTTGATCTCCATATCCGAATGGACACAGTAAATACAAATATCCGGATTTACCAGGTTGTTGCTATACAGGTATCCCATACCCCATTTCCCGCCAACTTCCTCGTCTACGGTACCCACAACCAGAATATCGCCTTTCAATTTTACTCCTGCATCTTGAATGGCTTTTATCGCGGTTAATGTTGAAGCCATCCCGCCGCCTTTACTATCCATAGCGCCGCGACCGTATATCTTTCCATCGATCACCTCGCCTCCATATGGATCTGTTTTCCATTTGGAAAGATCTCCCGGTCCGACAGTATCGAGATGGCCGGAATACTGTACAGTCGGACCTCCGCCAACACCTTTTAAAGTTCCGACAGCATTCGGCCGGTCAGGGACACCAGCTATCCCCTCCGCTTCCATTCCCAGTTCCTCACGCATGTAATTAACCATAAAATCACTAACAGCTTTTTCATTTCCAGTTTCACTTGGAATGGCGATCAGTTTTTGGGAAAGTGCAATTAGATCTTCTTCACGGATGTTATCTAGTACTTTATCTTTAATTTCTTGACTCACAGACATTTTTATATCCTCCAAAGTAATTATCTTTTTTAATGGATTTAACCGGGGATCAAATTTGGATAAACCCGTACCTGACCGATTATTATTCTCAGGTTGTCCACATCTCAATAAATAAGCAGCGGATATGACCTTTATGTAAAACAGATACAATCCGATGAACAGGATTGCTATCCAAAACCTTCATATATTTTTCTCCTTGTTGGTAATTTCTTGGTATTGATCCGGGTGTATATATGTAAATTCAACTGGGAAGGTGGAAAACTCAGGTCCATCCTGGGTATTAATAACGACAATGTTTTTTAACCAATTATGGTTATCAGTTTCTGGGTAATCGCTTCGAAAATGAGCGCCGCGGCTTTCCTTGCGCATCAGGGCAGCCGTTATGTATAACTTTGCTTGCTCAATCATGCCGCCAAGCTCAAGCCGCCATATCCAATCATTATTAAAAATCCTTCCCGGAGAAACCCTGATTCGGGGTAGGTCTGTTTCTTCCAGAATCCCTAATTTCTCCAGACCGCTTTCTAATCCTGACGCCTCCCGGACGATACCTAAATGGCGATACATGATGTGTTTGAGCGTCCGCAAACCATCAATCGGTCGTAAATTTGAATCTTTACCAGAGGAAAGCTGATTTATTATTCGAGATTTTTCATCTCTGACCTGGGAATCAGCTATTTTATTCGAATCCTTCAAGTTTAAGGCTGCATACCTTCCGGCGACCGCTCCAAATACCATACACTCCGGCAGCGCATTACCTCCAATACGGTTTGCGCCGTGAATCCCGCCTACAACTTCACCGGCAGCATACAAACCACGGATATTCGTTTGTGCACAAGCATCGATTTCGATGCCTCCCATTGTGAAATGATAGGTAGGAACAATTTCAAAGCGGTTCGAATCCACACCAAGTTTTTCCGGCCAGATATATGAACGTGCACGCTCTCGTTTTAAGTAATCCCAACCTTCAATATGGGTAGTATCAAGCCATACACCTCCATGCACAGTGCCTCTACCTTCCATGATTTCTTGAAAAATGAACCTGCTCAAAACATCACGGGGAACATTTTCCTTTTCGATTGGAAAGTGCTGTTCCATAAAGCGGTCACCTTGGGCATTGTAAAGGCGCAGTCCAAATTTCCATAAATTGCTGCTGGTTACGATGACCCCCTTGAGCGTATCAGGCCAGGCAAATGCGGTTGGGAAGAACTGGTGCATCTCAGGAGCAATCAGCCGGGCGCCAGCCCGGAACGCCATGGCAATTCCATCACCGGTAGAGCCGTGCTCCATGTCTGTCACTTCGTACATAACCCCAGCACCGCCAGTGGCGATAATTACTGCGCGGGCTTGAAAAACTACAAAATTTCCGCTTTTGAGGTTGATCGCGCTTGCGCCTCTGATTTCACCTTCTTCTGCAAATAGACCGGTAACCAGGTAATCATTCATAGGCCTGATACTTGGGTGCCGCTCAACTTCCTTAACCAGAGCAGACTGCATTTTTTTGCCAGTACTTTCGTTAAAGTGAACCCCTCGATCAAAACGGTGGCCTGGTGTGGGGAGTTGGTAGTAGTGCTTCTCATCCTCCATCCGATACCAGGGTAATCCATATCGCTCCAGATCAAAAACCGTTTTAGTGGCGCCATCCGCCAATTGGTTCACTAACCGTTGGTTTCCAAGCCAGTGACCTTCAACAATTGTGTCTTCGAAGTGGTAGAATGGCTTGTCTAGCCGATCGGTATGTCCGATTGCAGCTGCGTAAACCACCTCAGCCATATTTGTGGTTCCAGAACGGCCAAACACACCTTTTGAGATCAACAGAACATTGGCTCCAAATTCGGCTGCTTCGATGGCGGCGCGACAGCCAGCCGCGCCAGTGCCGATGATCAGTACATCCGTCTCCACAGTTCCATCAAATCCAAGCATTTTATTTCTTTGGTAAGTTTTTCTCAATATCAGATATTGGCTAAACCTTGGTTTGATAATCTACTATAAGGTCGCGAATTAATTGGTAGTTGGATAATGGTTCCAACCTGATTTCCGAGACATCCGGTAGGATAACAGCCTGGCATGTAAGCCTTGCATGTCCATTAACTTTTATCGTGCAGCTTTGACATACCAGGTTGTGGCAAATATGCCGGCGATAACCAAGGTTGGGATCCAATTCATCCTGAATGTATTCAATTGCATCCAGGACTCTGGTGGCTCGAATCCTCGGAACGCTATAGGTCTGCCAGTGAGGTTCACTTTTATCACCGGTGTGGCTTCGTTTTATTTTCACCTGCAGAGGCTTTAAGTCTGTCATTTCACTTACAAACCTTCTATTAATTGTTTTATTCTTTATTAAAATGCAAAATCATTTTCTACCTGCAGCAGGGATAAGGTATCCTGACCGCCCTCATAGGATGCTGTGATATTCTTCCTGCAATCCAATTCTTTTTCGGGAGAATCAATTCTTTGATTGTGACTGCGGCTTTCCTGGCGCAGAACCGCCGCATTCAAAACTACGCTGGCTAGCGATAGCAAGCCTTCCAGTTGAATGTAGGTAACCAAATCTTGAACGGTTGCCTTTTCCTGTCCAATACTTATATTTTGATTCCATTCCTCTTTGAAAGCGTTCAATTGGTTTACATTTTGTTTCAATAGGTCGTATGAGTTTTCAGGGTTGCATGAATTCACCATCAATGAATTAAACCTAGCGGGGATGCCGGATAATAGTTCTTGCCCGTCAATTTTTTTCTCAAGTCTCTTGGTAATCTTTCGCAGCCGGATTACTTCCTCTTTCACTCCCTCTTCTTTTATGCGTGGGATTGGTCTGCGTTCTAAAGCTGACTGCTTCCCCGCTGTTCCCCCAAATACCACCGCTTCGGGCAAACTGTTTCCCGGGAGAACGTTGGCACCGTGGATTCCTCCGGCTGCTTCACCGGCTGCATACAAACCCTTGATATTTGTCTGGCAATTCTGATTAATTCGCAATCCCCCTGGACTCTCAATGGTATTTAATGCGCCGTCCTCACATATATAAACATACCCCGTTTCCGGAGAAATTAATTCCGCGCCAAGCTTGTAAGCCTCCCCAATGATTGAACCTCGAGAGCTCTCAAATGAAAATAAGCCAGACATGCCTCCGCATGCCAGCACGATACTTCCGCTTGTCAAGACCAGCAAGTCACCCGAATCTTGATCCAATCCGATAATACCGACAGCTTCTTTCTCCTCCATTAAAATGGTGGTTACAAAACAGTTATCTAACCGTTTTATTCCAACATGTTTATTTACTTGTTTGTCCAACTGTTGGGGAATACTAATTTCTAAATCCGGGTCAGGACGTAATCCGCGCGGGTATGAATGTCCTTCTAACATTGATAACTCAAAATCAACCCCATTTCTTGCCCACGCAATTCCATACCGCTCCAGTTCCCAGGCATTTCTCAGCGCTTCTTTGCAAAGTAATGAAATCAGCGAAATATCCCCTGTGCCCTCCCCGTATTCGAAGGTATCTTTTGCGTGCTGTTTCCAATTGTCATCAGGATATTGGCTTGAAATGGATGCTGAGTAATACAAGCCGTTGTTCGTTCCTTGAACATTTGCCCTTCCGGAGGCTTGATTAACCAGGATGACGCTGGCTCCATACTCGCAAGCTTCAACCGCCGCCCTGCAGCCAGCGATTCCAGCGCCAATGACAACCACGTCTGAGATCAGGTATTCTCTAACTCGAAGCATTTGCACCCTTATTTCAATGATATACCATTTAATGATGTCATGAGCGCTATTAACATCAACAAAATCTATTAAAATGGTTCCTCAAAGGACCGGTCGAGGAATCGCAAGTAACACGAACGGGTTAAATTTACATGCTCCTCCAAAGTTTTTCGCGCCCGTTCAACATCTTTTGCTTCTATTGCTTTTACAATCCGCCCATGTTCTTCGGAGGCATTTTTAATCCTGAGACAATCAAATTGGTAAAGCTTATCTGGAACCACAGACCTAGCCCAGAGATTATCGATCAACTCTGGGATGACTTCCATGCTGGAGGAAGTGTATATCAATTTGTGGAACTCATAGTTCGCTTTGCGATAGGGAGTGAAATCATTGATTTGAAAACCCTCGTCCAGATTCTGCGGCATTTCGTTTTTGGCGAGATATTCGAGCTTCTCAAGCGTATCGTGATCAATTCGGTCAATCGAGTCCACGATTGCAATGCCTTCCAGGTAGGCGCGCACTAGAAAGATTTCGCTGATCGTTTGCCTGTTGGGTACGGGCACTTGAGCTCCGTGATGCGGTGTATGTAATAAAATCCCCAGCGCCTGCAGCTTCTGCAGCGCCTCACGAACTGGAGTTGGACTTAAATTGAGCTGGTCAGCAATATCCTGTTGGCGGATGTGGTCACCGGGTTTTAACCAGGCAGTAATGATTGCTTCTCGCAAAACTGCACATACTCGGTCGGTTTTTGTCAAATATAACAACTCGGTCGATATTTCAGGTGTAATCGCAATTTGGGATATATCCATATCTCCTCTCTCTCGATCAATTCTATGCTCGCGCATTTCAAATTTATTTTTTGAAGCAATAACTTTTCACAAGTTGATACCTTAATCCAAAATTCAGTCTGTCAGCCAACAAGCGCTGTAGTGAGCGGGGTTTATTTCCTTGAAAACAGGTTCGTCAATAAAGCATTTATCATGAACCTCTGGACATCTGGTATTAAATCTGCACCCTGCGGGAGGATTTGCAGGACTCGGGATATCACCTTCCAGAATGATCCGCTTTCTATTCCGTTCAATTTTTGGATCCGGCACTGGAACTGCGGACAATAATGCCTGTGTATACGGGTGCATAGGATTATTAAATAATTCATCTTTTTGAGCCAATTCCATTAACTTTCCCAAATACATCACCGCAACCCGTTGTGAGATATGCTGCACCATGCTCAAATCATGTGCAATAAACAGATATGTAAGGTTAAATTGATCTTGTAGATCTCTTAGCAAATTTACTACCTGCGCTTGTACCGAGACATCAAGAGCGGATATCGGTTCATCACATACAATCAGATCAGGATGTAATGCCAGCGCGCGAGCTATACCCACCCGCTGGCGTTGGCCTCCTGAAAATTCATGCGGAAATCGATTTTCGAAATAGGGGTTCAATCCGACGATTTCCAATAATTCCCGGACTCGATCTGTACGGTCAGATTTCTTCAAATTTGTATTGATCATGAGCGGTTCATCAATTATTTTCCCGACTTTCATGCGCGGGTTCAGGGAAGAATACGGATCCTGGAATATCATTTGCATCTTGGGTCTCAGTTTTCGGATCTCTTTTTCACTTAATTGGGTTAAATCCAAATCTCCAAAAATGATTTTTCCTTCAGTGGCGCGATAGAATTGCAGGATCAGTCTTCCAATGGTTGTTTTTCCACAGCCGCTTTCACCAACCAAACCGAGCGTTTCGCCGAAATAAATATCAAACGAGACATCATCCACTGCTTTGATGGATTTCTTTGCGGGGTTTATTCCCATACCGCTGGAAACCGCAAAGTATTTCTTCAGATTCTGGATTTGTACCAGAACTTCATTTTCTTGGTTCAATGGATACCTCAAAAAAACGCCCGTGTAAATTAAAGATCATACCAACACGCGGCTTGATGATTCTCTGCAACCATTCTCAATGTGGGTATCGACTCGGCGCACTTATCAATAGCAAAATCACACCGGGGTAAAAATGGGCATAACTTGGGTTCTCTCAATAAATCCGGAGGACGTCCTTCAATATTTGTCAACCTTGTGATATCGGGTCTGTTCAATTTAGGTAAAGATCCAAGCAAACCTAACGTATAGGGATGTTTTGGCTGGGCGTAAATGTCCCAAACATTACTGCGCTCCACCACATATCCGGCATACATAACAATCACCTGATCAACTAAACCAGCGATTATCCCTAAATCGTGTGTAATCCAAATTACACTCATATTAAATTGATCACGCAGTTCCTTGATGCGTTCGATAATCTGAGCTTGAATTGTGACATCCAGGGCGGTTGTAGGTTCATCGGCAATGAGCAGTTTCGGATTACACGCCAGCGCCATTGCAATCATGACCCTCTGGCGCATTCCTCCCGAAAATTGGTGAGGGTAATCCTTCAGGCGGTCTTGAGGGTCAGGAATGCCAACGACAGTAAGGAGTTCGATTACCCTTTTTGTCGCCTGCTCATCGCTGAGATCTTCGTGCTCTTTCATGGATTCTGCAATTTGTTTTCCTATTCGCATGACAGGATTGAGAGAAGTCATTGGATCCTGGAATATCATTCCAATATCATTGCCGCGAACTTTTCTTAATTCATTTTCGGACATTTGCAGCAGGTCAGAACCTTCTAATATTGCACTTCCGCTCTCGATTTTCCCGGGCGGCTCGGGTATCAATCGAAGCATTGATAGAACGGTAACGCTTTTCCCGCAGCCGCTCTCACCTACTATACCTAAAGTGGAACCCGCCTCCAGGCTGAACGAAACGCCGTTGACAGCATGGACAATACCATCAGCCGTATGAAACCGTGTTACCAGATGCTCTACTTCTAAAATCGTTGAACTCAATAGTGTACTCTCAGTAATTAACGCACGGAACGTGGGTCAAACACATCTCTTAATCCCTCCCCCATTGCATTGAAACCCAGGACCAAAATGCTTAAGGTTATGCCGTAGGCGAAGGCTATATGGGGAGCCGCGCGCAAATACCGGCGGCTGGAAGCCAGCATCGCCCCCCATTCCGGCGTTGGAGGATTAACGCCTAAACCTAAAAAACTCAATCCGGCCGCGATTAGAATTGCCGTCGAGAAGCGCAGCGTGGCAAAAATCAGCGGTGAACTCCATACGTTTGGAAAAACATGGCGCCAGAGAATACCTGATGACGAATTGCCGACTGATTTTGCGGCAAGAACATAATCCTGGTTTTTAACCGATAATGTTGTGCTGCGCGTCATGCGCGCAAACTGCGGAATATTATATATGGCGATTGCGATTATGACGTTTACTAATCCAGTCCCTAAAGCAGCGATAATTGCTATTGCCAGCATGATGCCTGGCAGTGCCAGCAATACATCCATGAACCGCATAACTGCGGAATCAATTTTTCCGCCGAAGTATCCGCTGATTATTCCGATTGTGAACCCGATTATTCCTCCCGTTGCCACAGCAAAAAAACCTACTGCGATAGATAGTCTCGCTCCGTGTGCGACTCGTGAAAATACGTCGCGTCCGAATTCATCCGTTCCCATCCAATGTTCCATTGAGGGCGGTTTTAATGAATTAGCTAACTCTTGTTTATAAGGATCATAAGAAGTAAGCAGCGATGGAAACGCTGCCATAAAAAGGTATATCAAAATGATGATTACACCCAAGACAGTCATTCGATTATGAAGGAGGCGATTTAACCCTTTCCTGAAATTACTGGTCAATTCAATTTCTTCTTCTTGCAATTGTTTCTTTACAACTGCCAGATCTTTTTCCATCGGGGTCATTGACTTTCCTCATTGCGCAATTTCGGGTTGAAGACATGGTAAAGGATATCAACGATAAGATTTACGACCACAAAAATCGAGGCGATAATAACAACCCCTCCCTGCACGATCGGATAATCCCTGAATTTTATTGCATCCACGATATAGCGACCTAAACCAGGCCAGGCAAAAACGGTTTCTGTCAACACAGTTCCAGCTAATAGATATCCAAATTGCAAACCAACAACGGTGATTATCGGAAAGATCCCATTCGGAAAGGTGTGGCGGAGCATTACTTTAATATTTGATATCCCTTTACTGCGTGCTGTCCGTATGTAATCTTCATTCAGGATATCCAGCAAACTGGCTCTTGTCACACGTGATATGACGGCAATGGATGGCAAACTCAATGTTATGGCGGGTAGAATAAGGTGCTCGATGCCTCCTTTTCCTCCGGAAGGAAGCAGGGACAGTTTAACGGCAAATAACCATATTAACAGTAATCCGATCCAGAAGATTGGCAGGGAAATACCCAATAGGGATATCGTTAGCGTGATATTGTCCCAGATTGAATACGGTTTAAACGCTGCCAGTATCCCAAAAAGCAAACCGAATACGATCGCGATGGAGATGCTGGCAAACGCTAATTGCGCGGTATTCTTCAACACCTGGGTCAGGTCTTCGACAACCGGACGCCTTGTCTTGATTGAATTCCCCAAATCCCCCTGGACTGCGTTATATATAAAATCCAGATACTGCTGCACAAGCGGTTTATCGAGACCAAATTCAGCGCGCATCGCATCCAGGTCATCTCCCGGACCCACATCCATCCCATAGAAAGTGGTTACCGGATCCCCAGGAACGCTGTGCAAGATTAAAAACACAAGCAGACTTACACCAAGTAAAACAGGAATTGCCAGCAGCAGTCGACCGATAATAATTCGCAGCATTTTTTTGTTTATAAATGTAACATAACCTACCGGTTAGCAATCTTGTTAACCGGTAGGCTTGTTTCTATTTATTGAACGTTATTCGTTTACCTTGACAATCTGATTTATTGAGGTTCAAGGCTAACCAGGTTTAAGAATTGAATATCGATTGGTAGATAGGTTAAACCCTGCACATTATCCCGGACTCCGTATATTTGGGTTGTCTGGTATAAGTAGATTTCAGGGGCGTCCTCAAGTACGATGTCTAAAAGTTCGGCATAAGCCGCCTGTCGAACCTCAGGATCTGTGCTGAATTTACCCGTTTCAAGCAGCGCGTCTACCTCCGGATTGCTGTAGAATGAGCGGTTGTTGGAATTAGGAGCCCAGTTATCCGTGTGGAATTGTGTGTACAACTGCCAATCCGCATCATTGGTAGCTGGTGCGAATCCCAGCACCAACAACTCCCATTCGGCTTCTTCGGGTCCTTTTCTGATGTTTTCGAGCAAAGTGGACCATTCGATGATTTCCATCTCAACGGTCACACCGACTTCAGCCAGCTGGGCTTGAACAGCCTCGGAAGCTGCTTCAGCTCCTTGATATCGTCCCTGTGGGACCCACATTTTCAATGTTAATCCATCTGCATACCCGGCTTCCGCGAGCAATTCTTTGGCTTTTTCCGGATCATAGTCATAATTCTCGGTCGGCGTGTACATTGAAACGCCTTTCCCCAATGGTCCGGTTGCCACAACCGCTAATCCCTGCAGAATATTGTCAACGATGGATTGCCGGTCGACAGCGTAGCTTAGCGCCTGCCTGACTCTAACATCGCCCAGCGGTTCGATAAATTCATTCATATGAATGAACACTACCCGGGTAAAAGGAACGACATCAACACGCATGCCATCAACATCCTGCAAGGCAAGCGCGTCTAAGGGTTCAAGTTTCGTGACAACATCTGCTTCACCGGTCTCGATGAGCACAGATCGGCTGGCTGCCTCGGGAACAGGTTTGAAAGTAACTGTGTCGACAGATGCTACCGTTCCCCAGTAATCCGGGTTTTTCTCTAGAACGATACTTTCGTTCGGTGTGTAGCTGACAAACTTAAAGGCTCCTGATCCGACCGGGTTCTGACCGAGTTCCTCAGGCGACATGCTCTCCAAGGCCGCTGGACTGATGATGCCCAATGAGTAATGCGAAAGGTGGAATAACAATGCTCCCAATGGTTTTTCGGTCACAATTTCCAGGGTGGTATCGTCGATTGCATTCACTTCAGTAATGCCGCTCAGCAGACGTGAAGCTGGCAATGCATTATCAGGATTCAACGCCCTGTCCAGATTGATCTTTACTGACTCAGCCGTTAAGTCAGAGCCATCATGGAATTTCGCTCCTTCAACTAGTTTGAAGGTCCATGTGAGCTCGTCCTCGGAGACTTCCCAGGATTGGGCCAGGCCTGGCGCGGCTGTCCCATCGGGAGAAAGCATGATTATGTAGTCGAAAATCTGGCTGTTGACCATGCCAGAGACAGTTTCTCTTGTAGCATGGGGGTCAAACGAAGCAATATCCGAAGGCAGCGCATAAATCAATTCTCCTCCCATTGCTTCCATGGGTTCTTCCGCTGGTTCTTCGGTAGGTTCCTCTGCAGGTTCTTCGGTAGGTTCCTCAGCGACTTCTTCAGCAGGTTCTTCAACGACTTCTTCTTCAACTTCCTCCATTTCTTCCGTCTCTTCAGGTGGCGCTTCTTCAACCACCTCCTCGACCGGTTCTTCTACTGCGGGCGGAGCTTCTGTCGCCGGAGTTGAACAGGCGCCTAAAATTAGACTCAAAACGACGATCAGGGATATCACAATCCCAAACTTGTAGCGGTTCATTTTTCCTCCTGTATTATTTAATTAATTCAAATATGTTTTATTATCTATTGTTTGTTGTCTTTTCCTTTATCTAAATTTTGTCATTGGCATTCTCCTTCGTACAGTACCATTGAAACAAACGCATGAACATCAATCCGGTTCTTGTTTAAGAAAATCTACGACAAGGTCCCTTACTAAGACGTAACCTTCTTGAGGTTCCAGGGTTATTTCAGTTTCATCGCCTTTTAATGGCATCATGCAAGACATTCGGGGAGTCCCGTTAATATTAATGAAGCAGGCATCACAAACAAGATCACGGCAGTAATGCCTGCGGTACGCTAAGGTAGGATCTAAATGAGAATGTATATATTCCATAACATCCAGGAGCCGCGATACCTTATCACTCGGCACTTCATAAGTTTGCCAGTAAGGTTCATTATCCGTATCCGGATTAAAACGTTTAATACGGACATTTATTAAACGATTATCAGTGTCCATATCAGTAACCTAATTCCTCGTAACGAGGATGAACCTCGTTGATATGTTTGAGATTTACTGATTCCGTTCGGTAAACATCTTCATTCCCTACTTTGGAAACAATGATATTCTTAAGCCAATTGGCATCATCTGTATTTGGGTAGTCTGCGCGGAAATGCGCCCCGCGGCTTTCTGTTCGCAATAATGCGCCTTTTGCAAACAATCCTGCCAGCTGAAGCATTGAATTTAGCTCCAGGCTCCAAATCCATTCCAGGTTAAACCGCTCAATATCAGCTAACCGGATCGATCGCGCTTGCTCACTAAGTTCATTCACCTGGTCAAGTGCAGTTTGCAGACTGACCGCATCCCGCACAATGCCAACATTGAAATACATTACATGCCGCAATTCCTCGAACAACTCGCCTGGTCGCCGGGCGGCTTTTGGATCTGACTTGAGGATTTCTCGCAGCCTATCCCTCTCCGCGTTTACGAGCAGTTCTGCGGTCCTTGCTTTCATTGAATTCCCCAGTGCTCGCAAGGCAGCATTGCGTCCAGCGATTTCCCCGAAGACCATACATTCAGTTAAAGCATTTCCTGCCAGGCGGTTTGCGCCGTGGGTAGCGCCGACAATTTCGCCGCAAGCAAAAAGACCTGGTACTGAGGTCTCTGCATTCGTATTAATTCGCACGCCGCCCAATGTAAAGTGGTAAGTTGGCGCAATTTCAAACCGGCTGACATCTACACCCAATTTCTTAGGCCAGATGTACGAACGCGGTCTATCACGGCGAAGTTCGTCGAAGGTTTCGATCCAGCGTGTGTCCTGCCACACCCCTCCGTGGTCCGTTCCCCGGCCTTCCTGGATTTCTTTGAAAATACACTGGCTGAGGATGTCACGCGGCATATTCTCTTTTTCTTCAGGATAATATTGTTCCATGAAGCGGGTGTCTTCCGCATTGTACAACCTCAATCCAAGTTTCCATAATTGGCTGCTGTTAACGGCGATGCCTCTCAGGGTTTCCGGCCAAACAAAGGCTGTGGGGAAGAATTGGTGCATCTCGGGGGCAATAATCTCGGCTCCTGCTCGGTAAGCGATCGCAATGCCATCACCGGTTGACCCGGTTTCCATATCGGTCACTTTATAGAGCATTCCTGCCCCGCCGGTCGCTAAGATTACTGAATTTGAATGGATAACAACCAATTCCCCAGATTGGAGGTTGATCCCGCCAGCTCCGGCAACTTCACCGTCTTCCACAAATATGGTGGTAATGAAGATATCGCTCAACAGCCGGATACCCGGATGGCGGTTAATCTCGTACATCAAGCTTTGCTGCACCATCTTTCCAGTTTTTCCGTTAAAGTGAATCCCCCGGTTATAGCTGTGACCCGGCGCAGGCAGCTGTTTGTAGAGAATGCCATCCTCCTGGCGGTACCAATTCAAACCATAGCGTTCTAAATCATATACAGTTTTAGGTCCATGCTGGCACATCTTAAGCGCCAGATCCTGGTCGGCGATCCAGCGTGCTTCGACGATTGTATCTTCAAAATGGTGCCATGGGGAATCCTGGTCTGCGTGACCAAGCGCGGCAGCGTAATGTACTCCCGCCAGATTTGTTGTACCCGAACGGCCCGGAACGCCTTTGCTAACTAGAAGTACTTTGGCTGTGTATTCACAAGCTTCGATAGCTGCTCGAGCGCCTGCTGCTCCGCTTCCGATTACCAAAACATCGGTATCTATGTACTTCGTTTCTGAAAGCATTCTTAAATTTTGATTATATAAAATCTTCCTGGGAGGAAAAATGTGTCACTGTGAATCAATTGATGTTTTAGAAAAGACCTTTTGTCGACATGCTTCTATAAAATATTTTATATATTATATATAATATCAAAAGATCGGGACTATGTCAACTTAATAGTCATTCCGAGCCATCTTCAGGCGAACAAACCCTGTTGGGTTGGAGTTGCCTGTATTGGCGCGGGAAAAGAAGTATTCACTTACGAATAGATTCGAGTTCACCCCACCTCGCAATGTCTGTTAATAATCCTGACTATCCTTGATTTATCGGCTGATCATCCAGAAAGGACGGATAATAATCAACCAGGAATGAATACCTTTGTCGGTTTTCGTCGTTTACTTGAACGACAAAGATTTTTCATCAATATTTGCCAGCTTTCATCCCTGGTTTTTTGACTGCTTTCCCCCCGACGCAGTCCCTCTTGAGATTGGGTGGGATTATTCCGAGATATTCGAAGTATTCATCTTTTTGACAGGTTCAGTTCTAATTTGTATCTCCCCCTTGTAACCTCAGCTGCTCCTGCACCAGCGCTGAAATATTCATATCCTCCCCGATGGTGATCACGCCGGCCTCCGGCCAGCGCCGGCGCGCTTTTTCAACCAGGGACGGGCGTACGACAACCAGGCAAACTTTGAACTGGCGCGAGTCGACTGCCTCGAACGCAGCCAGCAAACCCTGACCGCGCTCGAGTTCAAGCGGGCCCATTTCGTCAATTACCAGCAGGTCGCAGGGAACAGCTGCTTTCAGGATTTCATTGCACCATTCCAGCGCATCTGTTGAGAACCGCCAGCGCCTTGTG
>Ga0180437_10003500_pt1 | contig 23344 bp, 15 predicted proteins | sample SS_ome_4_FD_132410 | JGI IMG/M metagenome (GOLD analysis project Ga0180437, IMG submission 132410) | Hypersaline lake sediment archaeal communities from the Salton Sea, California, USA - SS_3_D_1 metaG | ecosystem: Environmental > Aquatic > Non-marine Saline and Alkaline > Hypersaline >...
AAATGTTTTCGTCCAGAGTGTATCGCCCGACGAATCAGTCTTTATTAAAAAGACATCGTCAGAACCAGCTCCAAAAGAATACGTTTTTCCAACGATGATATAACCACCATCAGAGGTCTGTTGTACATCATAACCCACATCATCATGAGTTCCGCCGTATGTTTTGATCCAAGTATTCTGCGCATGAACGGGCTTCATTAATACACCCCAAAAAACCATAAAAAACATTATTCTCACCATCTTGAATTTCCCCTTATTAAGAAAATGATAGTTTTGATTACATCGACATATATAAGATGCAGAAATACCCCAAATTCCATAAAGAATTTCTATAAATCGTAATAAAAATGTTGAAATAAAAAAGCCGCTCCTTAAAAGTCTTCTTCTCCTTTTAAAGCCCGGCTCTTAGTAAACTTTATATTTTACTATAATATGACACGCTCTAAAGTCACTGTTCGCCTCTCCCCAGATTAGAACAGCTTACTTTAGACCCGTGGCTTTGTATTTCCAGTTTTACTGTGTGATTTTATCGTATCAGAGTTATTTCGCCTGAATAACGATAAATAAAAACCCCCTGTTTGATATGAATGGAATTACGGATATCGACTTATTTCATGTAAGTATAACTTAATTTTTCGAAAAAATCAAGTAAAAAACGAATTACTCTATAAATTCCTACATAATAAAAGACCCCGCACGATACATGCGGGGCCCTCTGATTTTCTTGATAGTAAGTTTTATTTATTTAGATTTTCACGTACTCATCGACTCCAGAAACTGCTTGTTGTTCTTCGATCCACGCATCTTATCCAGCAGGAATTCCATGGCCTCGGTCATCGTCAGCTCGTTCAGCAACTTTCTGAGAATCCAGACCCGGTTCAGTTCCTTGGCATCCTGCAGCAGTTCCTCTTTCCGTGTGCTCGATTTATTGATATCAATGGCAGGAAATATCCGGCGTTCAGAAAGCTGCCTGTTCAGCTGTATTTCCATGTTGCCCGTACCCTTGAACTCCTCAAAAATAACCTCATCCATCCGGCTGCCCGTATCGATCAGGGCCGTGGCGATGATGGTCAAGCTGCCGCCTTCTTCCACGTTCCGGGCTGCACCGAAGAACCGCTTGGGCCTGTGCAGGGCATTGGAATCCACACCGCCTGAGAGGATTTTACCCGAATGAGGAACCACGACGTTGTGGGCCCGGGCCAGCCGTGTGATGGAATCCAGGAGGATGACCACATCGCGGCCGTACTCGACCAGTCGCTTGGCCTTTTCCAGGACCATATCGGCCACTTGAACGTGCCTTTCGGCCGGTTCGTCGAACGTAGAGCTCACGACCTCCGCCTTGACCGAACGCTCCATATCCGTGACCTCCTCGGGCCTCTCGTCGATGAGGAGGACAATCATCGTGATTTCGGGATGATTTTTCGTGATGGAATTGGCAATCCTCTGAAGAATCGTCGTCTTCCCCGTATATGGCTGGGCCACGATGAGGCCTCTTTGACCCTTACCGATGGGCGTCAGCATATCCATGATACGCGTGGTATACTCCTTGGCACTGACTTCCAGCATGATGCGCTCGTTGGGATACAAGGGCGTCAGATTATCGAAGAGAATCTTGCTCTTGGCTTCCTCTGGATTCTCGTAATTGACAGCCTCGACCTTGATGAGGGCAAAAAACCGTTCGTTATCCTTGGGAGGACGTATCTGCCCCGAAACCGTATCCCCTGTGCGCAGGCTAAAGCGTTTAATCTGCGATGGCGAGATGTAGATATCATCCGGGCCGGGCAGATAATTGGTATCGGATGAACGCAAGAATCCGTATCCGTCGGGTAGAATTTCCAGGACGCCTTCAGAAAATATATTGCCGTCCTGCTGCGTTTGAGCTTCGAGAATACGGAATATCAGTTCTTGTTTTCTTAAGCCGGAATAGCCAGGAATATTCATGTCCTGGGCCAACGCCGTCAGCTCCGATATCTTCTTCTTCTTCAATTCACCAATTTCCATTGAAGCCTTTCTCCTTGTAATGACAGAGTAATGTTAATAAATAAACGATGATATTGCTCGGAATGAGCTCATACTTTCTCGGCAGATCGACATTTCAAAAGATATAAGGTCTATGAACAGGCTTGATTATTCAAACCGCAGATGCTGAAGAAGTCATAGATTGGGATTTCGTGTGTAAACCTTGCTTTGCTTTTATGACCCCCGGTGTGTTTTTGGAAAAATTAGAGTGAAAGAGATATTTATTCGGATGATTTAAAACACGTTTTATTCTGAGTGGTCACATACAATTTAATAAATTTTATTCTTTTGTCAAGTCTTTTATCGAATCGAATGGTATTTTTTTATTTGACTATAACGGCTGTAGCTGCGTATGCCTTTAACGTCATTTTTACATCCTCTGGATTGTCCATCAAAAAAACAGCCTGTCTTACCTTGGCACTCCCATGCATCCCCTTCAAATACCATCCGATGTGTTTTCGCATCTCCTTAACGCCTCGATCTTTTCCCAGCAGGCCAAGGGCCAGATCGTAATGCCGCAGACACACATCTATTCGATCTTTTACGCATGGTGCCTTTAATAAATCACCCGTCTTCAAATAGCGGTCTACATGATGAAACAACCAGGGCCTGCCCAACGCCCCTCGACCGATCATCACCAGATCGCAGCCGGACTCTTCCCTCATCTGCTTCGCATCTTCAGGTGCCGCGACATCACCGTTACCGATCACGGGTATGGACACCGATGCCTTGACATCCTGTATGACTTGCCAGTCGGCATGGCAGCGGAAACCCATGGTTTTTGTCCTGGCATGAACAGTAATCCAGCACACACCCGCATCCTCCAGTATCTTCGCTGCCTCTACGGCTACGATCGAGTCTGCATCCCATCCGCTCCGAATCTTCGCACTGACCGGCATCGAAGTAGCATCCACGACAGCCCTGGCGATGGCTTTCATCCTTGGAAGATCCTTCAACAGGGCGGCCCCCGATCCTCCCCGGACCACCCTTTTTGCCGGACATCCAAAATTCAGGTCGATGAAATCGGGCTTCACTTCTTCCGCAACCCTGGCCGCCTCGGCAAGGACAAAAGGGTCCTTACCAAAAAGCTGGATCCCGATAGGCCTTTCCTCGGGTAAAAAGTTCATCAAGCGCATCGTCTTTTCGTTCTTTCTTACCAACCCATCGGCACTGATAAGCTCGGTACAAACCAGGGATGCTCCACCCTCCCTGGCCATCAGTCGAAACGCGTTGTCAGCCACACCTGCCATGGGGGCCAAGACAGAAATCCCCTCAATTTCAATACCTTGTATATTCAAAGTAGAAAAATATACGATTCTTACACCCAAGATACAACCCGTTTTACGAGTATGTTCCAGTTTTTATCGACGTCAGTAGATTTCGTACTTGATTTTTTTTACAATATTTTGTATAATGATACGCTAAAATAAGATATCGGTTATCGTGATGGTTGAATACTGAGGAAAAAAATGGCAAAGAAATGCGATATTTGTGGCAAAAGTCCGATGGTGGGCCATAAAATCAGTCATGCCCATAACGTCTCCAAGAGACGATGGCTGCCCAATCTACAGAAGGTACGTCTCAAGATCAATGGAACGCCTCGGCGAGTCACTGTTTGTACCCAGTGTATTCGCAGCGGGGCACTCGAGAAAATCGGAACAAAACGATGATAATACTGAAGGCACCTTTGGGGTGCCTTTCTTACCTTAGCAATCCCACCCGAGAGATCACACATAAATCCGAGGAGGTGCCATCATGAAAAAAGGAAATTCCGTTTTTACAAAAGGAATCGTTCCCCTGCTTTTTCTAACGTCCATGGTTTGTGCGACACTCCTGGCTCGTCCCAACTCATCATACGTCCAGGATCCAAGAGCCGCGCTCTTCAAGGATGTAGAAGAAGCCATGAATCAGGCCAAAGATGTACAGGCGGATATTTTTTCTCCTTCTCAATTCAGCTCCGGCCTTAAAAACTACCAGGAGGCCGATGACGACTACAAAAAAGGGAAAAATTTGGATAGTATCCGGAAACGAATCAGCGCGGCAACGACGTATTTCTTAAAATCGATAGAGACGACCCGGCTGGCCAAGATTCATTTTGCCGATTGCATCAGTGCCCGCAACGACGCCTTAGCTGCCGAAGCTCCTCAATTCCGTAATGAAGAATGGCAAAAGGTTGAGGAAATCCTCACCGACGCTTCGAAAACATTAGAGAAAGGTGACCTCAACAACGCCGAGTCCAAGGCGGCCAAGGCCGAACAGCTCTACCGCCAAGTCGAACTCGAATCCATCAAAGCCAATTACCTGGATGAGACCAAAACGCTCCTGAGCACTCGAGAAAGAGAATTAAAAAGGAATGCACCCCTCACATTCGACAAGGCAACCTACTTGATTGCTCAGGCCGAAAAACAGCTCGTGGAAAACAGGTACGACACCGACGAGGCCCGTCAACAGGCCCAGGAAGCAAAATACCAGGCCAATCATGCCGAGTATCTGACTCAACAGATGGACATCATGAAATCAGAAGATCGGACTATGGAATCGATCCTCCTGGACGCCGAAAAACCCATACAGAAAATTGCCAACGAATTCGACATCAACGCCCAATTTCACAAGGGTTTCGATCCACCGGTTCAAGCCATCGTTGAAAAGATTCGAGACCTGAAGAGAATGGTCGCATCTCAGGAGCAAGATCTCGCCGACAAGCAGGAACAAATCGCCACCCTCACCCAACAAGTGACGCAGATGGAGTCACAACTGGGTGACCTCAAGTCCAGAGAAGCCTCGCTAACCGAACTCATGGAACAGCAACAGTTGCGAAAAGAAAAATTCGATCGGGTCGAAAAAACCTTCAGTCCTGGAGAAGCGCTAATACTCAGAGAAGGCGATAAAGTCATCATTCAGCTTTATGGCCTGACGTTTCCCGTGGGAAAGGCCACCATCGAATCTCAGTACTTCGGATTGCTGGCTAAGGTAATCAAAGCCATCGACGAATACCCCGAGTATGATATTACCATCGAGGGACACACCGACTCTCGAGGAGGGGATAATACGAACTTAAAGCTTTCCACCGAACGAGCCAACGCGGTTCAGGATTATCTCATCGCATCGGCTGAACTCGATGCCTCCCGTATTAAAGCCGTCGGGTACGGCGAATCGAATCCTATCGCTTCCAATGAAACAGAAGAGGGAAGGCGCAAAAACCGTCGCATCACTGTCGTCATTCATCCACAAGAATAACGATAGAATACACGCTTGAAAAAAGGGTAGGCTATTTAAACATTCGGCCTACCCTTTTTGTTATCTGGATGTATGAAGAATAAAATGCTTCAGATCGTTTAGATTTTAACCTATTGCTGAGATATACTCAGAATCGAAGCATGTGGGAAAATACAAGAATAATATAAACGACCGTCGTGAAAGCCAGCAGTTTTTGATAAAATCCTTTGATCAGCGGTAAGAAAATCAAGAGAACACCGAGTAATATCCCCTTGTAGAACGCCAGGCTTATATTACCAAATTTTGTACAGAGGAATGCCATGGCAGGATTCACTTCCACGCCGCCGTTGGCGAAGACATAATATGTAACGAGGGTATCGATCAGGTTGGCTGTAGCTAAAACAGACCAGATTAAAAAATTGACGGATAGACGGCCATGAAATCGTTCCTCTCGCACCAAACGAATGTAGTTCTGAAAATAGAGTCTCAACGGCTGACGCAGATAAAGCCTGAACGTATGATATGTCGGTTTACCTTCACCCATGGTGATATCAATGTTTTATGGTTGAATTCCTGTATCCCTTGTGCATTGAATAGACGAAACGTGACCTGAAAATCATGCTATCTTTAATATATTCCATTCGATCTTTACATGCAACTCTTTTTTATAATAACAGATTCTTGCTATCAAATCAAGGAAAAAATGAGTTATGACGAATATGTCATATTTTCGTCATGACTGGACAGGATTGTATCGTTTCCTGTTCTCTTCCCAGGTTTTTTTCAATCCCTCCAGGATCTGATGAAACCGTTCATCCCCCTTCAGTCCTGCAAAGTTGGGATCGTATGCCAGCCATGGATATTCCTGGTACCCCCAGGATATCGCCTTCTCCAGCCACTGAATGGCTTCGCCATTGCGGTTCAGTAAAACGTAAACGGCAGCCACGGCCGTAGCCAGTGAGGCATTGTTGCCCACATAGGGTTTTACTTCTAGTTCCACTTCTCCAAGCGCCTCGTCGAGTCTGCCCTGTTTTACATGGATCATGGCCATCACCGCATGAGAAAACGGACGGTACGATTCGCCCCTGAAACCCTGGTTTAATTCCATGGTGGCTTGATCTAAGTCACCCTGATAGTAACGAGCGAGGGCCAAGAAGGAATGCAAATACATTTTATCGGGATGGATACGAATGATCCTGCGAAGTTCTGCTTCAGCTCCGCTGTATTCCTGCAAACCTATCATGATCATGGCTTTGCCAAGCGAAACGCTCTCATCGGAGGGATTCAGTTCCAAGGCTCTCTCATATACGTCGAGACAGGGTCTATAAAGTCCGTAATGAATGAATATTTTTCCCAGACCTACCCATGCCCGGGATTGATTGGCATTCAATCGAATCGTCCTCCGGAATTCCGTCTCTGCTTGTTTATAATCGCCTCGATGCATGGCGATCTGTCCTGAACGAAGAGACACATCGGACAGGTTTGGCTCGATGGTCTGGGCCTTGGAAACGATGTCTTGGGCCAAACGGAGCCACACCAGATTGCGATCCCATTGTTGCTCATAGATCTTCAGGTAGCAGTCGGCCAGACCCAGATAGGCCGGCATGTACGTGGAATCGCTTTGCAAAGCTTCTTTAAAAGAAATCACGGCCGTGTTGATTTCATCCCGCGTGTTTCCGGAGAGATGTGATTTGCCTTTCATGTAATGCTCCAACATCTCGGGCGATGTGGAGCTCGGCTCCCCTGTCTCGTCGGTATCGACAGTCAATCCCATCGCAAGGGCAGCCTCATTAGCCACGATCTTCCCGACATTCGGAGACATGCTCATATCTTCTTCATACGATCCCGACCATACATTCGAATCAGCATGCAGATTGACCAGAGTCATGTCGACGTGAGCCCGATTTTCTGTTTCTGTGATGTGACTCTTCATCACAAAGTCAACATCGCCATCCTCCCAGTTCGCCCACGATTCGGGCGAAAACAGTACAACCTTGAGACCCTGAATCTCCGAAAGTTGTCTGACGATATCATCGGTAATCAAGGCCGAATGCATACGATCACTCGGAACGGGTAAAACGGCCAGAGACCTCTTCCATGAAACGCGGGGTACATCGACTTGAACCTCGTTCATCTCCGTACGAATCAAGATCTCTTGCTTGCCTTCTTCATCCTCTTTCTTTGCACACTGGGACAAGAAAATGAGTATCCCGACGAGCAGAAACGCATGGATTCGGATCTTCATCATCATGACCCCTTATATGAATCCTCTATTTCGTTATTCCTTTCTAAAGCCTACGAAGGCTCGTGCTTTCCTCGAAAAAAGGAGGAAATCAATCGATAAAAACAGTATACGAAAACGGCAAAATAAAAATGTGTGGAAGCAAATTCCGATACACTCAGTTGATCGACCATAGACCGCCAGAACAGGAATGCCAGGATCACAAACGTCAGTCTCCGTAATAGCTGAATAAAATGACCACTGACACCCCTCTTGACCAGGAATCCCCGGTACCACTCTAAAAATATGTCGATGACGCCCACCATCAGCACCGAATACAGTGTCGTTGAAAGAATTTTTGCACCCAAGGTCGAATCCTCCTCCAGTTTTCCTATCAAAACATACCAAATCTGAATTTGAAAAGCAACCTAAAAAGATAGTAGCTTATCATGCGTTCTTTTTTAAATGGACACGTGCATGCCCAATGACCGTGTATCGACAAATGAGTTTTAGTACGGCAGACCCTTATCATCCGTTCGATACGGATATAAAAAACCCCGCTGCCTGGCAACGGGGCACGAATACGGATGATTCAAGAAATTAAATTACGGATCACTCGCGCTCACGAGGACGCCGATCAGGAGATCAGCCCGCTTAAGACATCCACGTACCGGTCCATCTCCTCTTTGGTCCGTTTCTCGGTCACGGCTATCAGAAGGCCATCGTCAATGCCGTAATCAAACCGGCCCAGATCGATTCCCGCGAATATCTTTTCATTCCGCATCTCTGCGATGATCTGCTTCGGCGGTTTCGGACATGTGATAGCAAACTCCTTGAAAAAAGGTCGATTAAACAGCAGCTCGATTCCTTCGATTTCTGCGAGTCTCTTGGCCAGATAATGGGCCTTCTGCAGACAGAGTTGGGCTATCGCTGGCAGACCCTGCTTTCCCATCAGCGCCATGTACACGGCAGAGGCCAGAGCGCAGAGCTGTTCATTCGTACAGATATTGGATGTGGCTTTTTCCCGACGAATATGCTGTTCCCGCGTCTGAAGTGTGAGGACAAAACCGCGGCGACCTTCCGTATCCTGGGTGACACCCACAAGCCGTCCAGGAAGTCGCCGAATGAGGTCTTGTTTAACGGTGAAAATGCCGACGTACGGCCCGCCAAAATACAGGGGATTTCCCAGTGCCTGCCCCTCTCCAGTCGCGACGTCTGCACCATACTCTCCCGGTGGTTTAAGAACGCCCAGCGAAATAGGATCTACCGAGACGATGAACAGTGCTCCGGCGTCATGAGCAATCTTCTCGATCTCCTCGACTTCTTCCAGGTTACCGAAAAAATTGGGATGCTGAACCATGATGCCCGCCGTGGTATCGTCGGTCAGCGATTTCAGCTTTGCCAAATCCGTCATACCGCCGTCTATCTCGACATCTTCCATACACACGCCGCTCCTGGCACAGTATGTGTGTATGGCCTTGCGATAATAAGGATGCACTGATTTCGAGACGAGCACCTTCTCCCGTCGGGTATGCGTCTGAGCCAGGATAGCGGCCTCAGCCAGAGCCGAAGCTCCATCGTACATCGAGGCATTGGCCACATCCATGCGCGTTAAGTTGGCGATCATCGTTTGGTACTCATAGATAGCCTGAAGGTTGCCTTGGCTTACCTCCGGCTGGTATGGTGTGTATGCCGTATAGAATTCGGAGCGGGATATAATATGCCCGACTGCTGCCGGGATAAAATGGTCGTAAGCTCCTCCGCCAAGAAAACAGGCATGCGTGCCTGTATGCTCGTTCTGACTGGCGATTTCCTGGAGCAATTTCGTGACTTCATACTCGGAAAGGGGCTCGGGTAGATCGAGTTCCCCCTTGAATCGGGCCTCAGGAGGAATGGCTTCCAGCAGCTCTTCGAAATCGGAGACTCCGATTGCTTTTAGCATTTCCTTACGATTTGCATCGGTCGTGGGAATAAACGGCATATTCATTCTCCTTCATTCGTAGCCATCATGGCCTATTTATCAGTCCACATTAATCATTCAACATACAACAAAGTCAAATAAGATATGAAATTTTATCTTTTTTTCAAAAATATTTTTTAAGAAAGATTAAGGAGAGCGTGGCTTGTTTCCTAAAATCGTCCTTTTAAAAGAAGCCGTCATGAAGCATGAGGAGAGTCTGGTATTACCATCGGCGAAGTAGACGTATTGAAAAAATCGTATGTTGGGATGATGAGAAAAATCGCTTATGCAACCGATTACTCACGAATTTTTTTCAGGATGAAAATAACGATTCCTCATGTCTGTGAGAAAAAGGAGAGACTAATCTCGAACGATTCTTGAGCTGGATAGAAGAACGATAGAAACGAAGGATACCTTTTTAGCATTATTTCTATTTTATTCATCATTCATATTTCAGCGCGTTCATAGGATTTGACCTGGCTGCTCGGAAAGCTTGAGAGCCAACCGTGACCACTGCCATGAATAACGCTACCAGACCCGACAATAAGAAAATATCAGGCCCCAGATGAATCTTATATGCATAACTCTCAAGTAGCTTGCTGCCCGCAAAATAACCAACAGGCCATGCAATCAGGTTCGACACGATGATCCATCGTGTAAATTCTTTGGACAGTAATACAACGATCCCAATAACCGGAGCGCCCAACACTTTTCGTATACCAATCTCCTTGATCCTGCGTTCGGCCATGAAAGACGCCAGACCGAACAATCCCAGGCAAGAGATGATGATGGCCAAGGATGTGAAATAGTTGAGCACGGTTCCCACGCGTTGTTCTTTTCGGTATAGTTCATCGTATGCTTCATTGAGAAATCGGTACTCGAACGGAGAAACGGGATTAAAATCCTCCCAGACACCCTTGATTGCAGCGAGTGCCGGAGGTATCCTGTTTCCCTTTATCTTAATCAGTATGATTCCCTCCTGCGTTGCTTTAGACATATCATAAATGAAAAAGACACGGGGATGAATCTTGCGACGAAGAGACTGAAAATGAACGTCTTTAACCACACCGACGATATTGGCATGTTCATCATCATCCAGAATAAACCATTTCCCGACAGGATTCTCAAGGCCCATCTCTCGGATGGCCGATTGATTAAAAATAACACTCAACATATTACCATCGTCGGCATAACGATTTGAGAACGAGCGCCCCTCTACCATCTGGAGGTCCAACGTTTCGAAAAAATCGAAATCCACACCGCAGAGTATGATATCGACATGCTCCTGCCGGTCTGGATCTCTTCCCTCCCACCTCCATCCAGAGTTCCTCCATGTGCTCGTCAGATGATTCCAAGATGCCGATACAGATAGTATATCCGGATTCCGCAATAACTCGGCTTTCACCGTCTCATACTTATCTCCCAGATTCTCTTTAACAGGGATGAAAACGATGTTATCCTTATCGAAGCCCAGTTCCTTATGACGGATAAAATGTAACTGCCTGTAGATGATGATCGTTCCGATGATGAGCAGGATAGAAAGCGTGAATTGGAATACAACGAGAACACGACGAAAAGCAGCCCCTCTCTTTCCGGACTGGACGGCCTCTTTGAGTACGGCAACAGGCCGGAATGAAGAAAGGAACAGAGCCGGATAGCTCCCTGCAACCACGCCGGTCATCAGAACGATGATCATGTAACCGAGCATGATTCCCACGTTGGAAAATTCAAGTGACAACCTTTTGCCGGAAAGATCGTTGAAGCTCGGAAGCATGAGGGCCACCATCGCTAGGGCAAAGAGTCCGGCAATGACAGAGAGAAGAATCGATTCGCCGAAGAATTGTTTGATGATTTGGTGACGACAGGCGCCCACCGTCTTGCGCATACCGACCTCCCTGGTCCGGATGGAAGAGCGGGCCGTTGAAAGGTTCATGAAGTTGACGCAGGCAATGAGCAACACAAGCACGGCAATGATGGAAAATAGATACACCTGACTCGAACTTCCCCAGACATGGGCCGTCCTCTGATAATCCCGCGCATCCAGATGCACCTTGCATAATTCCTGCAGTCGAAAATGAACACCGCGAGCCACCTGCGGGCATTCCTTCCTCAGGGCAAGTTCCGTTATTTTTTCACCCAACAATTTCACATTCCGTTCCTGTTGAAGCAGCACATACGTGACAAAATTGAAAGAACCCCAGCCGGTTCCATACCCCGACAGATCGCCGATGAACTCGAAGGAACTCACAAAATCGAATTGAAGGTGAGCGTTCTGCGGACAATCCTCGAATACACCTGTGATGATTGCTAATCGGCCGTCTATCTCAACATGCTTGCCTATGGGATCCTCGCTTCCGAAGTATTTCTGGGCCATGGACTCGGAGATCACCATGTCTTGGGGCTGGGTAAATGAGGGATGACCCTTGAGAAACGGAAACGTGAATATCTCGAAAAGGGCCGGATCGGCAATGATTCCCTTTTCCTCATAGAATACCTTATCGCCGTACTTGAACACCTTGCGTGAATGGTCAGCCACACGAACGGCTTTCACGATTTCGGGAATTTCCTCGGTCATGGCTGGAGCCAGGGGACTTGGCGTCCCCTCAAAGCCTTTCCAGTTATTACGCTCCCAGTCACCTACAATCCGATAGATATTGTCTTTATTCTGATGGAATGTATCAAAACTCAATTCATCCTGTACCCACAGGAATATCAGGATGCAGCAGGCCATCCCCAAAGCCAGTCCGAGGATATTGATGATGGAATAACTTTTATGCTTTTGAATATGTCGGAACGCGATTTTCAGATAGTTCTGAAGCATGGCAATCCTCCAGTAAAAACCCAAAGTAACATACTTGGGTATCGCGATGCAGACTTGCGTCCAGTACCAAAAACGGGCTTTAAAGCGACCATGCGCTTCCAGTATTTTGCGATAGTCTTCTTCGAGGTCTCCCAGGGATGCGTAATGATCCGCGTAAGCGGTCATCCGGCTGAACAGCCACTCGCCCACACGCGGCGGTTTCACTGTCTTCTTATCCATAATCACCATTAAATTCCAAACGTCAGATCGGGAATATCCTGCCACAACGCAGCTTGAAGCTCTTTGGCTCTCTTCAGCGCTGCAAGTCCTTCTGAGGTCAGTTCATAATAGATTTTACTTCGTCCCCCTCGTTCGGGCGTGGGTTCGCCTCGGACAGTTACAACATATCCTTTTTTAACGAGCTTGTCCAACGTGTTGTAAAGAGTACCATAATGCAAAGGTCGCTTTGTGACGTCCATGACATTCTCGCGAATGGCCACACCGTACGCATTGTCCTTTAATCGCCAGATGGAGAGCAACACGGTCTGCTCGTGCAACGTTAAATCGGATGCCATGGTTCCTCCATTTATGTGTGATTGACGTACATATAATATCTACGTCGTTGGCGTACAAATGTTTCAAAAAAAACCGAGACCCAGATGATATGTGTCTCGGTTTTCCGTACCAGATGTATTTCACGTGCTTTGGATCTCTACCCTGAATAGCTGTCCGCTACACGATGACCCATCGGTGCGAAGGTCTAATAAATCCAAATACGAGGTTAATCTGGAGTAACGTTACTTCCCTTCCACTTTAGGAATTCTGAGTAGAATCTGAAAACATACCGCAAAGATGCAACCCTTCTCTCTTTTTCTATTTATTCGTACCGCAACGACTTCACCGGATTGGTGAAGGCGGCCCTGACCGACTGGTAACTGACCGTCAGTACCGCTATGAGAAATGCCAGGGCAGAAGAAATCAGGAATATATGGAGTCCCATACTCGTCCGGTAAGCAAAGTTCTCAAGCCAACGCCTCATCACGAAATAGGCCACCGGCCAGGACACCAGATTGGCGATGAGAACCCATTTCGAGAACTGCTGAATCAACAGGACGAGGATTCCAGGCACCGATGAGCCCAGCACTTTACGAATGCCGATCTCCTTGGTTCGCTGCTCTGTGATAAAGGCCGACAGGCCGAACAATCCCAGGCTCGCGATAATGATGGCCAGTACAGAAAACACGAGAAAGATTTGGGCTGTTTTCTCCTCAGACAAGAATATCCGGGCAAAGTGGTCATCGAAGAACTCGTACTCAAAAGGCTGATCAGCCGTGAATCTGCGCCAGGTTTGATCTATAAAAGAGAGCGTCTCTTGAATATCCTCGGTTCGGACTCGTACGGATACATACCGTCCCACCTCACGTGGCTGCAATGAAAATAGCAGAAGCGGCCGCAGACGCTGATGGAACGATTCAAAATGAAAGTCTTTCACCACACCGATGATGGGATATTTCACGCTCGTATTGATGCCGTTTATCAGGTGTTTACCCACAGGGTCTTCGATGCCCATGGTGCGGACCATGGTTTCGTTGAGCACAACATTAACCTGCCCTTCTCTACGGTCCACATCAAAAAAACGGCCATATAAAAGCTCTATCTGAAAGGTCTTCAGGAAGTCCGCATCGGCCCCCAAGTAATTGGCCAGATGGGTCTCCTCGCCCGATGTCCCTTCGGCGATAAAAGCCGCAAGCTCAAAAGGATTCCCCATAAGCTCCGTGCAATTCGACACACTCATGATTTGGGGATACTTCACCAATTCTTGTTTAAATGCCTGCACCTGCTCTCCCAAATCATCCGTCTTTTTTATAACCACAACTTGATCTTTTGAAAATCCCAGATTCGTATTCTGGATAAAGGCAAGTTGATTTCGAATGACCAGCGTTCCGATGATGAGAACGATGGAGATGGAGAACTGAAGGATAACGAGCACACTTCTCAAAGTAGATCGTCTTCGCCCCCGGATCATTCCCCCCCTGAGCACGTCCACCGGATGAAACGACGCGAGAAACCACGCCGGATAGGCTCCTGCGATGAAACCGATTAAAAGGGCGAAGCCGACCATCAGGGGTAGTCCGTAAATCGACGAGAACAGGGGAATCGTCATGTCTTTTTGAGCCAGTGAATTAAAGGCAGGGAGCAACAGTTGCGCCATAGCCAGGGCAACAACCATGGCCATCAGGCTCATCAGCATCGTCTCGGCTAAAAATTGACGTATCAACTGGTGGCGGCGGGATCCCACTGCTTTCCGAATACCCACCTCCCTAGCCCGCATGGTCGACCTGGCCGTAGATAGGTTCACAAAATTAATGCACGCAATCAACAAGATACCCAAAGCAATAGACGAAAAAATATAGACATAAGCGATATGCCCATTGGGCTCCAATTCGAAATCGATATGAGATTTCAGATGGATATCGGTAAGTTTCTGAGGGAAATACCGAAAGTCGCCTCCGCTGGCAAAGAATTCATCGATAGTGATACCCAACACGCCCTGAATCTGAGGGCCCACATGCTGCTTAACCGTTTCAAAAAGCTTTTCTTCCAGGGCTTTGGGCGATGCGCCCTGACGAAGAAGAATATACGTGTAGTAATCGTTGAAATACCAGACCGGTGATTGCACATCTTGACGGCCTACTATGGATTCGAGAAAATCGAAATGAAAATGAGAATTCCTCGGCACGTCTCGGACGACGGCCGTGACGATCAAATCCTGACGGTTATCCGAATTGATGATCTTGCCCATGGGATCTTCATCACCGAAATACTTCCTGGCCATGGATTCGGTGAGTACAATCGCATCGGGACGGTTCAACGCTGTCTTGGCATCTCCGGTGATGAACGTGACCGTGAACACATCAAAGAACGACGGATCGGTCCAGAACACCTTCTCTTCACTAAAAACACGATCGTTGTGTCGAAATACAGGAAATCCGTAGTTTCGCATCCGGGTTACGGCCTCGACTTCAGGAAATTCATGCTTCAACACCTCGCCCAGAGGAGGACTCGACCGGGCCGTGAGATCCAGATTGTTATTCACGATACCTCGATTACCCATTCGATAAATCCGATGGGCATTTTCATGATATCGGTCGTAGCTCAATTCGTCCAAAACAAACAGCATGATCAAAATACAGCAAGCCAGACCCGTGGCCAAACCAAATATGTTGATGAATGAGAATCCCTTGGACTTCATCAGATTACGGTACGCGGTCTTCATATAATTATGAAGCATGACTGTCCTCCAGTAGAATGCATGTCCCAATTTACGGGGCACCAAATAGCACAGTTGTCCCCAGTACCAAATCTTGGCTTTTAAGAGTCCTTTCTCACGAACGAGGACGCTGTAAAACTCCTGAAAATCGCCCAGGGGCGTATTCCAAACCTCATCGGGAAGGACGAGGGTGAGCACCCGTTCCGCTAAAAGCGGCGGTCTTTTTTCACGTATCTTCATGATTGTTATTCCCCGCCTTTGGAAAGCTTGGGCGTGATGGCCCACATGGCGTTCTGCACGTCACGAACCCTGTGCAGAGCCTCTTGTCCGGCCTTGGTGAGTTTGTAAATGCGTTTATGCCTGCCTCCCCTCTCTGGAGTGGCATCCGACAGATACGAACCGAGATATCCTTTCTTCACGAGACGATCCAGGGGCATGTAAATGGAGCCCAGTGACCAGTCTTCGCCGGTGATATCGGAAATACGCTGTCGAATAGGGATACAGTAGGCGTAGTTCTTCAGTTGCCAGATGGCCAGTAGAATCAGTTCTTCGGCGCGTGTCAAGAGTTTCATCACATCCTCCGAGACAATCCTAATATTTTGGAACATACCGGTATACGGAAAGAGAGTATCATTTGTTTCAAAATATGAGGATTGGATGGTGGGAACCCAGCTATCCAATGTTATTCGGATAAGTGAGATAAACTCGGTCAGAAAAGAAACTCCATTGGGGAGAAGATATGAGTAGAATAACGTTTCAGCGCGGGAGAAAAACATGATAGAGGTGAAAAAGGGAATCCTGTACGGGATTCCCTTTTTCAATGCGTCGGAACGATGCCTCTGTGGATTTTATTTCGGGTGGGCGTGGTATACCTTGGCCACAATTTTCCAGCCGTCGTCGAATTTCAGGAGCGACAGATAATCGGTGTATATCTGTGTTCCGTCTTTGAATATCTCCACCTTGGCCGCGGCACAGCCTGCAGTTACATCGAGGTGGGCGATTTTGCAGTCCATCTTTGCCTTTGAGGCATCAAAATTGGCATCCTGCTTGCGTTTCTCGATCCCCTCGATCCAGGTTGCTATGGGATACTTGCTGATCTCCGTTCCCTTGGCTGAAAAAATAGCAAAATCGGGATGGAATCCTTGGCGCATTGTTTCCGTGTCCAGATCGTTGAAGGCGCCGTTAAAGTATGAGTTTTGAATAACGTTCTCGACTTCTGCTTTATCGTCCTGGCCATGAATAACACTGATGAACGATACTGCTATGATGGTTATGAGCATAGTAAACATCGCCTTTTTCATCATATCGTTTCCCTCCTTTCGATACATCATGATTTTTTCGACGGAAGTGGTCATGTTGATGATACGTATAAACGTCCTTGATGTTCCCAGCATGGTCGGATGCGCGAGATTCCGTACGGCATGAAGGTCATTCTGTTCGTAAACTCTTCACCGGATCAGTCAAAGCTGTTTTGATAGATTGAAAACTGATGGTCCCAAGTGCGATAACCAATGCCGAAAGACCTGCCAGGAGGAACGGCTCCAGACCGAGAGGCATTCGATAGGCAAAATTTTGAAGCCATCGGTGCATGAATAGATAAGCCACGGGCCAGGCAATGCCGTTGGCGAGAACCACCCATCGAGTAAATTCCTTCGTGAATAGAAATACGACACTCGGAACGGAGGCACCCAGTACTTTTCGTATGCCGATTTCTTTGGTGCGTTGTTCGGCCACGAACGAGGCAAGGCCCAACAGGCCGAGGCAAGCGATGAAGAGGCCCATCGTGGTGAATGTGCCGAAAAGTCTCCCGATTCGCGTCTCCGATTCATACTGTCGGGCGAAATAAGCATCCAGGAAAAAGTATTCGAACGGTTTTTCGGGAAAGAGCTCGTGCCATTTCTCCTCTATAAAACGTAGAGTCTTGCCCAGATTTTCCGTGCCTACGGTCAGGCCGATATGATGAAACATGGCCGGATCGATCTCCATAACCAGGGGCTCAACGGCATACTGCAGTCCGCGGTAATGGTAATCCTCGACCACGCCGATGATTTCCTTCTGCATGCCCCGCAAACCCGTTTCCAACCGCTGCCCGATGGCCTCGTCGATTGAATGCCAGCCAAAGGCTCTGACCGCTGCTTCGTTGATGATGCAGGAACCGGATGCGTCCGTCTCTCGGTCTTTGGAAAAGGTCCGTCCGGCAGTCATTTTCAGGCCGAACGCTGGGATAAAATCCGCATCAGAAAATGCGTAAAACATCATGCGATCCACTTGATTTTGCTGTCCCACAAGCCTAGTCCTAAGTTTACCCGAATAGCCGCCTGGCACGCTCCCGGAAGCCACGGCCCCGGAGATGGCCGGATTTTTCAGGAACTCGTCTTTCACGGATTCATAACTGGCCATGAGTGGTGCACGACCGCGAACGGGTAGGACGAGTTTCTGTTCTTTGTCAAACCCTAAATCGTGTGTTTTCATGTACCCGATTTGGCGAGCCATGATCAGGGTGCCGACCATCAGGATGATCGAGATGGAAAATTGTCCGACAACGAGTATCTTACGTAAAACGCCCTCCGAGGCGCCATACCGGTACAGACCCTTGAGCACGCAAATAGGCCTGAAACCTGACAAGACAAAGGCAGGATAAACACCGGCAGCCAGTCCGACAATAAGGACAATCGATACGATCCCTAACAGTACATTGGGTTGCACGAGGTCGATCAACGGAATATCGATCCCCGCCAGCTCCGTGAATAGCGGTTTTGTGAGTACCACGATCATCACGGCTACGACGAGTGCCAGCATTGCAAAAATCAACGTTTCCCCGAGAAACTGTCCGATGAGTTGTTTGCGCTCGGCACCTATGGTCTTTCGCATGGCGACTTCCCGGGCCCTGCCCGCACTTCTCGCCGTCGTGAGATTCATAAAATTCATGCAGGCGATGAGAAGGACGAACAGCCCCACACCCGAAAATACCGCGACATAAAGACCGCTGCCCAGGTCGCCTATCTCATATTCCAATCGGGAATGCAGGTGGATGTCCGTGATCGGCTGCAGGAAATGTTCGTAGGACGTGCCTTCTGCCACCGCATCGCGTTGGATGTATGCATCGGCAAAATGAGCGATTTGGCTCCTGAACGCCTGAGCATCCACGTGGGGAGAGAGCTTCACGTATGTGTACATACCCGGCCATGTCCAATCTTTCATCCAGGGCGGATTTCGCAGATCGTCCATGGACACGAACGTATCGAACGGGAAATGGGAATTCTTCGGTGCATCCGGAACCACGCCGGTGACTTGATAATCACGATCCTCGATCATCAGGGTCTGTCCCAAGGGATTCTCATCACCGTAGAATTTAGACGCCAGGCGCTCCGGGATCACTACTGTGAACGGTCGGTCCAGGGACGTTTCCGGATCTCCCAGGAGGAAAGGAATCGTCAAGACATTGAAGATATCCTGATCGGCATGAACGAATCCCTCTTCATAGAACAGGACATCCCCTCGCCTGACCAGCCGTGTATTCTCAAAGTACAAGACCCGGGCCGCGTATTCCACTTGCGGAAACGTTTGTTTCAATGCCGGCCCTGCCGGTGGTGAGCTGACTGCATACTGTTTACTACCCGAGCCGGTGGTGATAGTCAGGCCGAGGCGGAAGACGCGGTCGACATCCCGGTGGTATTTGTCAAAGCTCCATTCATGGAGAACATACAGCAGGATAAAGAGTGTACAAGCCATGCCCACGGCCAAGCCTGTGATATTGACGAACGCGTACCCTTTATGCCTTCGTATATTCCTGAGCGCCACTTTGAAATAGTTCTTAAACAAAGCCAATCCTCCGTGTATTGCTTGATGGACGAACGACGGCAGCGACCGGAGTAATTGCAGCCAGAGCCAAACCCTTGCCCTCATCCATCCCCTTTCTGCATCGAGTGTTCGGTACACCTCTTCCACACCCGTAAGGACATATTCCCGGTCCTGCCGGGGTATGAATCGCAAGAACAGCCAGGTGCAGATTCTGGGGAGTCTGGTTTCCCGCATTACGTACTCTTCAGTTTGATTGAGAATGCATTAAACTCTTTCCACATCTCGTCCTGCAGTTTTTTCAAGTCCGTGAGTGCCCGAATACCATCCCGGGTCAGCTCATAATACTTGATGGCCTTACCTCCCCGGGTACCGGACGGCTCGCCGATTCGTGTCATGACCAGTCCCTTCTTTCTCAGCTTTTCCAGAGTGATATACAGGGAGCCAAAGGCCCAGTCTTTTCCCATATGCTGCAGAAGATGCTCCCGGATATTGACCAGATAGGCATCCTTCCCGATCCTGAAAAGGGTCAGCAGAAAAAGCTCTTCTTGTTTTGTCAACAGATCCATCTATTCCGCCATCATTTTGAGATTCTTAGAGGAACATGTGTATTTTTATACGGTGATTTCTTTAAAAAGTTTAAAGAAAAAACGATAAAAAGCCCCCTTCTCACAAGAGGGGGCGGTGTAACCTCATACGAATCAGGTTTGCGACACGTGACACAAGGATCCTGTCTATTCATACCTCAGGGCATCCACTGGATTTGTCCGGGCCACTTTCAAGGATTGATAGCTCACCGTCACCCAGGCAACGAAGAGTGCCATACCCGTGGATAGGACGAGCGTACCCAATCCCACTGCCGTTCGGTAGGCAAAATCCTGGAGCCATCGATGCATGATCCAGTAGGCGATTGGCCAGGCGATGATGCTGGAGACCAGTACCCATTTGGTAAATTCTTTCGTGAGAAGAAGCACAACCCCGGATACAGAAGCACCCAACACCTTCCGAACACCGATTTCCTTGGTACGCTGCTCGGCCATGAAAGCGGCCAGGCCAAACAGACCCAGGCAGGAAATGAAGATAGCCATCACGGCAAATATACGCACGGCTTCGCCCATCTGCTCGGCCCACCGGTACATTCGATCGTAATCCTCGTCCAGGAAGCGGTACTCGAAGGGGAACTCGGGATTAAACTTCAGTGCCGTCTTTTTGAGAAAGTCGATGGTTTCTTGGATATCCACGGGCCGGATTCGTATAAACATGAAATTCGTCCTCGTCCGACCACTGATTTCACTAAAAAGGATGATGGGGCCGATTTCCCGGTATACGGGCTTATAGTGAAAGTCCTTGATAACGCCGATAATCCGGTATGATTCGTCGTCATGGGATATTCGTTTCCCCACTGGCGATTCAGTACCCATGATGGAAGCAAATCGTTCGTTGATAACCACATCCGAACCGCTGCTGGAAAATGCCTTGGAGTGAAACCGCCCCTCTGCCAACTCCATCTTGAACGTTCCTGCTGCATCCTCATCCACGTAAAAATACGTCACCAACGGATTCACGGCCGGATCCCGACCCTCCCATTCCCAATCCTGCCCGTTCCAGTATATACCCGTGGGCGAATGGGATGTCACCGTTACGTTTTGGATATTGGGCTGCCGGAGGAGCTCCGTCTTCATCGATTCGTAGTTTTGTTCTAGATCGCCCTCAACGCGAATATAGACGAGATGCTCCTGATCAAAGCCCAACTGTTTTGTCTTCATGAACCGGGTCTGATTGTATATGACCGTCGTGCCGATGATCAGCATGATAGACAGAGCGAACTGGACAACGACCAGAATTTTTCTGAGCCACCCGCCCTTGGCATTGGCCAAGCCCGTGTCCCGCAGGACGCGTATCGGCCGAAATCCCGACAGAAAAAGTGCTGGATAGATACCTGCCAGTATTCCGGCCAGAAGCGTGATTCCCACAATCCCGGCCAGGAATACGATGTTTCCAAAATAGCGAGTCTGGAGCGGTCTTTCTGTCAGCGCTCGAAACGTGGGTAAAAACAACTCCGCAAGAAGAATGGCCACCAAAAGGGAAAAAACAGTAATAAGCATCGATTCCCCGAAAAATTGTTTCATCAACTGATTCCTCTGGGCACCGACTACCTTACGAAGTCCGACTTCCTTCGCCCGCCGTGCCGAACGTGCCGTGGTCAGGTTCATGAAATTGATACACGCGATGACCAGGACGAATAACGCGATAATGACAAACGTCCGTATCTGATCCCCGCCTCCCCACAGCTTGAGGTAGACGTCTTTGAACGGGTATAAAAAAGGCTCTATAATCGTGTCAGGGTCCATCCTGCGAACCCGATCCTTGATTTTTCCGTTGAAGACGTCGTAAGAAACACCATCGGCCAGTTCCACGTAGGTTCGGAACGCCATGTTGTACCATGTATCAATGTAATTCTCCCTGTACCATTCCCTGGACATTTGGATGGGTACCCACACGTCGAAACGAATCGTCGAGTTTCGTGGAATATCTTTCATGACGCCCACGACACGCAGATCGTATTGATTATCCAGAGTTATAATCTTTCCGACAGGATCACTATCATCAAAAAACTTGGATGCAATCTTCTCGGACATCACCACGACATAGGGATCGGAAAACGCATCTTGCGGATTGCCCTTTGTGAAAGAGAACGTAAATAGCTCAAACACGGAAGCATCGGCCATCTGGATATTTTCTTTGAATTTTTTCTCGCCAAACGCCATCAGCGTTTCACGCTGGCCGTTGGTGAGCCGGACGGCATTGACCACTTCGGGGTACTCGGTTTTCAGGGCCGGGCCCAGTGCAGGAACCGAACCGCTGCCTTCAAAAAGTTCGCTACCGTACTGCTCCCTAGAGCGGATGAGATACAGAGAATCGGACTTCTCGTGGAACGTGTCGAAACTCGTCTCGTACTGCGCCCAGCATAGGATGAGAATACACATGGCGATTCCCAGAGCCAGGCCGAGAACGTTGATGATCGAATACCCTTTCTGTTTGAGGATGTTCCTCAAGGCAATTTTAAAATAATTACGAAACATGAGATGACTCCAGTAGACTGAATTGTTCACAAACGATGGCACGGTGCTAATGATTTGAAACCAGTACCAGCATCTCGCTGAAAAATGACCGTTTCCCCTGGCTTTTTCTCGATAGACTTCCTCGAAATCCGCGATCATTGTATCCGGATGGGAATGGTTTAAAAACCACGAAAGCAACCGTTTTGCTAACCAGGGTGATTTGATGTCCTTTTCTTTCATCGTCTCTCTAACGCATGATGTTCTGAATCGGCGTGACTGGGCTTTCTACTTTTTAACATGATTTCCGACAGTAAGGGGATATATCGGTTTCCCGAATACAGATGTCTGAATTTTTTGACCTTGCACGTTCATGTCGTTCTTTCTGAGGACAGGTCGGGAATATCATCCCAAAATGCGGCATACACCTTCTGGATTTCCCTCAATCGCTCCAGCCCTGCCTCTGTGATCCTGTAGTATCGTTTAGCCTTACCCCCTCTCTCTGGCGTCGGATTGGCCAGGTAAGACGTTATGCACCCTTTGGCTTCCAAGCGATCCAGAGGCACGTACACCGACCCGATGGACCAGTACTTACCCGTCATTTCCGACAGGTGCTTGCGAATAACCACGCCATAGGTCTCCTCCTTCATCTTCCATATCGTCAGCAGAACCAACTCTTCGGGACGAGAAAGATATTTCATGGTCTTTAATCCTTCCGCTTGTTATTTCTACGATATAGAAGATATTGATCAAAAAATAATTTCTATATCATAGAAATTATACACCTAAAGAAACCGCCCTTACGGACGGCTTCTTTATACAGATCCCATAGTAGATGCTCATATATGTAAACGTAAATCGCCGGAAAAAGTTACACGAATTTAGACATGAAACTTCTCTTTGATGTTCTCGGTGATGATCTTTCCGTCGAACAGATGTACCGTCCTCTGGGCATATTCGGCGTATGCCGGCGAATGGGTGACCATGACGACGGTCGTCC